>Ga0315309_1000843_pt1 | contig 18686 bp, 39 predicted proteins | sample TDP4_MG_FD_203080 | JGI IMG/M metagenome (GOLD analysis project Ga0315309, IMG submission 203080) | Freshwater sediment microbial communities from Lake Towuti, South Sulawesi, Indonesia - TDP4 | ecosystem: Environmental > Aquatic > Freshwater > Lake > Sediment | place: Indonesia: South Sulawesi... | reverse complement strand
TCTCAATGCCCTGTCAGCATGTGGACCAGTCACACTCTCCGATGACCTAGTCGGGACTCTCCAACAGGTACAGAGGTTCAGAGAGGATGTTGAAGAAACTTTGAAGAAAATCCCTGCCGACCTCCCCGGCCAGGTCGGGGTCGCCATACTCGATATCACCGGGGTTCACGGGGTCGAGGTCTTCGACCATCCAGACTCATGGAGGGCGTTTTCGAAGTCTGTCATCCGGAATTACACAGACATCCTGACAAAAGAAGGGGCCTCAAGCCTCTACGAGATAAAAACGGCATACGTGGCCCTGGCGATCATCGAGTTCTTGGAGAAGTTGAGGGAGGCGAAGGAGACTGTGGTCAGCGAAGCCCCAGTCTCAAAGACCTACTCCCTCGACGGCGAGGGGGTTGTGGGAGAGTACACGGTCCTCAATGGCTGGGTGATCCATATAGTGGGCTCAAGGAGAGAGGAGGAAAAAGAGAAGCCACAGCCCCATGTCCCACTCCATGTGCATCCTCCGGTGAGAGGAGGGCTTGAGAGACAGAGAAGGCCATCAACATCTGCTGCAGCAGTCGAGAGTTGGGTAGCAGTAGCTACAGCCACGAAGCAATGGGAAGATAAATACAGGAGCCCCTTCGATCAGAAGATGAAGCCCAAGTGGGGGTAGCCAAGCACGGTCGAAGGCGGGAGGCTTAAGTCCCGAAGCTCAAGCCCCGAGGCTAAGGGCGGTTAAGGACGTGCTGACCGTGAGAGACCTCCTCCCAAAGGGGTCAACACGCCGGTTCAAATCCGGCCCCCCACACCACTAAAAAGCCTAAAGGTAAGGGCGAGCAGTCCTATTCCCAGGCTTTCAATTCCCGTTCCCCTAATTTTTTATTCAATTCTAGGAGGGTATAAATGTCATAGTTTAGGTTTGAGAACAATACAATTTATTCATCTCTGGTAATTACACCAATCATTCTAGGGGTGTGTGAGTGTCATAATCTTTCCCAAGTTGGAGGTAAGCACTTGCATATCTCCCTCAAATTCTTTATGATCTTCTGTTCGACATTATACACCGCGACCTGCAGGCTGTCCCAGTCTCCATCTGCCTTAATGCCTATCTCCCTGAACCTCTCTTCCACGGGGCCAGTGTTCTCTCCGATAAATCCTATACGCAGAAGAACCTCTTTATAATCACATTTAGCTGATCCTTCAAGAGCCCTCTCAGACGTAGTGGATATCCATTCTAGATTCTCATGTAGATCGGGATACTTACGTGACAATGACCTAGTCACCTTTCTCATCTCAATTAATTCTTCTGACATTAAATAATGCCCCGTTTCTGCAGTTCACCCTTTACGTATGGAGCACCTAAAGAGGCAAGGAGCGGGATCAGAGTGACAACCGCGACACAACCAAAACCGAGCACCAGCTCCTTCAGGCCTGAGGGCCCGGGAACAGCCTCGTAGGCTCCGCGGAGGAGGCCTTTAAACCTCTCAGTCACCCGGTCGAAGTTTTCCGGGGCCCACTTGATCCAGGTGATGTCTCCGTCACTTCCGCTCAACGTACTTCGCCCAGACATATCCTACACCCAATCCGATTATAAGCATTACTATTCCGAAGACCACGGCGGCCCCGCTGGGCTCGGGCTTCCCGTCTACAACATGAGACCATTCTCCTAGGACCTCATCCATCTCATCACTCATGGCATATCTCCCCTATTAAGTCGGAGAGTCTTTGAAGTCTGTTCATCACCATTCCAGCGTTTTCCAAGCTGCCGTAGGTGTTTATCTTGCTCTGGTCAGACAGCCTTGATATCTCATAGATCTTTACTAGAATAGCGTCTTGGACCTCTCCGCAGGTCTTTTTAACCACTTCTACATCACCTTTAAACAGGCTTCAACTTCGCTTTGTAACCTCTCCTTGCGTGGACCTAAAGTACCTGTCATGTATTCAAACAGCACTTCTCTTGCCTTCTTAAGCGCCTCGATAACGGGAGTATCGGCCTTCGGTCCCCTGGTGATTTCCATAAACAGTCTGGCGTGGAGCTCATCCAATTGGACATAATCCGAGGTCACTTGTTTTAACTCTTCTAATTTCTCTTTACATGACATTTCTACATCGCCTCCGGCGCCAGGATCTCCCACAGCCGGGCGATGGCTGGGATCACGATCGAGAGGACGAGTAGTATGGTCCCTATGGCCCCGAAGCCCAGCAATACCTGTCTGAGCCCAGTCCCCAGCGGAGGCGCAGGAGCCGTCCCATCTGTAGACCCGTCCACCTCTAGATAGACGGCATAGGTCTGGAGTATTTTGTCTATCTCTGTCATTCTCCTTCACCCGATCATTCGCATTTTTCTTCCGGCGTCTACCCTAATGTTTTCGGCTATTCTTCTAATAGGTGTTAAATCTTCCACACATATACCATAATCCTTTACTGTACCAATAGCCGTTTCTAATTGTTCTATGGAACTGAGATGTTCAGCTATCCTCATGAGGCTTGAAGCTTTACCTTCCAAAGTAACCTTTGTCTTCATGTCACTTATTTCGGAATCCATATCTTTCTGATGGGATTCCAAGAGGCCTTGAAACCTAGATGCCAACCCCACACACTCTTCTGTCATCTCCTTCACCTACTCTTTCAAAATTTTAACTCTGACCTTTTTCTCAACCTCTTCTTCACAGAGCGGAAGAAGCTCATCTGAGACTTCGTCAAGGTCCAAATCAAGTAACTGCCCTATCTCTATGGCTATATCTTGGCATCTCGATGTAATGGCATCAGCTATCTCCCCCGTATATTCGTCTGCTATTTCATCTGCTAGTTCTTTAGCTCTTTCTCTGATTTGTTTTATCGCTCGCTCTATATCAGCCATCTCCTCCACCTACCTCAGGATATGTCGCCTACATTCTTCGACGAGTTCTGAATACTCCGGAGTCCCGACCGAGACGCCTAACACATCAGACATGATAGCTAGGATGCGGCCACAGGCGATGTCGGCGAACTCTGACTGCATGCTGGCTAGAGATCTTCCTAGCCCAAAAGCGATCTCCCGAGCCTTCTCCTCAGTCACCATCTCTTTCACCTCCTCCACCTACTTTCTCCATTGGCAGCGGCATGCCTCCTCAGTCTTCTTGATGGCCTCTTTTTCCCATTCCTTCCGGTATGAGTCAACAAGAATCTGAGCATGATCGGCCTCCTCTGCAGATATCTTGCCTGTAGTGAATCCATTAAAGATCTTACTCAATACTCTATCTCTGCTATCCATCATTGCTCTATGAGAACTAAGGATGCCTTGAATAAAGCATGTTTCAGCGTTATGGACAAGTGAATCTGTCTCTTCCATAAACCTCCGGGTTTCCGACGATATATCTACCCCTTTTTTGTAAAGTTCCCTTGAGGTTTCAACAAGAGGCTCGACAGCCATCTCCTTCACCTACCTATGAACATGTCGACTCGGTTTATAACTATAACCCACCGGGCAAGACACTTCCCCGGTGGCGGTGTTGATGGTGGCCCCAATGTCAGCGAGAGGGTCCATGCCGACGAGGTTCATGTCCGACTCGAAGGCGACGACCTCCGTGTCCTCCCGGCAGTTCGGCAGTTTCACGGAGACGATACCGGACCTCACCGAGGCACAGGAGAGGATACCACAGAGGTCTCCGGGAGCTTCATCCTTCAGGCCGACTTGGTCCACAACCCCCTTCTCTAATAATGTAATTGTGGCTCCTGTGTCAATAAGGGCGGAGGTATCAGCCTCGCCTTTCGGGCCTTTCACATGAATCGCCTTGTAAATCTCTCGTATCTGCGGGGACATCTACTACTCCTCTCTGCATAGTTCTCCGGTGACTCTCTTGGTACAAAGATTGGTGAGCCTGTCTATATCCTCCACATCAAGTCCGAGGACTCGGGCGATGTCTGTGGCCTCACTTCTACATGAATTGTAGATAGCGTCCTCAGCCTCTTCTGTGAGATCATCGATTCTCCGTTGCATCTCCTTCTCCGCCTGTTTAATCTCACTCACCGCCCTTACCTCCTTTTAGGACAAAGCCTATCCTCCGCCCATACTTCTCCTTATAGGCCCTTTCCATCTCCAGGACCTCTCGGACTTGCCATGCCCTCTCTGCCTCAGACACGGGAGGAGACCTGCTCGCAAGCCCGGCGAGGCGCTTCCTGGCTTCCCAGATCTCTCTAAGTTCACGCTCACGCTCAGCCATCCTCACTCACCTAGTGGCGGGAATCCGATTCCTTTATAACCTTCTTCTTTAGCTTTCCAATAGCAGGTATTCCCCTGGGCTGTGGTTGACCATTCTTTCTCCACAGTGCTATATCGTACTAGCTCCATATCACGTAACCTATGTAATAGCCCTGTGGCCTCATGAGTCGAGACTTTAGCATGATGAGCTATCGAATCGACTGTAGGAGAAGGCGTTCTCTCAATGATGTCTAAGATGTCTAGCTCTTTAGATCCCACCCAAGGACATTTAATGCATATCTCTCTCTCAGCCATTCTGCTTCACCTCCGCCTTCTCCTCAAATCCTCCAAGGCCCACTTCGCCTGATCAAGGGTTACCTCCTCGCCCCAGCCCTTCCTCCCAATTTCCTTCCAGGCCCCTCCCGCTAAAGCTACCTTATCGAATTTCGCTTCGGCCGTCTTTTCCAAGACTTCCTTCGGGTCACCGTAGTCCAGCGCGCCATGTCCTCTCTCACAACTATAGGAGTAGCCGCCATAAAGGTCATTAACCAAGTAGAAAAAGGAGTAGGAACATCGGCCGAGGATCGGGTCCTTGAAGGTTTTCTCAGCCATCCTCACTCACCCGCCGGACAAACCTTAAAGGAGTCATCCGCGATTACGGCGATTCTATGCGCTAGCTTCTCGGCTTCTTCGATGCTTATCTTATCCCCACCCCAGGCGTCATAGACCGCCATTATGGCCCTGGAGAGATTAGCCCTGATATCTGAGCACTTTCCCGTCATCCTCACTCACCTTTCCTTCTTTTCAGGGTCTTTTCCACTTCCTCAAATACTTTCTCTCTGCAAGTCTTCGTTAACTCTGTCTGTTCTTCTGCTTTGAGTCCCCATCCGAGAAGCTGATTTATCGCTGTCGCCATCTCCACACAGCCGGCTACAGCTTCTTTTAACGTGTCATTCACCCTTGCGGATGTTACATCCGCTATGAATTTGGTGACTCTGGTGTCCATGACGATCGTCGCCTTTGTAAAAAGGTCTTCCTCAGCCATCCTCACTCGCCTCCTCCATCTAAGAGGTCCCCGAGCCGCCAACAGATGCACTTTTTCATTTCCTCCCGGACTTTCTCGACATCTTCCTCTTTGACCATCTCTATTCACCTTCAGAGATGACGTGTCCTCCGGGTAAATAAAGATTACTAAAATATGACATGTGTCTCAAGCCCTATCCCCCTCCCGCCTGGGCCCTCAACGCCTCGACATACTCTCTAATAGGTCGGGCAACTGCGATCCTAGGACAGAGCGGGCCGAATCTGCCGAGCTCGGCGAACTCATCGCTCACCCTGTCGATCTCTCGGAAGTCCCGTTTAGCTATCGCCGTCGCGAGGTCCCACTCTAGAGTTCTTTCTACCTTCTCCGCGACGGTACAGACGTTCTCCCTGCTTGGTACCGTGAGCTCTCCTTCGATGCGTTTCCAAAGACGCCACCAAGCAGGCTGGGGATCAGGGAAGTGAGATGTACTCATGCCCTTCCGCCGGGTATTATTAGAGTCTCAGTATATTTAATTCTTTACTGTTCACTGAAGTACTTCATCAGGCTGACAACCCCTATGGCGGTCAGAGAGGCAAGGACCCCCACCCCGAAGCTGAGAAGGAGCGGTATGATATCCTCTCCCGTATTCGGCACCGAAACTCCGTAAGTGAAAGCATACCAGTGTTCCACTTCCTTCGCATAGGACTCGCACTGCACGCTGTCCTCATGGCTGAGGTGGCCTCTGTACCCGTTCTTTGTGTGATAAATATAATGCCCCATCTCATGCGCCACCAAAGTCGGCGTGGCGTTTGTGCTTTTGAAATTGATACTGTTATCTATGTGGCGGTAACATCCGGCGTATTGACAGAACATCGAGCTGGGACATGTTCGACCACAAGAATAATGTATCACGGGCTCAGAGACATTGTATATCCGAGCGACCTCATGCGCCACCTCAGACATCCTTCATTCACCCACAAACGCCCTCATGGCTACAGGCGCCGCAACAAGCACTGAGGCGCTCAGACCGAGTAATGCTAACCCCGGGAGTAGGGCTCTGAGAATGCCCAGTATCCCTCCGATCTCTACTGGAGGAGCCGCTGCAGGAGCTGGGAGCCTGGCGTTGGGATCTCCAAGGAGGGTGAAATACTCAGAATTCATCTTAACCGTGTAGAGGTACCACTCCGCATTCGGCCAGTCTCTGAGATGTACCGCGTAAAGGTCCTTATAATATCGGCATCTTCGGCGGTAATCCTCCAAGGCTTCACCTGCCGTCTTGGTCAGCAGTGACCTGTAGAGTGTTAACGTGTAGTCCTGCCAATCACTGTTATAGTCGTGGTCGAACTCCTTCCAGGCGGCGTACATCGGCGTCGTGGAGCCCAGGTAGGCTTTACCCCCCGCTTGTATTACCGATCTGCCCAACTTGGCGGCAGTGAAGCATGAGGGGTTCGCCACTATAATCTTGTCCCTGAGCTTCGGCGCATCCTCCTCTGTTATAGTTCTGCAGAGTAAGTCTTCTCCGCAAATGGCCTCCTCTGAGCCATGTCCACCGTAGAAGAGGAACTCTACCCCGGGTTCTCTGGAGAGTGTTATCTGTGTTACCTCTCTGGTAGCCGCCGGACCGTGAAGCGCCCTAATCGGGTATCCCATTTCACTTAACTGTTTTTCCACCTTCTCAAATATTGGGAATGACAAGTAGGTTGGAGGGATGGCGAAGGGCGCTATGACGAGTCCTTTAGCCGACACACGGTCACGATCCTAAAACTTCGCGGGCTCAAGTTCAACGGTCAAAGCATAGGGCTTATCTTCCGTCAGATGGATGCTCCGTGAATAGGGCCTCCATCCGACGATACTGATTCGTATAACGTATGTCCTGCAGACGGCCAGGTCGAAGTTGGCAGTTCCGTCTAAGGCGGTTGTGAGGAGCATCCCATCCATAGAAATAGGAATGCCATAAAGCCTCTCCTTCGTTGCAGCATTGACCACCGTCACTGTAAATACGGGGACCTATCCCACCTCCTTAAAATAGTTCAGGATCCGGTCGATTTCATTCAATTTTTCCTCTTCCTCCTCGAATGCTCTCACCGCCACATATGCCGACGCCCCGCTTGAGATGAGAGGCTTCAGGAGCTCACACGGCAGCCAATGATGAAGCCTGTCCATCTTCCCGAGGTCCTTATAGTCCGTGGCCTCCACAAGGTTAAGGAGATCGTATGTCAGATTCAGCATCCACCATATAGGATCGGGCTCTGTCGGGGCCATAGATCACAATATCTATTAGGTCTAATTAAAACTTGCCTCTCAGCCCCAGCGCCTTGAGGAACTTCTGAGTGGCTTCGGCCTCCAGATCTCTCATGATGTGTGTCCTCGCGTACCTTGCCCCGTTCGACCCATATCTCTCCCGGGCCATTAACACCCCCACCATGTTGTGGATGCTTTTGTGCCCCAGCCTCACGCCTTCAACCTCCGGGAAATCGAGCATGAGGTCTATCTCCCTTGCAGTGTCCCTGTTCAGCCCCATCTTTTGCGCGTCCTTTATGTGCTCTCGCCAACTGGGCATCAGACTACCTCGATGGAAATATATATATACTCTCAGGCTTTAAATAGGTTTCTCGAAAGGGCTTGAGGATCCTAGAAACAGGGGTCGGCTTAAGGGAGTACAACGCCATCCAGGAGGCAAAACAGTTCCTAGTCCAAACTGGGACTCTTAAACCGAATAAGAAGGGCATCATCACTGATTACTCATTCGTGAGGTTCTGCATTCGGTACACTCTAGGCGAGATATCACAAGTCACGGCGGAGGCTATACAGAATGTATAACCCTATGGCCTCGTATTTAGAGTGGGCCTATAGACGGACCTGGGGGAGGGAGGTTTGAGTAGTAAACACTATCTAACGACTCTGGGAGTCCCTGAGTCTAAAGTGAACGGGGTTATCAAGATACTGTCCTCCGGCCTGCCCAACATAATAAAGAATGACGAGTTAAAGGCATTAAGGCTGAAACAGGAACTGAGGGCACAGCTCCTCGGGACGACACAGCCGACGATAAGTTACTGGGACACCGGGAGGAAAGGGAAGAGGGCCCGGGAAGCGTATGAAAAGTCTGAGTCTGAGCCTCGGCTTCCTCCAAACACAGATAGACTTCGGTTCTTCCTGCAAACCGTCCCCAAGATAGGCTCAGAGACCAGGATGGCGGTGTTAAAGTTTTATATAAAAGATCCGGATAGATATGAGGACTACATGAACCTATACAGCATGATGAAGTCGGTCGGAGTGGAGAAGTCTAAGGCGGACTTCATCGCCACTGAGTTCTTCAAGGTGGTGTGAGATGGCAGAGGAAGACAGCAGAAGGCCCCCATACGAGGACGCGCTCAGGAAGATCCTGACGCGGATAGAGATCAACAAAGAGGATGTGGAGGACATAGTGGGACATTACAGGAAGGATCACGAAAGGTTTGACAGCGACTACTGGGGGTTCTACAACTACCTCGTCGCTATGGGCCTCAGGCCCCAGCAGGCGCAGTATGTGGTGAATAACTTCTTCGCGGCGAGTCACCAGGGGGCATTTGCCATGCCCACAACGAATCCAATGGGATCACAGATGTCACAGTACCCGATGATAATGACGCCATACGGTCCCGTGCCTGTCACCCTCCCGTCAGCGAATGCTTCAGGGGACGAGGATGAAAAAGAGATGCGTCGGACGATGCGCTGGATAATGATGCTGAGAGCGGCCTCTGGAGGAGGCTCAAGCCAGCAACAGTCGTGGCCTATGGGATATCCTCCCATGATGGGTAACGTCTCCGTTGAGCCCATGCTCGGCCAGGACGGCAAACCTATAAGGGACGAGATGACAGGAGGGATTCTATATCGGACCCATATGCTCCCGTTTCCGGGGACTGTAGACGCCGCAGGTAAGGGTCAAACATCTAGTTTCTTGGAACAGCTTGCACTTAGAGAGAGGGAACATGGCCAGGCTCTAGAGCAACAGTATCTCGAACTTGTGAAGACCTTCGGCGAGGGCAGGGTCAACGAGTTGATAGACAAGGTACAGGTGTTGGAGTCGAGAGACCCTGCTCAGGAGTTCGCCAACCAGATGGATACTCTGAGGAAGGCGGGCCTCCTAAAGGAAGAGGGGGGCAGCGGGATAACAGCCGAGGTCAAGAAAATGGAGATAGAGTATAAACGTGAACATGATAGGTCGGAGGACGACTGGAGACGTTTTAAACACGAGGCAGACGAAAAATGGAAACGATGGCAGGAGGAGCAGAAGCAGCGGAGAGAGGAAACAAAGCAAACCATGGAGCAGGTGAAGCAGGTCGGAGACTCGATCCGAGATGGCATCAAGCACATCGGTGCACCTCTCGCTGAGGCAGTTGGGACAGGGATCAAGGAAGGGAGTAAAAACCGTCCCCCGTCCCCCGGGACCCCGTCTATCGACAGGATGAGTGAGGAAGAGGTTCAGAGCCAGTTAAAAAAGGCGGAGGAGGCGGAGAAGGTCGTCGGCCAGGCGAAGGCCAAGCTTCAGGAAAGGCTGAAAACACTCCAGACACCACAGCCTCCTAAGTGAGAGATATGACATTCATTTTACAAAAATTGGAGGAAATAACTAGCCATTTCCATGGCATAATTGGGATAAAGGCAGAGATTAAGGATGTTTTCAAGAAACGTGTCTTTCGCCCCCTAGAGGAAGAAGTGTCTGAATTTCTGACCTCCACAGCCGTTGACCTACTCAGTGAAGAGCTCGAGTACCTACTCACCAAGTATGGAGAAGAGGGGTTTAAACAAAGGGCCCGAGAAGACTTCAACATATTGAGGGACTGTCAGGTTAATCATGCCGAGGATTATCGGCGGTGGATGCCCAAGGTTCAGAGACTGAACAGGTTTATACGTTGGGACAGTGGAGAGGCCGTCAATACAATAGCTTCCATGCTCGAGAAAAGAGGGTTTAACATCACTTCAGATGAGAGGGATTATTTATTCAGACAGTGTGAGCTATTCAAAGGGGAGATATCCGGGATATGAGACTCGGGCTGGGGCAGAGGTTTTCTAAGGCTTTACAGACGGCTAAAGATCTACACTACGCCATGGACCCGCTTGTATATACCAAGGATGAGCTCGAAAAACAGATGATCTTGCTGGAGAACCATTTGAAACAGGCGCCCTCTATGGATAAAGGATTCTGTTCAGAGTGCATCGACAAACACCTGAAATGTATTGAAGGGCTGAGTGAGGAAGGCACCCTCTTCGCTGAGGGACCGTCCGAGAGAGAGATGTTCCTGGGGTTCGCACGCAAAGCGAGGAAGATGAGGGACATGAGTTTCTCCACATTGTCCGGTCAGCAGTTTCTTGAGATGGCCTCAACAACTAGGGATATGAGGAAACAGATGAAACTCGAGGATATTAAGGGGCTTCTGAAAGACCTTATAGACCCCCGTGTAAGATCGGCAGTGGACCTGGTAAACCGTCTCTCGAAGGATTATGATGTCCCTAACCCCAAAATAAGGTTCACAGACTGCGAGGGTGTGCTTAAGGGGGCATGCTATTCTCATGAGGACCCCTTCAACCCTCAGGCTCCTGGGGTGCTTTTCATGCCCCTAGAAGGCCTGAGCCCCAACGTTGTGGCTCACGAGTTCTTTCACTATATGAGACACGTTCAGGGAGATATGGAGAGCGGACACGACGAAGCTAAGGCGACGGCATTTGCACATGAAGTCGTGTCGAGGCTCTCCCAGGAATATAAAACCTTAAATATAGAGTCAGCACATAATTACCTCAGTGACGGGATCGACATGGTGTTTGAGGCATTTGAGTGGTTCCACAGGCCCGGCGCGAAACTCCTGAGGACCGATCCGAAGACGTTGAACGAGGCCTGGACCCCCGAGATCTTCGGGAGCGTCGGCGAGGCTGTAGCAGACATCCTGATAAGCAGGTTTGGGACTGCCATCGCGGGCCTCGTAACCGCAGGGGTCCTTGAAGGCATCTCAACACTCCCGCGGATTGGGCCGGACGACAAAAAATTCATACATGAACTCTCCGGCCATGCCGGGACACGGTGGATGCGCCTCCTCGCCCCGGCGGACATGTCCTTGGCATTAGTCCAAGCCAGGGACTTTGGAAGGGCTGTAGCCGCTTTCGACGCCTCAGGCATGAAGAACGCCCTGTGGCGGGGGGTCGATGTGGCAAAGGCGGACTTCACAAGGCTCACGGACACATGGAAGGCACTGGTCGCCGCACCTACGCCGCCGCTTGTTGGAGTACCTCCTCCACCCGCTCCGCCGGCTCCTCCTCCGGCTCCAGCTCCTCCTGCGCCTGAGATGGTCCAGTTCAGGTAAGGAGAGCGGCGGCGTCCTCCTGTCCTCTCTGCGGGGTCTACGAACGGAGAGAGATCCGGCAAGTATCCTGGCATCTCCATATCATCGGAACTGCATAGCCTTTGATGGGGGATACTGTTTATAGAGAGTTATCAAATACATTACAAAATCAGAGACACTTACAAAGTATCTCTTTTCAACTACTGCTTCCTGTATCAAAGCTCCGAATCTATCATAGATGCTGTTCTCGAGTCGCACAGTCTTTAGCCTTGTACCAAGTTTTCGCCCACCGGGCTTCGGCAGACAGTACACATCCATAGGAATAGGTATCTTGTCCTTCCACTTCTCTAACTTCATGAAGAGCTTCTCAGTAAGAACAAGATGGACCTTTGTTGTTCCCTGCATGTCATACATCGTACACTGACCAAGCGCCCTCAACAGATCAGACGTTGCTACCTCTATCACCTCGCCGCCTTTAGAGACAAGATCAGGGTTTGCCTCATCTCCAGAGAGTCCAGGGGTTCTGAACTCCGGGTTCAACATCCAGAGCTTCTTCACAATGTCATTATGTCTATCCGTCTTGGCGATATACCCCGGTATCTCAATCACCTGGAGGCCTCCTGTATCACAGGTTTTTCCCAGTGTAGATACGGCCATGTGGAGTTTTATATATTACTCTTCTGACAAACCCCCTCAGAGGTGAAGAAAGAGTGGTAGCAATACCCGCGACGTTCTTCGCCGAGACATGGGCAGGGAAAGTCCGAACGCTGCCGTATGAACCACTCGTAGGCACAGAGAAAGAGATCTTCGACAGAGACTTCACGACGATGTACCGGATGCTGAAGAACCTCGACGTTGAAGTCGCCGAGAAGCTATGGGCGGAGAAGGACTGGTATGAGATAGCCGCCGGGATCTTCAAGGACCATGTGGACCTCCCGTTCGGAGGGATGGAGACCTCCTCCGGACAGTTCGGGTTCGTTGGACCCGTCATCCCAGCGTACCCATTCCTAGCAGCCGACACATGGGAGAAAACGGTCGCCGCCCCCTGGCAGAACTTCTGGGGTTCATCCTCCGTGCCGATCGCCGGAGTCAGCACTATCGGGTCTAGACGGATGTATGCATACCAGGGACTCATCAGCCTCGGAGCGTCCACAGGGCTGCAATTCCTCCGGTTCACCATCAACGGATACGACTACCCCGTCCAGAGCGTAGAACTGTACTCAAAGGTCCGGAAGCCGCTAAAGTACATCGAGATCATCCCGCTCCCCGCAAAGGTCCTAATCCACATGACCGGAAACCACTACGTCCGAGCGGCCTTCCACGCGGCGAAGACGGTCGAGATCCTCCCGCTGGGCTTCATGTTCGCGGAGCACGACTACATCAAGACGGAGACGAACCTCCACACGTAGGAGGCTCATCCACAGTGACCATAATCTCCATACTCGCCGACGGACTCATCATCGCCAGAGACACAGCCAACATCAAGCCTACGGCCACTGGGGACTATGGGATCGTTGTGACGATCAACGACCTGCGTAAAGTCCTCTATGTCATCAACACGAAGCTCACGTTCTCCCCGGTGACAGAGTCCCCCGGAGACCTGTCCTACGAGAGCATCTCCCACAACATTGTCGGCATGTCGATCGCGAACGTCGGCGCCGGAGGAACCCTGACAGCGACGCTTGACGCGATAGGCTACTAGGCGGGCTCTGAGTGGCCGAACGCCGCCTGATCAGGAGGGGCGACCTCAACTACGCGAGGGCGACAGCCACCGCTGTCATCCCCGTAGGCGGCGGGACCGTCATAGTCAGCATGACATTCACAGGCCTCGCCGGCATCGAAATGCCGCTCTTTGTCCGTGTCAGCAGCGCTGTCCCCCCTACAGCGGACATCTACCAGCCCGTCGTCCACAGCATATCCGGCAACGTGGTCGGCCTCAGCCTGCGAGGCGGCACAGGCACAACTCTAGGCCTTGAGGCTTTCGTCCTAGGCTATTGAGGTGCACAGACGCTATTACTGCATGAAGTACCTGCGGTTCCTAACCCGAGATGACCTAACTCGGCACCGATGCCTTACCCGTCGGAAGGGCTCAAAGAGGGCATGTTCCAGTCTGATCATACTCTAACGTAGTCTTTGTATTACCCAGAAGTAGAGTTCCTCTCAAACTGACCTTATGCTCCTCCCAGGGCCTGTAACTCATGTAGTAATTTAATAATCTTTATATCTTCGGGACGTGCACTGTGCTTCGGCGATAACCATGAGGAAGAAGCCGAGCAGGCTGGCGATGAGGAGGTTCATAGCCCGTCATCTCCCCGACCTCGGGACGTTCGGGACCGCTGACCTCTTCCGAGAGAGGTGGGATCTACATCCCAACTATTATATAGGGTACCAAAGCCACCTCTTCCCAAATGAAGCCATGAAAATAAACGACGAGTTCTGCAAGTTATTGGAGGGGGTGGCCAGTTACTGTGATGATAACTATGGAGGAGTCTACGACCCGGTCTATGTAAAGAAGGCTCTAAAGGTGGTGGAGTGAGATGACTGGCGTTTGTTGGACTTGTGACCACTTATATGCCTATGATGGTTTTCACCGCTGTGAAAGGCAAAGGCCATACCGAAAAATTCTGAATCCGTCCAGTGAAACCTGTGATTTTTGGGAGCCACTTAAGCCTCCGAAAATGACTACTGAGGATGCCGTGAGAGCGGCGGAAATCCTATTTAAAACTAGGAGAACTTCTCAACAACATGGAAGGAGGTGAAGTGAGATGAAGGAAGTTATCGTTGCCTGCGAACACTCAAGTTCTTCGGACTGTCCCAATGACTGCCGGGCCTGCATACACGGCGGCCCGATAGCCGTCGAGTGGACAGAGTACGCCTACGGCATAGAACGGGACTTCATAAAACACTACATGGATAAAGAAACGGTCCTAGCCGACTTCCGAGAAGCTCAAAAAGGGTATTTTTCCATTCCTCCTGCGTACGCAGAGGTAGCTAATAACGGCATCGGACAAAAAATGGGGACATTACAGGCTTGGCTCAACGACAACTTCAAAAATTGGTGGGAGGTGAAGTGAGATGGGAATCGAATACAGGGAACTAGAAGAGACGGATGTGAAAGTTAAGTTGGTTTGGACCGATGCTCCAACTCCTCAGTTAACAAGTGTTACTCTTTGTCAAGCGAGCGATAGGATAGTGATCATGCCAGATAGACTTGAAGCTCTCGAGAGGTTAGTCCATTGGATTATCGCAGATCGTAACATACAAAAGGACATGTTAAGATATGGCCTTGAATATTCAAGGGAAAGTAAAGAGATGGAATGAGCTGGACCTGGAGGGAGAAGAGGGGGACCGGACATGAAGTTTAAGTTCTCCTCCAGCTTCACTGAGGAGGAGAGAGAACGGCTCAAGGGATTATGTAACAGTGTTAGGCAGTATAGTAAGGCAAGAAGGCCTGAGGGGAAGCTTCTGGTGAGGTTCAGGAGAGGGAACCCTGTCTCTGGCCATTACCGCAACGCCTTTGAGCACTTTTACTGGGTGAGTGAACAGCCATATGTAAATCGGGGTTACTATCATGTCATCTCTATCACTGTCCCGAGAAACTGGGCATTAAGAGGGGTCCTCTGGCTTTTCGCCCATGAGTTTAAACACTACCTCCAGTCAGCCCGGGTCAAGACGAGGAAGTACTATGAGCGGCAGGCTGAGAGATTCGCCATGGACGTTGTTAAAAGACTTTGTGATAAGGGGACTTAAGACGTGGAGGATTTGAATATCTCTATCTCCTCCTCCACCTGGCTGAACAGACGGAGCCATTTCGGTATCACAACAGACCAGTCGTAGTTCCTCACCACGTACTCCCTGCTCAGTTTTCCATACTCTTCCCGTAGATCTGGCGAGTTATACGCCTCCTCCAACTTTTCAAGAAGGCTCCTTTGACTGGGTATGGGATACTGCTGAAGTGTGGGGACATACACGGGGAACTCCACATAGTCTTCAAGGTCCACGCTCCTCACCAGCCAGCCATTTCCTTCTATCACCTCTGTTTGTGCTGAGTTCTCCGGCCCTATGGGAGGTGTGCCACAGGCCATGGCCTCTGCTAATGGCAGGCCGAACCCCTCTGCGACAGCGTTGTGAATGAACACGTCGGAGGCCCCGAGGATTTTACTCAGGTCCTCGTCCTTCGCCGGATGCAGGATCGGGTCACGCTTTGGAAAGTGAATGTACTCCTCCATCTTGAGGTTGATCCTGTGAGCGACTAGATCGTATCCCTGTCCCGGGGCATAAGGGTTGGTGTGTATGAGCAGGTGGGGAGGGTTGTCCTTATGCCTCTCGACGAACCTGGCCCATGTCCGCATGAGCAATGGCAGGCACTTCCTCGGCCCGTAATTCGCTCCCATGTCCATCGCTAAAAAAGCGTCCTTCGGGACCGGGGGGGCGAGTATGCTGACGGACGAGAGCCACTCCCGAGCCTCATCATGCTCATCGTTGTTTAAAGGTCTGAAGACATCGGTGTCTACGCCGTGGGGGATGTAGCCTATCTTCGATGGCGGATACCACTTCTGAAGCTCCTGGTACCCGAATAGACTATATGCTATAACCTTATAATAGTTACGGAGGTAGTCACGCATCTTCTCGGTGAAGGGGCCGTCTATTGGAATGTAACCGATCACGGGCATCTTTACATCATTCAGGTACTCCAGCCCGAAGCAGTCCATGAATCCTATAATTGCCTGAAAGCCGAATACTTTGGCGTAATCGTTTATCACACTGGCCGCCGACCGGGGATCTGTCAACGCCAGGATATGGGCTTTATTACCCCCTGGTGTGACCTGATCATGGACACCGCCCCAGATGACTACGTCGCCGAAGGTCCCGATGAAGGTGATGTTGACTCCCGCGTCTATAAGGCGGTATCCGGCGTCACGGGTGATCCTACCATAACCAGTCTGTGCAATAGGGGATGCCGAAACCCATCCCATGTTAAGCGTGGCCTGTCGCCTCCTTCAGCCTCTTAAGGAACTGTTCTAGAGTCGGCTGCTCTGAGTAATACCATTTCTGGAATTCACCCCACCCCGGGCCTAGTTGTTCCTCAAGGTATTTCCCCAGATCGAGCCGTGGCTTCACCTTCTCCCAATAAGTCTTACTTCTCATTAAAACTTGAACGAGCAAGTCCTCGGTGATTTTCACGTCCACGCTCACCGGTAACTCGAGTTTTAGCCCTTCCGCCTCTGAAGGAGTGGTCATCTTCTTCCAGTACTCTGAGCTCTGTCTCAGTATATCCGGCAGGTCCACCCTCCTTATCTGCCCGCTCAGGATGAGCTTGGTGTAGTTCTCCTTTCCCTCCTGATCTGCATGTCTCCCGAGTATCTCCATGTAGACTTTTTCAACAAAGTTCATCACCTCGGGCGGAGACCCCTCTCGTAGCTCAGTCTCAGCTTTCCACACCTTGCCATCGGGGTATGTTGCCTCTTCTGGGTGAAGGTATTCATAGTACCATCTCCCCATCTCCATCATCTCGTGCTGGTAGTCCCAGCCCTCAAAGCGATTCTCCCACATCCAGTCTTTCAGCTTCGAGTCCACGTTGCCCTTCCGCATATACTCCCTCATCTGACCCCAACTTTCGATCCCGAGGTCAGAACATATCTGGCGTAGGGGCTTCCATGATGGGTTTCGGCCGCCGATGTTGATGCCCCCGCCTCCGATGAACACGTTTCTGGTGGCCCTCTCCCAGATCTCATGCCAGTACTTCACATGGGTGTACCAATATTTCCTATGTAGATTCACCATGGTGCCTGTGGAGCCGGGGATCACCAGCCCCTCATGGACTCTGCCCCCCTCGCCTTTGCCTATGTATTGAGCGCCCTCCCGCTTCCGGAAGATGAGATTCTTGAAGAAATCGCTGACGGTCTCCTGCGGCATTGTTCCCTTCTCCAGGTCCTCCTTCTGATATGTGACATCGTGGCTATTGATGCATAACCTGTCAACGTTGTTCTGTACGGCCCACTCGATCAGCTTCCGGATGTCCTCACAGAACGCCTGATTAAACCACTCATCGGGATCGTGCACTATCGCCCAGTCATCAGTCTGACATTTCTCCAGGTAGTGGTTCCTCATCTCCACGAAGTCGTCGTGCCAGGGGTGGAAGTAGACCTCACACCCGGCGTCTCTGAGCTGTGCCTTCTGGTCCTCACTCACAGTCTCGTCAACCACAACGACGTACCGGTCCACGAAGGGCCGGAGCCTCTTTATGCCCACAAGGGCTTGCTCGACCCTCTCGCCGTAGAGGGCTATGCACCCCACGATCACTTTACTTCCCTCACTATCTTTGTCTCCTTTTTGCAGACTGAGCAGTATGCCTGATCTCCCTCTTTAAACTGTGTAAACTCCACGCCTATCTCATGTCCCGACCCACACTTAGGGCACCTCATCCCCTTTCTTTTCCTCCTTTGGCTCAAACCTTATATGTATCTTCATAAGCGTGATTCCGTCATCCGCATACTCAAAGATCTCACAGCAAATCGGGCAACAATGGACGCATTGATTTCCATATCTGCATTTATCTCGTCTGTATTTCTCATGCCATTTGAGTTCGGACTCACGGATTCTCCTCATCTCCTTCTCGGAGATCTCAATCTTTCCGATATCTACCCAAGCCGACATCTACCACCACGCCCTCCTCTCATCCTCCCTCCTAGGCATGTGTATGATTGGAAACCTGTCAGCGGTGATCACGGAGAACCTTTTTCCTCTGTCCTCCCGGTCTAGCTGGTCGATAGGGACGTTCTCACTTTTGAGGTATGGCACCTCATGAGTCTCCCCTCTCCACTCTATATCTCCGTCGTTCCTCATCAGCCGTACCTGGTAATCCGGCCAGTCTTTTCCGCCCGGCAGATTACACCTCGGGAAACGCCAACATCCGTTGAGCTTCTCAATAAGGTCCGGATGATTCTTAATGGTGTGAAATAGACCTGTGTCGAACCTCTCGTCCGCGTCGACCCAGAGGATCCAACTGCAGTCCTCGGGGACTAGGGTCCGAGCGTAGTTCTTTTCCTTCGCGAAACTCCCCGAAAAAGGTCTGACTTCCACTCGATCAGCGTACTTCTTAGCTATCTCGACTGTTTTATCGGTGCTCTCCCCATCGAGGACTAGGACAAAGTCTATATATGGACGGAGGTGCTTCAGACAC
>Ga0315309_1000841_pt1 | contig 18702 bp, 27 predicted proteins | sample TDP4_MG_FD_203080 | JGI IMG/M metagenome (GOLD analysis project Ga0315309, IMG submission 203080) | Freshwater sediment microbial communities from Lake Towuti, South Sulawesi, Indonesia - TDP4 | ecosystem: Environmental > Aquatic > Freshwater > Lake > Sediment | place: Indonesia: South Sulawesi... | reverse complement strand
ATGGCGACCCCGACCTGGCCGGGGAGGTCGGCAGGGATTTTCTTCAAAGTTTCTTCAACATCCTCTCTGAACCTCTGTACCTGTTGGAGAGTCCCGACTAGGTCATCGGAGAGTGTGACTGGTCCATATGCTGACAGGGCATTGAGAGTCCCTATGTCTCTGCTCACAGCATACCATGTTTCAGACTGGTTCCCTCTTCTCAGAAGGGCTTTTTCAACCCTTCTCGGGGCTGTGCCTCCGTACTGAAACCTCGCCCCTGTCCTAATGCCCATAGACGCATGGACACATTGTACGTCGATCACTTTTTCCGCCGATGGGACGATGACCATCCCCGCCGTGACAGTCCTCGCCTGTGTCTGCCCTTTGAGGAGCGTCCCCTGGCGGATGAAGACGTTTTTCCCCGACCTGTTCCTGATCCTCACCCCGCCTATGTGGCCGGTGTCCTCCATATCGACCTCGCCCTCGACTTCTGGCAGGAGGACGTAATCTCGGACTCGGGGGTTTTTCCGGAGTATAGGGACCATGGCGGAAAGGGACCTGTCTCCCAGTTTCCATGGCTCACCGAAGGTGTATTCCCCGCCTATTTTGAGCTCCTCGAGGAGCTGCTTCATGCTCTGGCTCATTGGAGTTTCCTCCTTGACTCAATCCTCATGTCTTCTCAGTCGTCTACAAAGAGGTATATAAACATTACTAGATTGTATAAAGGTAGTCTTCTAAAAATGGGGAAAAGGGAGGGAGGGACCGGAGACCAAGGGATTGGGAGGTCTTATCCCATGGCCTCGCGGTACCTGCGCTCCCACCTGTCCTGCTTCCCAGATACTGCGGAGTCGAAATCGCCGGCCGTGACCGCCCCGGTGCCGGCGGCGTAGTTGGCGGCCCTCATGGACTTGCAGGTGCCGACGCCGAGGAACTCGGCGACGCCCTTGCAGAACTCTGCCTCTTTCCCTGACACCCCGGCCTTCCAGGCGGACCCTTTGACCTTACGCGCCCACTTCGACTTCGCGAGGGCGACTCTACCCATATCGGTCACCTGAGACAGGATAGAGAGGATAATATAAATAAGGCTTGTTGGTATTTTCGTACTACGATGAAATTCACAGAGCGTATAAGCCTCCTAGTCACGAGGGAGCAACTTGAGTACCTAGAAAGTCTCAAGCCCCTCTCGAGGAGTGAAGTGATGAGGTCCCTTATCTACGATCAGATAGAGGCGGGGAAGGCTGAGAGGATAGTTGTTGAACTGGACAAGTCAGATCACAAGATGCTTATAGATCTGTGCTATATGTCTGGAGTGAAGGACCCGAGCAGGATGCTGAGCATTTTGATCCTCGCTTCCCATATTATGGCGAAAAGCGGGATGTGGGATGTGTCAAAGCCTCTTCCTCAGTTGGCCGAGGAGCTTTTGAAGAGGAAGGAGTCTCAAACAGGTAAGGTTCTATCTCAAGGAACTTTTGTAAAATCTCCCTCCCCAGACTTGTCAGAAGAAGGTACCTCCTCCCCTCGTCGTCGAGGTGCCTCCACTTAGAGCCGGGCTTGAGTATAATATGCCCATATCTGTCCGGTGACTCTGTGATTAATCCCTTGGAACTGAGGAAACCCATATGACCTTGAAGAGGATTCCATGATAAATTCACTGCATACATCACACGGGTCGGAGAGATGCCGGTCTTTCTCCTTCTCAAGGCTTTGAGAATATCTATCCTTATCTCCAGGCGGGAACGTTTCTCCGGCTTCCTGGTAACTCCGGCCTTCGAGGGCCTGGCGGGCGGCCTTTCAGTTTTGTGAATGAGGTAATCGAGTTCCTCTCCAGGTCTATCTAATTTTTCGACTACCTCCTCTTTGCTGTAGCCTAGTTGTACAGCCATGAGAGCCTTATAGGCACTGGAGATAGAAATCGCCCCTACAGTTAACCGTTTAGCTACCTCTGAGATCTCTTCCTCATGGTCATAAACTGTCAGCAATTTATAGATCTCGGACCTGCTGGAACCCATTTCCGCGGCTACCTGAGGAAGGACCTTAGCTCCCCTCATTTTCTCTGTAACTTCTATAGGGACTGTGGTTACCTTCCTTATGAATGACTTGCTAAACCCCTCCTCTCGCGATATGAGGTCAACAGAGTCTCCCTGCTTCCATCGCTCCCGTACTTTTCCAATCCTGTTGAGATATGAGGCTTCGTATAGATGTTTGAGGTACTTGGCTTCCAGATATCGTTCCTTGGGGTTCTTTTCCCTATATTTGTTATACATTATAATAGCTAATCTTTCGTCATCAAAATCTCTCATGATACAGGGCACTTTCTCCAAATTGTATTTAACTGCTCTTTTCCATCGTCTCACTCCGGATAATATCACATTCTCGCTATTTATCACCAACGGTTCCCTTATCCCATGCTCCAGTATGTCATTGTCAAAGGTCGGGTCCTCACAGTCCACATAAACCTCCGAACTGTATGGATGAGGCACTAGAACGGCGACGGACACAAGGTGGATCTGTTCAAGAGGCTCTTCAGTGCACACATGCCATCCTCCTCGTCAGCATGAAGTACCCACATAAAGAAGTGCCCCTGTCTGAGATTAAAATAGACTCTCCTGTAAGGCCTTATGACTTCTGTGCGAGATACATCTTCAGTCCCTGTTCCACCGCCTCGCTGAGCTTCCCGTATGTATCCTCAGGGTGTTCCGTCGCGATATGTGTCCTCAGTCTGATGTTGAGGTCTCGGGGGATCATGGCGATAATCCGTACATGGTCCTTCTTCTTCCTTCCTTCCTTTTCCGCCAAGGGTATCCCCTTGAAAGTGATACGTTGGTCGTATATAAAAGCTTTATCCATGTCGTAAAGGATACGGGGATGAATCTGAGATACATGTCATAATGTAGTAATCTTTATATACCCGAGAGCCTTACTCTACAACCATAGGCGATGAGAATGGGACAGAAAAACCTCGCTGGTGAAGAGGCGGAGGTTCCACTCGACCTGGTCATGTGGGTCGGGGGATCCTACTACACCATCGAGAGCTATATTAAAGAGGCCAACAGGTTCGGCTGTTGTAAACGTATCGCCGGACTACCTCAGGACATAGTCGTTGGAAAAAGCAGAGTGTTCTTAGTACACGATGTGTCGGACTGGGACAGGAGGCAGAAGAAGAAAGGACTGCCACGGCTTTTCGGGTACTTCACCATTAACGGCATCCTCGTCGTTGGGGCAGAAGAGCTCATGAAAAAAGAAGGCGTCCAGGTGATCTCCGCCTCCGCAGCCGCCTCCTTTGAAGAGAGAGGTTGTGGGATGCTGGTTGTCGGGGGAACATACCTTGTGAGTGATGAGGACATAGCAAAGCTCCAGAAGCATGCAGACATGGCAAAGGGACAGTTGAAACTTATCGACCCCCGAAAGCCTGTGAACCTCCCCAGGTTCCGGGGGTACAGGTATATCCGTGGTGACAAGGTGCTCGCCGGTGCGAATCAGGATGAATGGTTCCAAGTCCAAGACATCAGGAAGGCAAATCTGGTGCTTCGAAAGCCGCCTATGCAGAGGGTGAAGTATGGGTCTACAAGGGAAGAGAGGATAAAATACATCAAACGGAGAACACAGGAGCTCGCATTTTCTCATCTCTCCCTCTTGAGGAAGCGGCAGATTATCCGGGAAGAGGTCAGGGAGTTATTCGGTCTGAAAAGGAAGACCGCTGACTGGCTTGTGTGGTCAACTGTGACAGATTAGCAGGCTGAGGATGTCTGATGTTTAAATTCAAAAGGACTGGGAGGCCGGCCGAGGGGTTCGCCCTTTCAAGGAGGAACAAGACTATCCTCAGGCTGTTAGACGAGGGGCCTCTTACCTCCACAGAGATAGCAGCAAAACTCGGGCTGAGGGTCATCACAATTGACATAGAACTCTCCTATCTTGCCGGCCTGGACCTTGTTGAGTTTGTAGGAAATACCTAATTTTTTAGATCCTCATTCTATTTTTTGAGACAGTAAGCCATAAATTCGGAGGAGGCTTTGTGAGCCTCCCAGGTACTAAAGGAGGAGGGACGGCTATCAATGAGCTTTCTTCAGCCGTACATCGACTTTTACCGCAGTCTCGGGCTCCATGTGATCCCGGTCATCTACGGCACCAAAGCCCAGCCCGCTATAAAGTGGAAGAGGTTCCAGAGGGACCCTCCAACCGATAAGGAGATAGCAGAATGGTTCAAGGATAGGGCCAACATCGCGATAGTGGGCGGGACGGGAGGCTTTGTGGCGTTGGACTTCGACGACATGGAGATCTATAACAGGTTTTTCGAAGGGGAGAACATCGAAGGCCGAACCATAGTTATCGTGACTGGGAGGGGTAGGAGGCATGTTTATTTGAGGTCTGAGAACCCCGTGTCTTTTGAGATCCCTGAACTGAAGCTCGAGGTGAAAGGCCAGGGGAGATACATCATCGCCCCTCCGAGCCTCCATCCCTCCGGGGGCATTTACAAGTTTGCATTTGCGTCGTCTGTGCTGTTCGAGGTTAAGGATATTGAAGCCTATGTTTGGGAAAGGGCCGAGAGACTTGGGGTGAAAAGGCCGCCGGATCTGATCCAGGAGGAGAAGGAGGAGGGCAAGAAACGTTCCCCATACACGGGGCCTGATCCCCCTTGCATCGAGAGACTGTCTCAGGGGGTTGAGGAGGGCTATAGGAATCTTGCCGCGATAAGGATTGCGTCGTTCCTCTGCCTCGTTAGAGGCATAGTGGATAAGGATAAACTTCTGAAGGCTCTTAAAAAATGGAACCACCAGAACAAGCCCCCGCTCTCAGAGGATGAGCTTCAATTTCTAACGCAGTCGGAGCTTGAGGGGAGATACAGATATGGGTGCAGAAGTCTTCAAAACTTCTGTGACCAGGACAGATGTGTCTTCGCCTGGCGGAAGATCTGTAGACAGAGGGCTGATGACCTCCGGAAGGACCCTGGGCTTCTGTATAAGATAAAGTGTCTTCAAGATAAGATGGTAGTGGGAGAAGACGAGAACAAATTGCTGTTATTCCTCATCATGCTGAGTAAGGACCTTGATGATCCGCTTTGTGCCATCCTAAAGGCGAGCAGTTCCTCAGGGAAGAGCTACCTCGTGAACAGTACGCTGAAGCTGTTCCCCAGGGAGATGTATGAGAAGGTGTCGAGGGTCACCCCTGCGGCCCTGGACTATGTAAGAGATAGGCTGATGCATAAGATATTCTTCGTCCAGGAGCTCGGCGGAGCCATGGCCGGTCAGGCGAGTTTAAATGTCAGCTTGACTGAGAAGGAATTAGTTCTCTGGCTCCCGACAAGGTCTCAAGGAGGAGATTATACCATTAAGGAAGTACATGCAAGGGGGCCCACATGCTTCATTTCAACGACTGTGGAGATGGTGGTCGATGAGCAGCTCGAGACCCGGACGTGGGCCCTGAGCGTTGATGAGAGTGAAGAACAGACTCGGAGGATACATGAGTTCCAGGCTCTCCTGGATATGAAGCCCTGGCTTGTGGAGGAACAGGGCAGGGCCGCCCAGGTTATTCAGAACATCGTCATCGGCGGCTCCCACAGCCCCATTTCAGTGATCGTGCCATTTTCCGACAAAATCTCTTTCCCCACCGGCGATAGAAGGACCCGGAGAGACCGCCCGAAGTTCCTCAGCCTCATTAAGGCTGTAGCGTACCTTTACCAGGGTCAGCGGCCTATGGTCACACATCAGGGTAAAGACTACATTGTCGCCTTCCCCATAGATTTCTATATGGCGTTGGAGGTGGGGATGAAGACCCTAAAGGAGACACTGCTCAAACTCCCAAGGAGCCTCCAAGAGACCCTGGAGATTTGTGGGAAACTTGAAAGAGAGGGGGAGCTCATAACAAATAAGAATGTCGCCAAGAGGATGAACTTCACCACCTCTAGCGCCTCACGGTACCTGAATGACCTGAATGACCTGGGTTATGTAAGCCTGATTCAAGGAGGAAGAGGGGCGCTGAAGGTGTATGAGGTCATTAATACCAATGATGGACGAAACCTGTCGGTGTCTTCAGCCCCTGTGAGCTTCGAAGACTATGTAAAGGCCCTGGTGACGTGTTTTGACGGAGACTTAGATATAGTCTCTAAAGCGCGGGAGTATGAGAAGTATTACTATAACTATACATCCCCTCTAACAGGCGAAACTAAATCTCTCCCAAAGCCTTCGGCCGCGTAACTTTACTTTCTTTTCTTCTTTCTCTGAATAATGGGTGCTCATGGAGGCTTTGCCTAATCCTGAGTATCTCGTCCTGTGGGATCCTCCGAGCCTGGAAGGACATGAAACCTGTACAATTCTCATGCTCTTTAGTGTCGCAAACTTCCCTGGTATAATCCTTGTGTGAAGAATACCAGTACCAGTTGGGGGTGACGCAAATGTCCTGAAAGGGGCACTCGGACAGTTTATCCTTCCTCCAGTAACTGAACTATATATAACAGCCCCTCGGCGAGAGCCGCATGCTCACTGTCCTCTGACTTCGTTAAAGCCTTCAAGTCCGCCTTGAGAGCGTCAACTCCGACTTTGGGAGGGGATAGAGGGTCTACGATCACATAGTTCGACGCTACATAGACCACTCTGGCTTCAACAACCTGATCGGGGCCTATCTTCCCAAAGTACTCACTCTCCTTGTTGAAGAGGATCACTCTCCCATCGGGGAAGCGGCCGATAACCCCGTTGTCTTTCCCGAGAAAGGTTCTAACTGTTAAAACCTCTCCGACCGTAACTGTCACTGTTTTTCTCCTCTTTTATTGATAACCTTCCCAGCTTCGGTCGCTAGGGCCTCCAGCTCACCGCCGAAGCCCTTCCTCCTGAGATCACACAGGAGCCTATGATCCAGATGCATATGTAAGAGGAGTGCCAGATCATTGAGTCCGTCGGCGTCGCCCAAGATGACGTAGCTGTCGATTACTTCTCCTATAAGTCTTAGTAACTCGTCCCCGGACTTTCTAAGTTCTCTCCGTATTTCATCCATCTCCTGTCCCCTCTATTCCTTTATCACTGAGTTTGAAATAGCAGGACCCACCGGCGGGCTTCGCCCTGTGTTTATACAGCACTGCCTTCCTCAGGGGACTGTCTTCCTCGGGGATCTCGATCCTCACTATGATTTTAGGCAGAAAACCTACCTCCCTCCCCCCGATCATCGGTATCTCCGAGCCCTTCGGGACAAGCTTCTCCGCCTCCTCCCGTGAGACCTTCATCTCCTTCATCACTTTCGCCACGTTGGCGAGGCGCATCGCCGGGCCTACCGGGGACTGAGGCCATGTGCTGATACATACGGGGCATCCGTACTTCACCCCCAGGTGCCGGAGCCTGCTGATCTGAAGGTCTATCTTCCCAGTATAGGTCCCGATAGTCGCCGCCCGAAAACGTAGATCAGTTCGCAGGATAATGCCTCTGTATATGGCGGCCACAGGGTCAAACACTATTAGCAGAGGCTTCCACTTTTCCTCCTCTATCTTTTTGGCGAGTCCTGTCTTTTCATCTGTGATAAGCTTATGTTGTTCATCGAACTCCGTCACCTCCCAATGTTCAATGTGGCTCATTACCTCATCGGCGTCCAGGCTGTTCGCCTGTAAAATCGTTGTTAGTCTGCTGAAGTCGAATCCTCCGTCGCCGTCGATCACCAGAAACTTCATGGAGTCGGGGACCTCTCCCAGACGTTGCTTAGTATCCTGGTATATGGACCATATCGGAACATACCCCGCGAGGGTTGTCTTCCCACTCCTGGTCTCTCCGTAGAACTCGATGAGGGTGGGCTGGTATCCTCCGAACAAGTCGTCTAACGCTTTAACCCCAGTGCTGTACACTCTCATAAGGATTCAGCCTCCAGAAGCTCCATTGCCTCCTCTTTTGTGATTTTCCCCCTCCTGAGACAGTAGAGGAGGACGTATAGGATATGTTTACAGGGACTTCTTGTCTGGAGGAAGTCTCTGCACCGACACCAGCAGCCCTCAGGGCCTATGAATACAACATATGACCCGTGCTCTCCTCGGACATGCCCACTTATGGCTGGGAGGCTGTTCCGCTCCACAACGAGGTCTGAAATCCGTTTCCCACCTCGGGCCCACTCATACGCGGAGACAAACCTGCTATGATATCTCCTATACAACTCGTCGAGGACTTCAACGTCTATAGGCCCTTGCATCCTCGTTCCCTGTGGGCGGGCTCAGTGGAGGAATACCTCTTCCCCTTCCACCCGCAGCCCGAGGGTTTTTATTATGACGGGCGTGCTGACCCCGAACTTCTTCACCGAGTTCAGGTAGTAGTCAAGGTCTGATACCGTCATCTTATCGAAGTATGTGGCGAGCTCCTTGACGAAACTGTGGACAGCCTCGATCCCTGTAGAGGCGGGTGGGGTGGTAGGAGGGGTGGAAGCTGCAGTGGGTATTGGAGCCTCTGACGAGGCTGGAGGCTCAGTACTCGCTGCTGCAGCCTGGCCACGTTTTTGGCCTACCTGTCGCAAAGTAGGTGGAGAAGGTCCAGAAGGCGCTTGGGCCGATGGCGCCGGGGCGGGTGGCGTAGGCTGAGGTGTCGGCGGTTGTGGAGCTGGAGGTTGAGGGACTGACGGGGTCTGGGGGACCGGCGTAGGAGGTGCTAGTCCTCCAAACTTAGGAGCCTCTCCTCCCGGCACAATCCCGACCTCGTAGATCTTTACCTCCCGTCCCTTCCTCGAGGTCTGGGTGCCCACATACCTCGCCATTATATAGTCTCCCACTTTTACCTTCTCCTCCTCGAGGACCCTATACAGGGTAGTATTCACAGGGAGAGTGCATATTCCCCCTACAGCTAACTCAACGGTGTAGAGGACCCCGTCTCTGTCCCAGGGGGACGCGACGATCGAGTGTATTCTCCCCGACACCTCTTCACCTTCAGTTTCCGGGTACCAGAAGGGGTGCATCGACCCCCTCTTCATCCTCTTTCGGAGTTCTTCCTCAAGGTCATGGGCTTCCTGTGTGCTCATTTCCTTTCACATTCCTCGCATAGTTTTCTAAGACTTCTCGGATGAACTCGTGAAGGGCCTTGCCGTTTTTGGCGGCTTCGACCCTGAGGGCCTTGTGAGCCTCTTCGCTCACGTTCGCGCCCACGTACACCATGTTGTTCCACTTAATCTATTAAATAGAATAGATATATTTAAATATTCCTCTTGCTCATCTCCAGGTGATATGCAGACCAAGAGGAACCTCCTGGGGGACAACTCCGAGAAGCTGGCCCGGCTCAATGCATTATATGACGTGGTGATGGGCTGCAGGAAGTGCCCGGGGTTGAACCTGTGGACGGGCTTGGGCCTTACCTCCTCCCTCGCTGTTTTCGGGGCGGGGAACGTTGATGCGGAGCTCTTCTTCATAGGACAGTCCGCATGCCTTCAATGCCAGGAGACAGGGTGGCCGTTCACAAAAGGGTCTGGGGACCTCTTAGATAGCTGTCTGGAGAACATTAGGATCACTAGAGAACAGGTGTTCATCAGTAATGTGGTGCATTGTCATCCCCCTAATAACCGTCCATCGAAGTCTGAGGAGGTTGAGAACTGTAGACCCTACCTCGGCCGTGAATTGGGCATTGTAAGGCCCAAGCTTATTGTTACTCTTGGGCTGGACGCGGCTCGTTGGTTTAAACCTGAGATCAGGTCTATCATGAAATGTGCCGGGCAGCCCTTTGAAACTCTCCTGTTCACCATTTACCCACTGCCCCATCCTGTGGTCCCTTATAGACAGCCCAGCTTAGAACCTGAGTATATGTCTATGTTCAGAAGGATCCCTGACGTCCTGGAAAAGGTAGAGAGACAAAATGACCTCTAAGAGGCTGAAGAGGACGGATAAACAGGACATAGGCTACCACACACTAGAGTGGTATGGGAAAGTCGTCAGGTGGCGAGACAACAAAACAGGCCAGTTTTTGCCGATAATTCAGGTGGGCGCGGTCCCGGTGTTTGTGGACGTGGACCCGGAGAGTGACTAAAAAGTGGATGAGAAAGGGTTTGTAAGCCTGATCAACTTTTTGATCCATGGCTATCAAAGGTCCGCCTCTTTGTTCGCTGCGGTGAAGCTGGACTTGTTCACGAGGATCGAGGTGGAAAAGGAGGAGGATTTCACATATGGAGAGAGTGCCCTGGCCGACTGCCTTGTCAAAATGGGCCTTCTCACATCGACGCCCGATGGATATGAGGTGCCGGAGTTCTCTCATAAGTATTTCAGTAAGTCCTCTAAACATTACATAGGAGACTACATTCTCCACCACGGGGAGAACCTATACAGACTCTGGGGCCTGTTAAGTGAGGCTGTTCCATATAGACATCCTGTTCTCGGACGGCCTCATGACATCCAGCTTGAGCACTACCTCATCGGCCTGGGACAGGTAGCCCCTAAAAGCTTCCCCTTTATTAATGATGTTGGTCAGCCTAAGAACATCCTCGACATCGGAGGCGGCTGTGGCTGGGCGACTCTTTTATTTCGCCTGTACTTCCCTGAAGCGGAAATAGACCTCATTGAACAGGAAGATGTTTGCTGGATTACAAGAAAATACCTGTTGAAGGCCCTAGGGGATCTATCTCACATTTCAGTCATCAGAGGCCGCTACCCGGAGGTTGTCTATGTAAACTACGGCTATGATTTGATTTTCATCTCAGAGGTTCTGCATGGGAGAGACAGGTCAGAGGCGGAGGAGATCCTTCATACAGCTTTCACTAGAATAAACCCTGGTGGGTATATCATTGTACGAGAATACCTGGCCCCCACCCTGTTCTGGCACTTGTTCAACCTCAACATGATGCTTTGCACTAAGGAGGGAAGGCCCTTTGAATATGCGGAACTCAAATCGCTCCTTGAAGACATCGGCTTCCGTGACGTCCGGCGGATTCCAGACCCGTCAGACCTGCTCGGGAGAGAATATGTTATGGCGAGGAGGTGACTGTAATGGATGAAGATGCCTTAATAAAGACCTTACAGAGTTATGGGGGGCACCCTGAGTTCGCTAAGTTCTTAATAGAGTTAGCAAAACGCCATGGGACTAAGAGTGGGGAGTTCGATGAAACTCCATTATCTTCTCTCAAGGAGGTGAAACAGTGGGGGATCAGGCCTCATGAGGCTGTAGCAGTCTTCATGAACACCCAATGGGCGGCGTTCTCAAACCTCCTGGCCAGTGGTAAGAAACTGGACCTGGAAAGAGTGAAGAAGCCGCTCTTGAACCTCTCCGTTTACGCTGGACTGTACCTAATACTGTTCGCAGAGGGGCAGCAGTGATGGACTACCATGAAGCCTGGAGACTGATAGCAAGAGAACACACCGCCAGAGACACATTTTTCCGTCTGACTGTGTTGGGCTATCAATTCGGTGACGTACAAAAGGCGCTTGTTTACAAGTCCTACTATGGTAAAGAAGGGTATCATAAAGAGCGAGAGGTTGCAATAGCTGACATGATCGCCCAGGTCCACCTCCTGTGTGAGCAGCAGGGACTTGACTACCAAGAGCTTGAGGCGCTAGGGCTCAAACGCCTTCTCGAGTTCATTTCTGACAGGATGGTCATCGAAGGAGGATCGGTAAAATGACGCCTATACTTAGTCCGTTGAACTGGGACTCCACAGTATTGGAAAGTGGCGCAGACAAGTACTACGCCTCAGTCCGAGGCGGGTGGATAGGGACCGCGAGAGAGGACTCAAGGCTTCCAGAAGTGGAAGTCTCCAAAATAAAAGAGGTCACGGAGGAACATGAGGTCTGGTACGCCCTCAACCCCCCATGCCTGGGCAGCCTCACCGAGATGGAGGCGAATAAAGACCGATATGTCCGCCATCTCAGGATCATCGAGGACATGGGGTTCCGGGGAGTAATTGTCGCCCACCCGTACCTTATACCCCTCATAAAGAGGTACACGGGCCTCGGGATAGACGTCTCAACGATCTTAGAGCCGGACTCTGTGCAAAAGTTCTGGTATTATTGCGACATGGAGGTGGATGCCATAACCCTCCACCAATCAGTCCACAGAGACTTCAAACTCCTGGGGAGGCTCAAGGACTTTCCTGTAGAGTTTATAATGATCATGAACACGGCATGCATATTCCACTGCCCCTGGCGCATTTCCCATTACAACATACAAGGCCACTCCACAGAGATGTGTCTCACTTCAGACTACCCCTATGAATTGTGCAGAGAGGTAACCACCAAAAACTTCCCCTTAAATATACTGAAGGCGAACTGGGTCCGGCCTGAGGACCTCAGGCTATATGATGAGTATGGCCTTACGACAAAAATCTCCGGGAGGACTATGACCACGGGATGGATACTACAGACTGTGAAGGCATATAAGGAGCGTAAGTTTGACGGTGAGAACTTCTTCTCCCTGTTCCCTATGGTCCGAGGGTCCCTCAAGAAGGCCGAGGGCGAGACAGAGTTATTCCTGAGTTATAGGGCCCTGGATGGATTCTTGGAGGAGATAAAGAAACGATCGCCGAACTGCCGGGCTGACTGCAGAACTAGGTGTGCCATCTGCTACCGGTGGGCCTTGAGCCTGGAGGAGAAGGGGGAGGCAACAGGGCTCTGATCGCCGATGCTAAGGCTTATGCTGAGAAAATCGAGAGGATAGTCACCAAAGGTGATATGAGGAAGTACAAGAGGTTCAGGGCGACAAAGTACTACGGCGGGTGTGTGACCGCTGACTGTGTAGGCTGTTTTCTCAGATGTTGGTTCTGTTGGGTGTGGAAAGCGAATACCTACCCTGAGAAATACGGACGATTTTACTTCCCTTGTGATGTGGTGGAAAAGTTTTCAGAGTATGATGCTCCCTTGTATCGGATATCGTCTGGGGAGCCGACCTTGGGGAGAGGACATCTAATTCGACTCCTTGAGCTCTTTGACCGGCCATTCCTCCTGGAGACAAATGGAGTCCTTCTGGACAAAGACTACTGTAGGATATTGTCATCCTTCCACAACCTTCATGTCAGACTCAGTTTCAAAGGCGTTGATGAGTGGTCCTTCCGGGAGACCACAGGGTTCTCAGGTTTCGGCTATCAGATGAAGGCGGTGTTCAACCTCATGGACTCCAAAGTCCCCTTCCACATTGCTCTCATAGACCTATTCCCGGAGAACAGGGTTATAGAATTGGCAGACTTATTATGGGAACTTGGCTGGAGGCCTAACATACGATATCCCAAGCAGAGCTCAGTCCTTAGCCTTTTTGAGATGGAGAAGTTCGTCTGGTACCCTTTTATAGCCGAGAGGGCTAGGGGGAGAGGCATTGAATTATGCCCTCGTTGATGCAGTGTGGCGGTCCGGGACACTGCATATACTAGCGAGAGACGAGGAGAGGAGGAAAGTATGGAAGACTGTGAAGGACTTCCTCCCCTGGTTCTACATCCGGACGAACAACGGGAAGGATACGACGATAATGGGAGAGAGAGTGAACAGGTTTTACTACCAGACCCGTCCGCAGATCTATCCGGAGGAGCAGGACTCTGTTTTTGAGTATGACGTCTCCCCGGAGGACAGATATCTGATAATGAAGGAGATCACTCACGGGTTCAATGATGACTATGAGCCTGTAGAAGTGGACATTCCCTTCCGCAGGCTGTACTTTGACCTTGAGATGGGGGCCCCCTTCGTCCCTGATGTTGTCAAAGTGGAGTACCCGATCTGTTGTATCCCGTGTTATGACCCTTACACCGAGAAATATTATGTGTTTGTCTGGCGGGAGGACCTTCAAGAGGAGATTAAGAGAGGCCTTTTCATAGAGGAGCGCAGGTTTAAGAGAGAAGTTGATATGCTCAACGCGTTTCTGGACTTCATCCAGATCCTCGACTTTGACATTTTGATAGGGTATAACTCCGATGACTTCGACTTTCCTTACTTATTTAACCGATGTAAGCTGCTGGGGGTCGATTACACCAGGATTTCCCCCTTCCGAGAGGCAGAGGCCCGTGACCACAGAGTTCGGATAACGGGCCGCCACCCGGTAGACCTATTGAGGGTGTATAAAGGGTATCACTTCTACGAGGTGAAGGACACAAGCCTCGACGCTGTCGCCTTCAGAGAACTCGGCATCAAGAAGGAGAAAGTGAGATTCGACATGGAGACTCTGTGGAAACAACACCTCGATAAAATGATAGCGTACGCGATAAAGGATGTCACCCTTACGCTGCTTGTCGACGTCACACATACACCCCAAAAAGTTGGCCTTACAGACCTCTTGATAGAACTCAGGAAGTTCAGCGGCGTGATCAAACTCGACCATTTATACTCCGGGGTGAGGAAGGTGAGGCTGCCGAGCCTCAAGCCCGTGAGCCTTCTGATCAGGAAGAAGTTTAAGGATCGTCTGGTCTTCCCCTCCACTCCACGGATGGGCCCCTGGGAGCCTACGGAAGGAGGGTGGGAGGGTTACCACTATGAGGGCACTCCGCCGATGGAGCCTGTGAAAGGGAGGTATAGACATCTCGCAGTCTTCGACTTCCAGAGCCTCCACCCTTCCATAATAATCGCAGGCAATATCTCGTATGATACCTTAGACTCTGAAAATGGAGACCTAGACCTCGGCGGGTTTAAGTTCAGGAGTTCCCCTCCAGGGGTGATTCCGCAGGTCTTGAAGGACCTGATAAAGTACAGGCTGAAGTATAAACAGGCATACAAGGACACGGGGGAGTGGTCCTATTACCTTAGAGACTTTGTCGTGAAGAGGATCCTGCTGCGATATTATGGAGCTATGGCCTACCCCGGGTTTTTCCTGTTTAGACAGGGGTGTGCGGATGCAACGGCATGGGTGGCGAGGGAGATCGTGGACTTCACAAAGCAGAAGCTTAAGGAGATAGGGTATGATGTGATTTATGGAGCGACAGACTCCGTTTTCGTCCCCTTAAAGAGAGAGGAAGATGCAGAGGAGGTAGTAGAGTATTTAAACAAGCGCTTTGGGGAATTCTGTGAAAAACACCATCTCCTTCCAACGTTCAAGATGGAGGTGCAAAGGACTTTTGAGTCCTTCTTCATAGGGTCAAAGAAGAACAAGTACTTCGGCATCACAGATGGGAAACTACACGTGATGGGATATGAGGAGAAGAAGGCCGATACCTCAACCCTCACAGAGGTCGTTCAGAGAAATGTCATGTATATGATCCTCCGATGGGCGGATGAGGAAGAGGTCACGGATTACATCCTATGGGAGATTAAGAGGGTAAAGGCGGGTTACTATCCTCCGACGGCGTTAGGGTTCCGAAAAGGATTAGGGAGGTCATTAGAAGAGTACAAGGTCACCCCGCAGCATGTCAGGGCCATGCAGTACTCAATGCAGAATCTCGGGCTGAGGTGGAGCACTGCGGAGAAGCCGATGATCACTTATGTCCTGCCTCCGAGAGGATACCCGGAAACAGATGTCATCGCCTTCTTTGACGACCTTCCGCCGGGGTTTAAGGTCGACTATAACAGGGTTATTGAGAAGTTCATAATAGGGAAGATCGAGGACCTGTATGCTGACCTGGGATGGGACATTAACAAGGTAAAGAACCCAAAGCAGGTTCTACTTGAAAGATGGACGGGAGGAGTAAAAACTCGAAGGAGGTGAGATAAGGAAAAATGAGACTCATATTCACGACGATGAACGAGTTTGATAAGTGGCTGGCTGAGTTCACAACACCTGAACGGTACATGGTTGTGGTAACAGAGGAGAACGAAATAGTGCTGGTCCCCACAAAAGCCACAGGGACCCTCAACCTCGGATACATTAAACTCTCGAGCCCTGAGGACTTCGGAATCCTGTTAAAAGCCCTTGAGACCGGGGGGTATGAGATGGTCAAGGTGAAGAGGATCGAGTGGGACCTGTCAAAGCCGATCGGCGTCACAACATCCTTGGAGGAGTAGCTGTGTTACTGGTCGTAGACCGGAGAGAAGCTGAAGCAGTCCCCGATGTGGTAAAGAGCCTCGAGAAAGTCCTCCCAGTGAAGGTGGATACCTTGGAATCGGGAGACTACTACATCCCATCACCTGAAAAGGGAATTGTGGTGGAGCGGAAGACGGTTTATGACCTCTTAGGCTCCATAAGAGACAGGCGGCTATGGGACCAGTTGCAGAGGCTGGTGTCCGTCGAGAATGCTTTTCCAGCCCTTCTCTTAGAGGGTTCTCTATCCATGACTCAGAAGTATTCACAGTGGAGTGAGCCGGCAATAGTGGCGGCCTTATTCTCTATCGTCTGGGACTGGAAGGTCCCAGTCCTTCATGCCCCTACGAGGAGATGGACTGTCATCTATTTGGCTCAGATGACAAAGAGGTTCTTGAAAGTAAAAGAGGGCGGACTTTATCCTCTCAGGGTGAAGCCGAAGACCCTAGGTCTTGATGACAGTGCCCGGATGATCGTCGAAGGCCTCCCGCATTTCGGCCCCGCCCTCGCAGACCGTGTACTGAGACAATTCGGGACTGTGGACAACTTGATGGGTAATCTGGCTTATCTCGACAGTGTGCCGGGAGTTGGGAAGAAGATACAGGGAGATGTTTTAAAAGTGGTCTCCCATGTTTATGGGGGTGAGGGAGATGATGGTGGTTGACAACCTTATAGAGGCGGTCTCGGAGGCTGTTCAGGAGGAGAAGAGTAGGTTCAGGGAGGTCCGTCTCCCTTCCCCCAAGCAGATGTATCCCCCGAAGCATATGTCCTTCTCCTCAGAGGACTTTGTCAGAAGCATGGACCTTGAAGGGGAGATAATGGGGCTTTACAAAAGGCTTATTGTGAAGCAGAGGGAAGGCGTCCATTGCAGTGACCGGGACTTCCCGCGTAAAGCCCTATTTGATAGAATGTACCCCACAGAGCCCGATGACAAGACCACGCTGAAGTGGATCCGTGGCCAGTCGATGCACGCCTTGTTTGAAGCCTTATTTGCAGGACGCCAGGGCGTGGAGGTTGAGGAAGAGACTGCGTATGTCAGAGACGGGGAGGAGATGTGGTCGACACCTGATGTCCTGCTCAGGATATCTAAGGGAAACCTCCCGCTTATAATGCCCTTCACCATGGAGTTCAAATCCGTCCTGTTTGAGGTCAAGGGGGAGCCCCTGCCTCATCAGCATTGGTGTAACAGGTTGTTGGACTATATGGCGCTCACCGGCAGCCCGGTCGGGGCAATAGTGGTGCAGATCCTGTGGACTAGCGAGATCAGGTGTTTTGTCTCGCCGAGAGTTGAGTGGGATATCATTGAGTCCAGAAGGGATGACATCTTCCAGTTTGTGAGGGCCTTCAAGCACATGTGGAGTAAGGGCGCTAACTTGTTCTCCCCCTGCCCGGCTTGGCTATGCAGGAGCTGTCCACATCATATAGTCCACTGTACGAAGGAGAAGATGATATAAATTCCGAAGCGGATATTGGATGGAGGCTTACCAGAATGGCCGGGGAAGAGGTCGTGTCTCCGGAAGAAATTATTGATCCTCTGATGAGGTATCTCATTTTTATGATGTGCCTGCCCTTTATACTGCTGGGTGGCATGTGGGTGATAGGGAAGGCGGCGGAGAGGCTGGGGATATGAGTGAGGAGCTGTGTAACCTGGTCGAGGATTACATCAAAGACGAGAAGAAGGGTGAGCGAGAGTACCGCAGGTTTATGGAGAAGCTGGAGGAGAGGGGAGAGGCTGAATTCGCCGCCGGGGTTCAGACCTTGGCGGAGGATGAGCTGAAACATAGAACATTCTTATGGCAGATACACGATAAACTGTGTAGGTGACCGGTATGCCGCTCTCGGGAGAGGACATAATTGAACAGGCCATCCATATAAATTCGGCGTCTCCTTCCCCTTCCCCGGAGATCGCCACTATCACGAAGTTCGATGTCCCTTGGGGGGCAGCCCCAGGGCAGAAGGTCCCTGTCTACGTCCACGTCCGGAATAACGACTGGAAGCCCCAGACTTGCCGCGTGGACTTCAAAGTGTACACGCCTGAAAGGACCTTTTACACGACCTCTCAGACTAAAAGCATCTGGGGCCGCTCCACTGCGAGTTACCGCTTCGAGTTCACCATGCCCGACCTGCCCTCCGGCGCCTTGGTGTATTTGGGCGTCACCTCGTACCAGTGGCGGCTGTGGAGGGGGTGGCTCTACGCTCACGGCTACACGGCCCACATGAGGATCTCGCCGACCGTTGTTGTCATGCCCCTGTGATGGTGGGAACATGCCTGTAGAGGACGCTATGGAAAAGTACAGGAAGGGCTTCTGTGAGCATCGGAGATTCCACGTCACCCCCGAGCGCTGTGAGGAGATAATCGGGAACTTCATATCTAGGCAGCGAGAGTACTTTAATGAGTCCTCGGAGCCTGAGCCCTCAGAACATGAATGCCCCGCGTGTGATATCATGGACGCCTTCTGTCAGAAGCTACCTCCGTCCTTCCAGGGGCTTTGTAAGTCCCTGGGGGAGCAGATCCGATCCGGAAAGATCACAGGGGCGGAGGCTAAAAAGGCCTTGGAGGAGAGTGTAACTGACAAAAAGGCTCTCGAGGATGCGCGCAGAGCGGCCGCCGATTTAGCAGGGAAGTCAGGCTTAGAATAGTTCAAGAATACACTCACCCGCCCGCCCCCATTCGACCCCACCAAAATATTCTGGGAGGGAGATTAAAGTGTATATATCTCCTGGGTGGAGTTTATCACTCAGTTAACACCGGCCTCTGTCACAGGCCGAGTAAGACCTTCGCGGCGGGGATCGGGGTGACGCCTCCAATCGGTATGGTATAGGTGATTTCTAGCTGACTGCTCGATGCCAAAACTAGGGCTATATA
>Ga0315309_1000838_pt1 | contig 18735 bp, 18 predicted proteins | sample TDP4_MG_FD_203080 | JGI IMG/M metagenome (GOLD analysis project Ga0315309, IMG submission 203080) | Freshwater sediment microbial communities from Lake Towuti, South Sulawesi, Indonesia - TDP4 | ecosystem: Environmental > Aquatic > Freshwater > Lake > Sediment | place: Indonesia: South Sulawesi... | reverse complement strand
CACCGGCGACGTGATCGGTGACCTCAGCGCCCGGGGCGGAACCATCGTCGGCATCGGGCCGCGGGCCAACGGCCTGCACGACATCACTGCCCACGTCCCGTTGGCGGCCATGTTCGGCTACGCCACCAGCCTGCGGGCCAGGACCCAGGGGCGCGGCACCTTTAGCATGGAGTTCGATCACTACGCCCAGGTCCCTACCGAGACGGCGCAGGAGCTGATGAAGCGCTGCGCCTGAGCATAAAGTCAAGGTGCGACGCACGTGTCAAGTGCGTCGCACCTCACAAGTTGTGTTCAGCGAGTTGTTTGCCAAACCCCAGTTTGTTAGTCGGCTACTTGTTGAGTTGATACCGGATGAGGACCTGACGAAAACCTTCCGGCGTTCCGTGATGGTTGCCCTTTTCGTCTACGATACCCACGTTAGGGCAAAACCATGTCTCGGCAGTGTAGCCGGCCCACTCTTCCTGTAGGAAAAAGCAGTCGTTAAATTCTCCTGCAGGCACAACCACTGTGCCGACTTTCGTCACTTTGCGGAGCATCCAGTCATCGGCATAGGTCGGACTGAGTCTGGCTTTTTCGTCGCTTCGATACCACTTTTCCCCGAGTTTGACTGGGAACACGAACTCTAGCAAGGCCGTGCTTAGACTAGACAGGTCAAGATTTCTCTCCTGACGGTACATGCGATTCCCGCTGACCACAAGCCAATAATCGCTAGATGTGGCAGGTCTCAGCGGGACGCCCTGCCAACTTGGCGGGACCTCACCTACTGGTACTTCGGCACTCTCCTCTCGATGGATTTTGGCTACGAAATAGGATGAAGTACTTTTAACTTCAACAACCGTTTCGGTGACAACCAGCGTAGTGGTTATGATTTCGGTAATTGGGACCCCTTCATACCGCGTGAGTTGAAACACCCAAGTATTATTCAATGCCAATGGAAAGTCGACCTCTGCACCAGGCGGTGGATTGGACGTTAAGGGCGCTATCGTGACCTCCACTGGCTCAAAACCATCTCGTCCCTGTTGTAGGGTGAAGCTGATGGACCCACCATACGTTCCTTGGGGAGTCTCTAGCTTCAAGACCAATTGGACTCTGTCATTGGCTTGACTCTGGTCAGGTAGTAAGACGCCTCCCTGTCTGCCACTGTTATCACCATCCTTCAGGCTCGAATACGCACTTAGGAAGGTGAGATTGGGCTGGATCCCCCAATACTCCTTCACAGGTCCTTCCATCCCAGCGCCGTGGTAGGCCCACATCATATGGGAGCCTATTCCAGCGAGATCACTGTACATCCACGGCGCAGGTGGATTTCGCCCAAACTCAGGCTTTCGATAGAGGCGGAGGTCGAAGGTGAAGGGCCCATCCTGGACGGTGGCGCCCTCGAGCGTGTTCTCGGGGGTGGGTGGAAGGGACTGTAGCAGGGTCGTCGCCTGGTTAGGCGCTGCAGGTATTGAAGTAGCCGTGGGAGGTAGGCTGACAGAAGGTGCGCAATGCGTTGTGGCGAGGCTAATCACCACAAGAATCACGGCAACCAGGCCACGCTGAAATCTCTCCATTTTCCACCTCAACGAAGATTCAAAAGAGATGGGACAACCACCAAAGGCTGCCCCATCAGCAATACCCGGTTCTATGGGTGGCATAGCTACGTGATCTAGCAAATACATGCCCCCGTTGAGAAGCCGAATTTCGAGCGCTTAATTGGAAACAAGGAGGGGGAGAGAGCGGCACAGACAGGCTATTGTTATTACGGGAGAACAAATACTTGGCTGGTCTTCAATCTGTAGTACTGCCAAGCACAAACGGGATCTTCTCTAGCCACCCAATATTGAGTAAGCTGCTGACCAACGTAGCTCGTAGGATAAAGATGTACAATCCAATTCCACGTGGCACTCTTGAGCGTATGAATACGACTGGTACCATCTCCCCAAGTAACACTGAGTTGATACCAAGCATTGAAATCTGTACTTCCATCCGGGTTCGCCACGTACCCGGTCTCTTCCCAAATGCCCCACCAATTGTAAGTACGTTGGTATCCGGGGCTGAAACCATAAGGTACATCCCTACATGCGGCCAATGCTGGTGAAGCGAGAATCCCTAGCACAGAGGCGACTGCCAGACAGAACAAGGGAAAGCGAACGATACGTTTCATCGTGAGACCTCCTTAAGTCATTTGGAAACAGGGATGTGGACGATGCCCACGTCAAAGAGAGTCGTTGGCTCAACGTATTTCCCATCGGGCAGAACGCTGGCCGGGCCAAGGACTACATCGGGACCACTCGACAGACCCACCTGAATCACAGAGTCCGTTATACTCTGTAATTGGTTTTCGCTCTTCCTGTTTTGAACCAAGACCCTTCGAATTTCCGCAGCTTCTAGCGTGACCAAAACATGCAGGACTCCCTCTCGCCCTGCCACCACTTTGCCCTCGTCCAGATACCCGTCAGCACTCAACCATGGATTCCCATCCTTGCTTCGAAGGACTACCACAATCCTCCTCTGCAATCCATCAAAGGTGCTCTCTGCCTTCCAGCGCAGTGATAGAAGTACAGCCAAGTGATTTTTGGACTCATCCTCTCGAACTTCTGAATCACAAGCTATCAACCTTACACCGCCAGTCAGCTCGTCTAACTCCACGTGTTGCGTGCCAATCAGGTGTAGAGGCACAGACTCAGGCAACTCACCATCCCAGAAAAAATCTACAGAAACAGGGCTCTGAGCCTTATCAGACTGCCCCAAACTGGTTGGAAGGGCAACAATCCCAAATGCCAGGACGGCGGCACTCAAGACTACAGCTAACGGAATCCATTTACGCATTTGCCAGATCTCCCTATGTAGCTTTAGTATCATCTGAGGTTACAACAGCCTTTTGACGTTGTAAATCTATCCTTCCATCGTCCTGCCCTCCCTTCAAATGATTTGCTATAATTATAGCACATTCTACTCCCTGTTGTCCATACCTAGAATCAGGTATTTTTTGGCCCAGTTTTGGCTGCCGGTCATCGCCGCTGCCTTGCCCGCGTGTAGCGATCCCACAGCACGGCAGCCTGCACGCGGTTCTTCACCTTCAATTTGTCCAGGAGGTTGCGCACGTGAGTGCTGGCGGTGCGGGTGCTGATACACAACGCCTCGGCTATCTCCGGGAAGGTCCCGCTAATCCCTGACCACCAGCACATCCCAGGCGAAACCATCGCTGAGCTTCATCCGTGTACCGCTGGCGATGTCTACGGCCCAGATCGATGTCCAATAGGCTGCACCCTCTTCGTTGTCACGGTTGAAGACCAACTTGGTACCGGAAGGGGTGGGAATGTAATAAAATGCAGAGCCGACGCCCCATGGGCGAGGGAAAACGTCTGTCAGAGGGAGACGCAACGGCTGGTCTATGAGCACGTTCCACAAAAGGGAAAGGTCCATGGTGCCCTCTTTCACCGCCTTCTGGCTATAGAAATAAGCCCGCTTTCCATCGGGCGACCACATTCCTCCCACATCGTCCCAGTCCTCGGCGGAGACAAAGCGGCCCAGTTCCTGGCCCTCGGCGGAGAGAATCCATTCCACCCAGGACACAAACGGACTATACGCTGGGCTGTTTGGGTCCACCAACACCTTGCTTCCGTCAGGAGACCACCCATCAACCCGGCCGCGCTCCGAGAGTAGGCGCAGCGATCCGCTCTCAACATCCATCACATAGGCGTATCCAAAACCGTCGGTCCCCTGGTAACCACCGTCCATGGCGATCCGGTCGCCTTGGGGAGACCAAACCGGCAACGTGTAAGCCCAAACGAACCCGTCTGTGCTGAGCTTGACCATCGGCTGGATCAGGGGCTTGCGCTCCTTCGTCGTCACATCAACGAGCCACACTCCCTGAAACATCTCCTTATACTTGGCATAGTCGAGAAGAGAGACGACGATTGTCTGACCATCCGGTGCCCAGGCAAAGTCATTTTTCATCAATGTGTTCCTATCCCACAGCAACTCTACCTGGCGGCTCTGCAAGCCCCATCATCCTGGAGCCCATCATGCGGGTTGAGGTAGTCGCTCCGGAAGACTGCACCGGCGACGTGATCGGTGACCTCAGCGCCCGGGGCGGAACCATCGTCGGCATCGGGCCCCAGGCCAACAGCCTGCACGACATCACTGCCCACGTCCCGTTGGCGGCCATGTTCGGCTACGCCACCGGCCTGCGCTCCAGGACGCAGGGGCGAGGCACCTTCAGCATGGAGTTCGACCGCTACGCCCAGGTGCCAGCCGAGATGGCGCAGGAGCTGATGAAGCGCTGCGCTTGAGCCCTGTCCTGGGCGAAAACGGTTACTTTCCTAAGACTTGTTTGACACCCCCTCTAACTCTTGATATAATCTCCTCAGATAATGTATGTTATCTCCAGAGTTAGCAACAACAAAAGCCACTTGTAACAAAAGCAAGGTGGCTTTTTTTGATGGGGCTTCTCTTCACAAAGGACCCCTTGGGGATCAGGACTGGACTCTCAACCGAGAAGCGGAAGGCTAGCCGTGGGTGATGAGTTGGGCGTCATCCGCCTCAAGACGGCCAATACGATTGGCCTGCTACTCGTCAAAGAGCCTCCCGCTCGACTTTCCGAGAGATCTCAATAGGGAAGCTAAACCCATGTTTCCACACGGTGTAATTAGTAGATTGCCAGGAGAGCAGGAATTTTAGGGAGGTCCTGCCCTTCTCCCCAGCATGTAACCAACTATGGCTGAGACAATAGATATAATACCATCAGGTTCTATAGCATTGTGCAGAGCTAATACAATAATGGTAAAGAAAATCACTACTAGAATGACCCCCTCAATGAGACAACGAATGTGGTCCCGATCTTTGGCGGCTCCACCAGATGTCAATGTTTGAAATGCCATGAAGCCAACTATAACGAGACCACCGATTAGTAACAGGGCCAACAGGATAGTGATCTGGGTATTGTTTAAAGGACCTTCTCCTTGTGCTTTCGTTTCTTTGACTTTGAGTGTCGAGGGGGTAGGAGCAGCTGTAGGAGCCGGTGTGAGGGTTGGCGTTGGCGTTGGCGTTGGAATCACCTCCACTAGAACAGTTGCTTCGTCACTGGCTGGTTCCACGTTATCGCCTGAGATGGTGGCCTTGTTCTCCACGCTGGTAGAGCCAAGAGGAAAAACGCTTTTTAACGTGGCATTGTAGCTAGCCAAACCCTTTGTCCCCGCCTCCACGGTTCCCAAATCCCAGGTGATGGTGTCCTCATCTTTCACTCCCCCGGCAGAGATGCTGGGTATTTCGACAATGAGGGTTTGATCGTAGTCGTCAACGATGGCGACCTCGGTGGCCTGACCGTCACCAATGTTCTCATAGGTGATAATGTACTTGATGGTATCGCCAGGATCGATTACCCCGTCGAGGTCTAAGTCTTTGACCAAGGCCGCTGCCACTTCCTTGTCAATAGTCAGGATGGGTCCTTTCACCGGAGTAGACTCGGTGGCCATGACTGGATCCGTCTCATCACTGTCAATGGTAGCCGTGTTCACTACATTGATAGGGCCACCAGGGAAGCTGATGTCCAGCGTGGCTTCGTAGGTCACTGAACCCTTTGCCTTGGCCTCCACCGTTCCCACATCCCAGGTGATGATATTCCCATCGTCCACTCCCCCGGGAGAGATGCTGGGTATATCGGCAATGAGGGTTTGATCGTAGTCGTCAACGATGGTGACCTTGGTAGCCTTAGCGTCACCAATGTTCTCATAGGTGATGATGTACTTGATGGTGTCACCGGGATCGATTACTTTATCGCCATCCAAGTCGTTGACTAGGTCCGGTGACACTTCCTTGACGATGGTCAGGGTAGGGGCAGGCGTGGGTGTAGGTGTGGGTGTAGGCGTCTCCTCCTGAAAGAAAGCAGCTGCGGCAACTGAACCGCTGGATGGAAAAACGCTATAGCCTACAAAAGCAAATAGGCTTGCGACTACCAAAATCATCAAGATGGTCACATAGAGGGAAGATTTCTTCTTCATAGTAGTATCTACCTCCTTGTGCGTTTTCTGCACTCGCTTTAGATTTTCGGTTCTTTCGGGTTGTAGGAGAGGCCCAACCCGTTCGACCTTTCCCGTACTCACTTACGCTAACCCATCGCGCGTCATGGGGGAGCGACAAGCCGGTGGGCAGCGTCGATCCCTCACCCAGTCTTGGGATCAAAATGCCACCTGCCCCAATGCGATCCGCGCGGAAATTTACTCGGCCTTGATCTCGCCCGCTGCCACCGGCTCCACCTTGAAGCCGTCATGGTTACGTCAAACACAACCCAAAAAGAAAATTCCTATAGTATCAAGTTAATGTTCAGCGATTTCGGCTAACTTGTTGAATAGTGAAAAAAATAACAGCCGAAAGCAAATCCTTATTCATGCAAGGAAGCCTTCGGCGGCTACTGAGAACATTCCTTGATTTCCGCCGCTTCGGTGTAATAAACAACGGTCTTCTCTTTTATTTCAATTATACCACAATTTTCGCTTTTTTCACCTTAAAATTTTCCCCTTGACACTCCCTCAGACTCTTGATATAATCTCCTCAGATAATATCTGTCATCTTGAGAGTTGGAAATAATAAAAGCCACCCTTGCCAATTGGGTGGCTTTGCTTTTGCAAGACTGCGCGGGGACTACCACGAAAACAAAAGCAGGGCCTCATTTCGGCTCAACTGCGGTGACCCCTCCGAGGGCGTTTACAGCCAGCACCCACCTGCTGCCGATGACGTACCTGGAGAACTCGTCGGCATCGCTGGGGCGATAGGTGTAGGATTTGCCTTCGGTGTCAAAGTTCACCTTGTATTCTTCAGAGCGCTCCCCTTCACGCTGACCCGATGCCAGGTTGACCTGCGGCCAGTAGGGGTTCAGGTCGTGGCCACTGGCAACGCTGGCATCCACCTCTTGCCACTCCTCACGGGTGTACTGGCACCAATCGGCGTATACCTTATACTCGCAATCCTGTACCACCTCGCCGTATCCGCTGCCTTGATCAATGGTGTAAGGAGTGCCGCAGACTTTTTCGGCCTCCACCCCAGGCGAGGGTTCCTCTAACTGAGTGTGGTGGAGCTTCTGCTGGCAGTTGCCCAGCCGGGCGTCGGAGGGGATTTCGTCGCGCCAGTCTTGGCGCGAAACGGGTTGCAGCGCTTCGATGCTGATCCTCCGTTCCCAGGCGACGTCACGGACGACACCGTTGATGTCCCCTGTGGTCGTGGCCAGCTTGACGAGGTAGATACCGAGGCCGCAGACGAGCAGGAGGACGGCAAGGCCGGCCGCCCAGATAGTCCATGGCCTTTTCGCTGCGGGGGCCACCGGCCGAGGTGCTGCTCGAAGCTCGGGCAGTGGGCGGGTGGCGGGAGGGGCGCCAACGACGTGGCCACTGGCTCGGACTTCTCCCTCGGCCAGGCTGCCACCGCATTGTTTGCAGACGGTCGAGCCGGCCGGGTTGCGCGTCTCACAGTAGGGACAATGGATATCCGGCCCGGCAGCGGCCTTTTTCAATTCTTCGGCATCGGTAATGAACTCCTGAGTCTCGGGGAGTTCGAACTGATCCTGCTCATCTATGGAGGCTCCGCAATGGATGCACAATTTTTCCGGGCCGGGGTTTTTGCCTCCACAGCGTCGGCAGGTCCACTCCAGGCGTACGTAGCCCAGGGTTTCTTGGGGCATTTTTATCTCCTTTCAGTCCTCACATTTCACGCTTCGCGCTTCGCGTTTCAGTCTCAGCGACAAGCGCAACTGTGTGACATATGTTATCATCATTACGATCCCAAACTTACACAGCCTCGAGAGTCAACCCATCGGCCCCCGAATCCACCCGCACCGTGGTGCCTGGCTGCGGGTCGGCGGCCAACAGGTAATCGGCCAGGGGCTCGCGCAGGTGGCGCTGGATGATGCGCCGCAGGGGCCGCGCCCCCCATTCGGGGTGCTCATTCTGGGCCAGCAGCCAGGTCCGGGCCGCCTGGCTGACCTCCAGAGCCAGCCCCCGCTCGGCCACCAATTCGACCTCTTTCTCCAGCAGCAAATCCAGAATGGCACGCAGGTTCTCGGGCGAAAGTGGATGGAAGGTGACGATGGCGTCCAACCGGTTCAGGAACTCGGGGCGGAAGTGTCTTTTGACCGCCTCCATGGCCAACTCACGGGCGTGGTCGCCCAGTTCCGGGTCGGCCAACTGCTCGGCACCCAGGTTGCTGGTCATGATGATGACCGCCTCGCTGAAAGAGGCCGTGCGCCCCTGGCCATCGGTCAGCCGGCCCTCTTCCATGATTTGCAACAGGACGTCCATCACACGGGGATGGGCCTTCTCCGCTTCGTCGAAGAGGACCACGGTGTAGGGCGTCTGCAAGACCCGGTCGGTGAGCTGGCCACCGCCCTCAAAGCCGACGTAGCCTGGCGGCGCGCCGATGAGGCGGTTGACGGCGCTCTCGTCCATGTACTCGCTCATATCCATGGCGATCAGAGCCTCTTCGCTGCCGAAGAGGAACTCGGCCAGAGCCTTGGCCAATTCGGTCTTGCCCACACCGGTGGGGCCGAGGAAAAGGAAGGAGCCGATGGGACGTTTGGGGTCTTTGAGCCCCACCCGCGCTGTCTTGACTGCCCGGCTGACGGCCAGGACGGCCTCGTCCTGGCCGATGATGCGCTGGTGGAGGTGCTCGACCATCCGGGCGTAGCGGGTGCGCTCGTCGGTGCCCAGTTTGCTGACGGGGATGCCGGTCATCAGGCTGGCGGCCAGGCTCACGTCGTCGGCGTCCACTCCGGCGTCTGAGGCTACCTTGGGACGGAAGGCCAGGTGCTCCTGGGTGCTCATGCGTACCAGGGCGCAGGCACGGTGAAGCAGTTGGACGGCAGCGCCGGGCAGCGCGGTCCCCGACAGGTAGCGCCCGGCTAGCGAAGCGGCGGTCCGCAGGCTCTCGTCGGCGATGGTCAAGGCATAGTCGGCCTCGAGGCGGGGCTTGAGGGTGCGCAGGATGGCCACGGTATCATCCACGCTGGCGGGGGGCACCCGCAGCACGTGGCTGTGCTCGACGACGACGGGACTCTCCTGCAGGCGGCTTTTGTAGTCGGCCTCGGTGGTGGTGCCGATGATGGCAACCTGCTCGTCGAAGAAGGCTTTCTGCAAAGGCTGCTCCGCTTTGGGAAACTGGGCATGGATCACACCTCCGAAGAAGCGATGGATGTTGGGAATGAAAAGGATGCCTCCTTGGGCCTGACGCAGACCGCTCTTCAGGGCCACCGGCGGGTTATCCAACAAGGCTGGCTCGGCGATCTCGATGACCGCCTTGAGGCCCTCCGGCCCTTCGACGGGGCTCAGGACAGGCCCTTTGCCCTCGGCGATGAGCAGGGCCAGGCTGTAGACCAGGGTGCGTTTACCGGCGCCAGGCGGGCCAACCAGGATGACGTGACGATCAGTCACCAGGGAGAGCACGGTGACGAGGTCGCGCAGTAAGGCCTCACGGAAGTAGACCGGGGTGACCTCTCCCTTGCGGGCCAGGGCCACCCAGTCGTGGGTGGTGGTGCGTTTGCTCAGAGCCTGATCGGATAGGAGGTCAGTCATGGCCCGGGGGGTGATGCCGCGCCGTTGCAGGAGGCCAGCGGTGGAGACGCCAGCCTGGGTCATGGCTGCCAGGGCGTGCTCGGTGCCTACCCAGACTTCGTCCATGGCCTGGGCGATGGTGAGCCCCTCGTCCATCACGGTCAGCGTCTCTTCGGAAAGGGGGACGCGCTGCTGGCTACCGTCAACAAAGTAGAAATCCACGTCGCGGCCGATGCGGGTACGGGCGCGGTTTTCCACCTCGTTTTCCAGATCCGCCAGCTTGAAGCCCCTGGTCTCGGCCAAGTGATGGAGGATGCGACAGGCAGCGCTGTCCGGCATACGGAGGAAGGCCAGAAGCAGGATTTCGGGAGTCAGGAGGTGCTTTTTCATGCTGCGCCCTTCGACTTTGCTCAGGGCAAGCATCAGGGCGGCGGCACTTTCCAGCGCCTGGGTCAGTTCCTTGGAAGGGATGTCTGGGTCCAGGGTTCCCATAGGTTAGCTCCGGGGGTAATTGGCGAGAGTGTACAGCCACCACTGTTGCGGTACAGGGGACTGAGAGAATTAAACGGACACAGACAAGTTTAGCATGGATTTCGCTGGGAGACAAGTTTGATTAGGGTGCGTTTCAAATGAGTTGAAAGTCGAGGTTTTCTCTGGCATAGTATGTTCACCAAAACTACTCAGGGAGGTAACCATGACCTTCAACTCGCAAGACATTATACAGGACATTCGCGCAGAGTTCGAAAAGCTGCTCGATTTCGCTGAGGAGGTGAGCAGACATTGGAGTCGGCAGGTCCAGATAGATGTGGTGGCCGTCAATTGGCGTCAGAAAGCTATCTTGTTGGGGGAATGCAAGTGGGGGCTTGTCCTGAGCAAGGTCGAAGGGATGGACACTATCGGACAGAATGTAATCCGTGACCTCATCGAAAAGAGAACGCCCAGGGTTCTGAAGGACCTACCCGACAGCGGCGAAGGGTGGGACATCTATTACGCCTTCTTCGCTCGCATCGGCTTCACCAATGCCGCCCGTGTCAAGGCCCACGATGCCTGGCTGGTGGACCTGGCGACGCGGGATCGCGATTTGCAAACATAAGGGTGGCGCGATAGAAAGGCAGTGACCGTTCCAAGTTTGGCGAAGGATATTGAGGAAAAAAGGTATTGACTTTTGCATCAATCTGTGCTATAATAATAGTGTAAATCGGAGTGTAGCACCATCACAGCCCTCGTCGTAATCGTAGTCAACTGAGGAGGGTAGTGTGAAAGATTGACAGCCGACCCCTATCTTGGGAGCGATCCCGGTGGGTGTTCGGCTGTTTGTTAATCAGGGGGCAGCTTGTTTCACGTTTGCGGTTGAGGTGTTCATCAAATAGCGCTCGCGAACTTCCCATCTCCGGGTTGGCGCCGCCGCGCGTTAGCCGACATTTTGCTTCGGGTTAAAAAGGAGGTGATGAAGATTGGACTTTGGACAAATAACTGGAATAGTTCTCTGAGACACCACACACGAGGGTATATTCCTGGTTGTGGAGGTGTCATCACTCCATCTACCAGAAGGAAAGGAGAAGATCATGGCATTCCACAAATGTCGCTGTATGTTTGTTCCTGATCATGTTCTCGCGAACTTGGCGAGAGCCCGAATTGCGGAAGCGCGGTTGAGTATTCAGCAGAGCAAGCTGAGCCGCGCACAGAGAAGCACCAAGGCCGTCGACATGACGGTGTTTGCAGGGATTGCGCCTCCAGGGGAAGGACCCCGGAAGACGTATGACTGCCAGAATCAATGGGTAAAACGGGTTGCTCTAGCCCGAGGTGAGGGCGATCCGGCCACCGGCGACGATGCCGTGGATGACGTCTACGACGGCGCCGGCACGGTCAGCGACTACTTCAAGGATGTGTTAAATCGGAATTCCTACGACAACGTTGGCTCGGATATTATTCTCAACGTCCACTACGGCGTGAACTACATGAACGCCTTCTGGGATGGCGACGAGCTGACGTTCGGCGATGGCGACGGCACCATCTTCGTCAATTTCACCAAGTCTCTCGATGTGATAGCCCACGAGTTTGCCCACGGCGTGACGCAGTTCACGGCCGACCTCGATTATTACAGTCAGTCAGGGGCGCTGAACGAGCATTTCTCAGACACCCTTGGCAGCGTGATCTCACAGCACGCCAAGGGGCAGACCGCACACGATGCAGATTGGCTCATAGGTGACGAAATCATGGGGCCAGATCTGTACGGAGAGGCGCTCCGTTCCATGAAGGCGCCTGGGATGGCCTATGACAACGCCCTCCTGGGTAAGGATCCGCAGCCGGATCACATGGACGACTATTATACCGGTCCCGCGGATAACCAGGGGGTGCATATCAACAGCGGCATTCCGAACAAGGCGTTTTACCTTGTCGCGATGGCCATTGGGACGGACAAGGCGGCGCTCATCTGGTACCACGCGCTGCAAAACCTCTGGGCTACAGCGGATTTCAACGATGCTGTCGGCGTGATTGTGGAATCGGCACGGATTCTCATTAAGGATGGGCAGGTGCCTCTCGGCTCAACGCAGACGGTGCGGGCGGCATTCAAAGCGGTAGGACTACCCATTTAGTGCAGAATCAAGACCAAGGTTTGGCTCTGGCTGGCCCCCTGGCCCCTCGAGAAGGGTCAGGGGGCTGCCGCGCCATCAAAGTGCTAAGATTGGAGGTGCACTAACCATGCGCATCGACTTTGAGTTTTCAGGAGGATATGCCGGTCTACAACCGCGGTCATACCACGTAGATACTGATGACCTTCAAAAGGAACTCGCTGAGGAACTCTTGAAGCTTGTGGAAAGCTCTGGGGTTTTTGATCTTCAACAAAGTGAAGTAGCTCCCACGTCGGCCGGTCCTCCCGATGTGTTCTTCTATCGGCTCTCGTTGTACGAAGGCGCTAGAAAGAAATCGTTGTCGTTTAACGACGTTAGCGCTCCATCTACATTACACCCCTTGCTGGCGCTTCTGCGAAAGCTCGCGCTGGACCAGAAACGGACAGGCAAATAGCCCCAATGCCGGCTGGGAGTGGAAGTGGCAGAACGCATACTGTAAGGAGCCGCCAAGCAAAACTGTCGCCTACCAAGTCGCAGACTCTCAGCGACTTGCTGAAAAGGATGCCGCAGGGATCCTGGGCCGCTAACCAGGGGCTGCAACAGGTCGTGGATGTACCATGCGTTGGTGGTGGCTTCCGGGACGACGGCGTCGGTAGGCCTCAGGTGCCTGGCAGCCCAGCCGTAGAACTGGACGAAGGACACCCAGCGAGGGTGGAGCACCACCTCTTGCTGGGCGTTCACCGCCCCGACGACGTAGTGCTTGTGGACGTCGAGGGCGACAAAGCGTTGGGTCGTTTTGGACATGCTCGAACTCCTTTCGTTTTGACTAGCCTCTGAACCCAGAGGCGCGGTGGGGCGTGCCCTTTTGGGCCAACGTGCGTTGCACACACCAATACGAGCTTGGCGAGGGCCATCTCATGTGAATGGAATCGGGCGGGCGGCTCAAACAACAAGACGGGCTTGACTGGACGCTGTCTTCCCATAGGCGGCTTCAAACCGGCCCAACGCTACACATCCCCTTGGCGTCCCCGCCCAGTTCACAGTTGGGCTGAGGATGCCATACGACACACCTCACTGCCAATTCGGGGCTCTCACCGGCCGTCGCCGGGGGCCTAACTAACATGGTAAGGCCAATTTGAGGACCGCCAAGAACAAGAATAGGAAGCAAGAAATGAAAAGCAAACTGTCAACTTTGGGATTCGTGCTCATTCTGAGTGCGTTGATCTTCAGTGGCTGCGCGCCGACCACGTCCCAGCCTACCGAATTGCCAACGGCCACTCCGGAGGGGCCACATATCAATATGGTAGAGCAAGCAGGACTAACCCAAACAGTGAATGAAAATCCAGAATGGCTAACTGAGCTTATTCAGAAGCTAGAGAGCGAACCAGTGGCAAATCCACCTGCATTCATAGCTCAATATAAATATGAAGGTCAGCTTGTTTATTACTTGCCGCCGCGATGTTGTGATGTCCCGAGCACCTTGTATGATGCCAATGGGAACATTATTTGCCATCCAGACGGCGGGATCACCGGTATGGGCGATGGACGTTGTGTAGATTTTTTCGATGAACGAAAGAATGAAAGAATAATTTGGAAGGATCAGAGAACTTACCCTTGAAAGAGATGAAGAACACATAACCTTACAAACCTTGGCTCGTTCTGGCAAGACGGGACGTCGTAGCGCTGACCGTGCTCACATCATTCTGTGGGCTGATGAGGGCGTGACCATTGATGAAAGTGCCCATCGGTTCGCTACGCTTCGGTCAAATCGCCTTCGGTGACTTCGGCAACCCCGGAAACGTTAACTGCCACTCTCTCAAAGCGGAAGTAATAAGAAGGGCTTATCCGGAGCCTGTCCTGAGCAAAGTCGAAGGGCCAGCAACGCAGTTTCGCTGGCCCTTTTGTGTTGCTTTTCAGGCGGCCCGCCTGCCACTGCTCGGCTTTGGGAGTACAATTCCCCGCATCTAGCCTTTCCCTGACCGTTCACCCCCCAAATCTGACCACCGTTCGCCGCGAAATCGTTGCCCCCTGCCCTCCATTCTGCTATCATAGGGTTGTCTTTTGCCAACCTGGAGGAGACCTCACTGTATCTAGCGAAGCTCCGCCTCAAACCGACAAGCCCAATCATGTCATTCTGAGCGAGCGGAGCGAGCGAAGAATCTCGTCCCTCAAACCAGGAACGGGATGCTTCGCTTTCGCTCAGCATGACAGGCAAAATCTTGACTCATTTGTCAGATTCGGCTTATGAAGATGCCTAGACCTCGAGGTGGGCGAACTCCTGCGGCTGTTTGCCAGCTACTACCGCCGTCCTGTAGACCCCGACGCGCTCCTGGAGATGATCGGTCTGCAGGAGAAGAAAGGGGCCTTTGTCCGCGAACTCCCCGGGCAGAGGCAGCGGGTGGTATTTATCCTGACCCTAATCAACGACCCAGAGCTCGTTGGGCGAAGGTCTCCGAGCGAGCTCTCCTGCTAAATCGTGACCGTGGGGGTGTGGGTAGGCGTGGGAGAAGCCCCTGCCGTCGGGAGTGGGATGGGAGAGGAAGTGGGTGTGGGCCTGGCCTGCGGAGGCCACGCCTTCAGGATAAGAGGCAGATAAACAGGTTGGGAAATCGTTGCCTTCCAACCGAAGGTGTCGTGTGCACCAGCTTGATAGACAGCCTGGAGGAATCCACTATAAAAGGTGTGATCGGGTTCTGAGGGGACGGTGAATACGTTAGTAACCCATTCATTATTCCCAGAAAGCTGGCCATCGAAATGCCAGTCGTCATAGGGCATCGTGTCAAAGATGAAGGTGATCCCTTGAGCACCGGCATCGTTATCGAAGGAACTCACGTACAGCGTTCGCCCTGCCCACTCTGGGGGGACGTAGGCCAGGGTGGTGGTCACCACTTCTGAATGGTTGGTGTTCATAGGCAGGTGGCCGATACCAAAGAAGGTGGCCCCGGCCGAGGAGTGATAGTCGCCAGCGTGCAAGACGACGTCCACGTTGCGGGCGTTGACCTCGCTGGGCACCGTCTGATAGCGCGGTCCGGCCCACAGATCGAAGCCGTTCTCACTGGCACCATCCTTCCCCTGCACATCCAGGAAAAGGGTACGACTGCCGTCAGAAGGGTTAGCATAGATGCCAGGAGTCTCACTGGTCGGGCTCTCCGGATCAAGATCAACGATCTCAAAGTTCCCGTCGCCTGCATCTGGGGTGAAATCATAAGCGGAACCAGGCCAGCCATCGGGCACTGCGGGCGCATCGCTGGGCAGGCTGCCGCGGGGCAGACCCAGAGCAGGTCGGTATCGCTGTCGCTATCGGCTCCGCCTTTGGTGTAGCGGGCCAAATCATATCTCTCCAGGCTGCCGTCGCCCTGCTGGCGGTAATAGTAGAGGGTGTATTCAGCGATGGTATTGTAACCGGGGGTGTAGGAGGCGGGCTGTCCACACCGTCCATCTCCCGGTGGGGTTCCCATTCCACGGTTCTCATCAATGCGCACGAATCCGTAGGGGTTTTGGAGGTCTCCTGTCTCGGGGGTACAGGGCTCTCTTCGGTCATTGCTGCCGCAAGCATTTGATATTGTCACCAGGGTCCCGGTGATGGTATTCGTGATGATGAACTGATTGCCCGGGAAGGGGTCGTTATAGCAGTCAGGGTCCCAAATCTCGATGCGCAATACGTCGTTGGTGTCCGTCCCGTTGTTCCACTTCTGGGTGAGGTCAGTGGCCCTGCTCTCATAGTCGCTGGGTATGTCGAGGCGGAAGGGATAGATGCCATTGAGTTCTTCATACCATGGGTTCGGTGTCCCGCTATTATCATACGTCAGAGGGGTGTAAGCATCTCCGTAGGCGGTACAGATGCGAGGACCGTAGACAGACAGATTGCTTATCTGCTCCAGGCCATAGTTGCCCGTCTGGCTGACATAGAGATCAACGTGAGGATCGCACCTGCCGGCCCCGCCGCCCTGCCCGCAAGAGGTGTCCTAGCGGACAAACTGCAGCGTAATCATCTTCCGAGCCAAATCGCACCAGAGGAGCTTGACGAGGGCGAAGCCGGACACTCTGTACATGACATTGGCCCCCCCGCCTGGAGCATCGCCTTCGCACTCAGTTCCAGCACCATCGCATACGGCAGTGTCCCAGACGATGACCCGCAAGACGCGCCCTTTCGCAATGTGGTCATCTAGCTCGGCTCTGACCGCACTCTGATTGACGACGCCGGTGTGGCCCCATACCCAATCGCCGATTTGAATCTCGTGGTCGGTGGGATCGAAGGGGTTGGTGTAGCCGTCAATGGGGTCTGTGCTGTTGCCAGTGTAAGCGATGCGGTCAGCTAACGCATTGGCAGTCTGGCTGCCCGGGTTATCGTTCCAGGCCATCCAGCCAAAGTCGCCCGCTCCCACGCCGTTCTCGATGTCGAGCAGAATGTCTCCCGGATTTTTCCCGGCCAGAGTCTGGTGGTGCACGGCGATAGGGTAGAGGCGCAGACCTGGCTCTGGCTATGGGCGACGCTCGTCCACCTTCCCCACGCGGCCAGACCCAGCACAAAGGCCACCGCCAGGAGCACCAGTGCCCCAGGCCGAACTGTCTTTATCCTCAACCATCGGGGTTGCTCTCTCATATCCCTGCTCCTTAAACGATGGCAATAGTATTCTCTCTTACAACTTTCGCGTGAGCCAGGTCGTCCAGGCAGATGGACCATCCTTTCGCCAGACAAGAAACTTGCCGTGGGGTTTTCGAGATCGGTTCGTAACTAATGCAAAAAGCCCCCTTCTGCTCTGGTGACTGGAAGGGGGCTTTTTCGTCGGATACTGCTGGCCTACTCTTCTGCTTCGAAGGTGAAGGGCAATGTATTGGTTTCTCGTCCGTTGACGATCAAACCGATCTCGACCTTCTCCTCCGGTTCGTAGCCAGCCGGGATGCTGAACTCGACCTTAGTGGACTCCCATGTTTGGGCGGGCTGGCGGATAGGGCGGCGGTTGACGAGGATCAGGTTACCATCCTGTTTCTCGCCCAATGCCTCCCCGGTGATCGTGATTATGGTCCCAACCTTCCCAGCGCCTGGGGACAATCCCGTGATCCTGGGGGTATAGGTGGTAACGAGCTTTTTGCCCAAGTAAGCCGCTTGGCCAAGGCCCGTCAGAACCATCAGAGTAGGCTCAATATCCGGGAGCTCGAGCGTCTTCGAAATGCTAATCGCGTCAACCACGCGAAAGATAAAGACGCCGATGGCGACGGTGGTCCACGTTAGCAATTGGGCCTTGCTCAAGTCCGGAAAGCCCGCATCATCGGCAATCAACTCAGCGAGATAAGGCTGCTTCACTGGCTTGGCCTCGGGCTTCTTTGTTTTGGTGACAGTCCCGCTGGCCACATAAGCACTTGTGACCCCTTTCGCCACCGCCATGGTCCCGGTGCTCATCCCCATGGCAATGAGGAGATTAGACGGTATCTCTTCGAGGATTGTCCCTCCTCGAGCTACAACGATAGCAATGTAGGAGAAGACAACGACTATAGTCCAGACAAACCACTGAAACTTGGATATACTGAGCCTTTCGTCGTGTCCCTCGGCTAGCTTGAGAGGATTAGCTTGGCGCGTAACGAGCCAATACAGTATCCACAAAACTGCAAGGGCCACCAGGCTGATGATGTACGGCATTTTCTCAACCTCCCTATCACAACTAGCATAACGATGTGGGCAGGGACGAGGATCACCTTTGTAATTCTTACCTATTTTAACACCGCATGAACTGAAAAGTTGCGCTCTTCCAGGGAGCGTTACGGGTTTGGGACAAGCTGGCGCGCCAGTGATGGTGGGAGTCTCGGTGGGTGTGCCGGTAGGTGTGACGCTGACCGTGGGCGTGTTGGTGATGGTGGGAGTCTCAGTAGTGTGGGGGTAGCCTCCTCTGTTGGGGCTTCCTATGGCGTGCCGGTGGCCGTCGGTGAGGGGATGACAGTAGGCGCGTACACCGCAGGCCAGGCCGTTGCTTGTGCCATTGAAGTGTCATTGCGAGCCAAGCGAAGCAATCTCAGCCCTTCAGAGGGATTGCTTCGTCGCGGAGTTTATCCTGATTTCCGCATAACATGGAGTTGAGCGGCGGGCGAAGCGGGGAAGACTTTATAGCTTCGCCCGCCGTGGTCCCGCCGGCTGAGGGATGGTGGTGGGGTACCGGGAGATTTTATCGCCGGCGGTCGGAAGCTCACGCCTCCGGCTGCGAGCGTGGCCTTTTGGGGGAGAGGGGAGGTCACGCTCGCTCTCACCAAGGAGGAAAAGATAAGCCGCGCTCGCGGCCCGAGGCGCGAACTCAGTCATCCAGGAATCCGAGAAACTTCTTTTGGTAGTCCAGGGCAGCTCTGTTTTGAGCTTCCACAATCGCTTTCCTGACTTCGATATCTTCCTTGGCTGGTTCAAGTTCCCACGCCGGGTCGGGTCGTCGCTCAAGGACCTGAGAGAACCATTATCATACTACCACACTTTTGCTGGGCCTGTCTATCCGTTTCACTACCGGACACTTTTTCAAGCGGTTGACTCATGGTATACTTTAGTCCAAAACCAGTGTCGGGAGCATACCATGAGTGACAACTTGCGCCGGTATCGTGCTATCAAAGTAGCCTTGAAGGAACTCCACCCCGACGAACCGAGGGGTAATCAAGTCAGGCAT
>Ga0315309_1000834_pt1 | contig 18826 bp, 21 predicted proteins | sample TDP4_MG_FD_203080 | JGI IMG/M metagenome (GOLD analysis project Ga0315309, IMG submission 203080) | Freshwater sediment microbial communities from Lake Towuti, South Sulawesi, Indonesia - TDP4 | ecosystem: Environmental > Aquatic > Freshwater > Lake > Sediment | place: Indonesia: South Sulawesi... | reverse complement strand
CTCCGTGATATCCTTGATCTGTATAACCTCACTATCCTTCAGGGTTAACCTGCTATCCTCGAATTGGGTGATGCAATACGGGCAGGAAGTTGCGAGCACCTCAGCCCCAATCCCGATCGCTTGTTCTAATCTGAGGTCGGAGAATCTTTCGCCCTTTGCAGTTTCCATCCAAATCCTGCCTCCCCCCATTCCGCAACAGAGACTATCTTCCCGTGCATCAGCCATCTCAATCAGTTCTAAACCAGGTATCTTCTTCAAGACCTCACGGGGTTCATCATAGATACCATTATGTCGACCCAGGTAACATGGGTCATGATAAGTAACTTTCTTCCCATATTCTTTGGAGATCTTAAGCCTTCCCTCATTAATAAGCTGGAATAAATATTGGGAGGCATGAACCACATCGAAGTTCACCTTGAATTCGGAATACTCATTCTTGATGGTGTGGTAGCAATGGGGAGAAGAGAAAAGGATTTTCTTCACCCCATTTTCGATAAAAGTCTTGATGTTTTCCTTGGCAAGGCGTTTGAATAATGCCTCATTGCCCGCTTTGCGTACACTCTCACCACAACAATTCTCCTTGGAACCAAGTATCCCAAAATCTACCCCTGCCTTATTGAGGATATTGGCCGTGGCTTGAGCTACCTTCTTTAATCTCGGTTCATAGCTGGGATAGCAGCAGGGGAAATAGAGTAGCTCCGTGCCCTCGCCGAACTCCTTTACCTCCAGGCCTTTAGCCCAATTTGCCCGATCCGTCGGTTCTTGTCCCCAGGGATTACCTACACTGGCAAGGCTTGTCATGATACCCCGAAGATTGGGGATGCTTGCAGGAACGACACCGTCTGGCACCAACAACCTGCGCATAGCCCTCATCACGTCGATTATTTCTACGCCCCTGGGGCACCGCTCGACACAATTACGGCAGGTGGCACATAGCCATAGGTCTTCGGATTCGAAAGGGACCACACCTAATCTTGCCTGATGGATCATTCTGCGAACAAAAAATCTTCTTACACGATTCCATGGACACGCCGTATCGCATTTTCCGCATTGATAGCAGAATTTGTCGGCGTCTCCACCTGCCTCTTTTATGCCATCTATTACCACTTTGAAGGGAGCTAAGGGTATAGTCTCCACGATCTTTTTCAATCCTCTTCTTTTAAATCCTTGATGACACCGATTATGAGTCGATTACACAGATTAAAAGGCATTGAAACTTAACAAAATGTGTGAAATCGTTTTTTTGAAATCTGCGTAATCTCATTCCTTCTTTGCCATTCGGGCGACAGTATCGATTACCTTCTCCAATCCATATTTGTCTACCAATGATTCCAATCCTATCTCCACGTCTTCCGGCTTCACTTCTTCTTCAACTTCCTCTTCCCTTTCTTCGTAAGTCAGGGCATCATTAACACACCACTGAACACACAAGGGCTTTTCTTGTGGCGGATCGTCTTCACACATATCGCATTTTAGAGGAAGACCGGAATCGGGTTCTTTGAAAACATCCCTGGATGGGCAGGAAGCCCTGCAGAAGCCACACTCGTCGTATTCCTTTCCCTCAATCAGATATTTGTCTCTGCCCATACATTCGGCTGGAGCATACTCACCAGCGTATACAGGAAGATATACGTCTTGCAGTGGTTCACGAATCATCCGAATACGAGACCTTGCCGGATTATTGCTGCTATATTTTGGCTTGGCGTGAAAAGAGGAACAGATCATCTCACATGCCCGGCAACCATTGCATTTATCGACATCGATCTTGATTGTCTTGATTTTCTTCTTAATCTTGGCCATCTTTTATAATCCCTCTCTGTTCAAAGTCTTCGGCAACGTAAGCCAAATCCAATTCCTGTAAAGTCTCTTTCTTAGGAATACCTTCCCTATTCCACCCCTTGAATTTGTAATACCCGTCTAAGAGCGCCTCTTCCAGCTCGGGAAATCTCTTCTTCCAATGGTCTTCAGGCGGCTTCTCATCAATTCTTCTTAAGCCTCTTCTTACATTAACGGCTCTCACTAAAGTACGGTTCCTCGTGGTTATTTCCCATAGTTTATCCTTATCGATATCCATCCCGGTCGCCGATGAGATAAAAGCCGGGTAATTGTGTATATGATAGGGGGGCTTCAGAGGAAATGATGACAAACCGGCGCACATACCGAGGGCATCATCAATGTAGTGCATCCTCTCTTGCCAGTCAACAATTTCACAGCACATTTCAACAGTCGGGTAATATGGAATTGAGCGTTCTCCGCGTGGTTCCCATTCGAGAAGATACTGCTTAAACCTTTCGTCAGGAACCTGGATCCAATCCTTTACAAACTCTTCTCTCTCCTCTTTCGTAGGAAAAGGCGCCTGGGGGAAATTCCCTTCAATCTGGGTAATGTTTATCTTCTCGCCGGTAGAATACATAAGGAAATAAATGGGATTCAGCATTCCCAATTTGAGAGGTAACTGCTCATGTTTTTTAATAGTATTATGAGCGTACGCCTCTGCCCCCTTGCCGATCTGTTGGGCCGCCCAATAAGTGCCATTGGCCAAAACATCTCCAATCCCTTCTCGCCGAACAATTCTGTCAAGCAACCAGTAAAATCTCCCCTCGTTATCGGAGGGCATTCCTGGCATGTCATGGTCAGTCAAAATGCCGGCTTCGTAAAGCTCAACCGCGAAGGCCATAACCTGCGGGGTTGAGTAACCGTCCACTCCATACTCCGTAGCACGTTGAGCGATTCTAAAACCAAAATCCAGGTCTGAATAGGCCGCCATTGTATATGTAAGTTTCGAGAAGCATTTCATCATGTAGGTTGAAAGTCCTGGGATGGAAATTATTGCTCCGCATTGCACCGGACAGTTATAGCAACTTATCAACCGCTTCCGCACATATTCTTGAGTCTCCCTCCACTTCTCTTCGATTTCCTTGTTCCAATAATCTTTTTTCCGTTCGCGGGCATTCCCCCACATGAAATTCTGGGTGTGCCACTCCTCATCATAGATTTTCATCTCTTGCGGTGACCCAAGCACGGCTAAAATGGGCATTACCCCGGGAACTGGATTATTTTGTCGGTGTGGTATATATTTCAGCACTTCGTTGCAAAGCTCAATAAATTCAGCCGGTCGGGCAAGATTGATGTCCTTTGTTCCACGAACAGCGATCGCCTTTATCCCTTTGTCTCCCATAACGGCGCCTATCCCGAGCCGGCTGGCACTGGACCTGCCATGCTCGATGGAGGCAAAATAGACCCTGTTTTCACCAGCCAGGCCGATAGCAGCCACCTGGGCGTTCGGCTCCTTCAACTCCTTTCGCACAAGTTCTGCGGTTTCAACGGCGCCTTTACCACGGAGATGACTGGCATCACGTATTTCTACTTTGTCATTGTTTATCCACACATAAATCAGATTTGGTGACTTGCCGCGAAAGATCACTTTGTCATAACCGGCATACTTCAATTCCGGCGCAAAAAATCCCCCCATCATCGAATATCCCATTAACAAAGTCTGAGGAGAATAGGTAGTCACAATGGTACGATTGGCACCAATAGCAGGTGTGCCGCACAAAAGGCCGGTGCTGAATATGAGTAGATTATTAGGAGAAAAGGGTTCAGTTTCAGGGGGAACCCGATCCCATAATATTTTGGCGTTAGTACCTAGCCCGCCAAGATGAAGTTCGGTTAATTTTGGGTCAGTTTCAACCCTCTCAATGTTTCCTCGGGATAGATCAATTTCCAAATTATACCCTGTCTCTGAGTACCTCATTCTTACCCCCTCTATGCATCAGCTTGTTAATACTTTCACGTGTCGTTTTAAACTAAAATCCTGATGCTCCTCTCAAGACAAAAACTGCTCCTCCGTACCTTTTTTCCGCTACTCAGGTTGTTCATGTTTGTTGAACCCCCAAGCTCCCCCCTGAACCAGCACGGTTCAGGGCTCCGCTTTATGCGGAAGGCTTCAATCCAAATGTTTCCTAAGATTGATAAATGGGGAACGGTCAAAACCAATAGCCTTAAAGAAGGAAAGCATATCACCGGCATCCCACCTTACCGTAGTGTAAATATCGTGAATCCCTTTCTTCTTGAAAAAATGGAAGAGCTTGTCAGCCAAAGCCCTACCAATCCCGATCCCCATCTGCTTCGGGTGAACCTCAACCACTTCAATCCATCCGCTCTGCTCTAAACCAAAACCTTCTCCTTTGATTTCGCCGATGATGAGGCCGACAATCTCTCCCCCTTTTGAGGCGACAAAACCTATCCCCTCCTTTTTTTGAAGGTGTGCCTCGACCATTTGAACCCATTTTTTAGAGACTTTTTTCTTGACGATGGACTCTTGGATGACAACGATCTGAGGGATGTCCTCAGCCCTGATCGTACGGATTTTGATTCCCTTTTTAGTCAATACGGATGATTTTGACATGCTTTCCCACCCACTCGGGAGGAAGGTAGACTCGGCCGCTGTTCCCGCTCTGCTTGACCTCCTTCTCAATCATCTCCTCTCCGTAGACTTCAAACTTGGCTTTGGTTCTTACTGGGTTGGATTCGTCTCTCGGGGGAGGAGCTTCTGAAATGCGTTCTTTTTTTCGTCCCATAAGGTCCAAGGCCCGATCAGGAATAGAAGGTTGCATAACTATGAATTAACTGCAGTGCAACTGCGTATAAATACGCAGATAGCTTAAGAATTGTCAAGAGAAAAATTTCACTTAGTCTCCTATTCATGTTTTAGTTATAATATAGCTACAATGTAATTATAAATTGCGACTGGTAAAGTTGTCAAGAAAAAAATTAAATTTTTTTATATATGCTTAACTGATTGAAAATAAAGACATTATTAGATTTTTTCCTGAGTAGCGAGGAAACGTGAAATAAAACGTGGTGAGTGGGGCAGATTTTTATTAGCTTCCCTTTATATCTCCAGCGTGCTTCCTACGTATCCGTAGAAGAACCGGTCGCCAAATTCCTGATGGAGCCTGAAGGCTGCCCTCATTCCGGTGCAATGGGAGGCCCCAATCTTTTTAATTTCCATCTTTTTAAGTGACTTAATCGATTCTTCCAGCTGCTCAGGGGTTAAAAAATCCAGGTGGGTTCCTCCCAAGATGGCATAAAATCCTTGCTTTTTAGTTTTATCGATGACATGATGAATAATATTGATCATCCCTGAGTGGGCACAGCCGAGAATAAGGATGAGCCCTTTCTCGGTATCAAGAATGAGGGATTGGTCATCTAAGAAGATATCTTGAACCATTTTTCCATCCATCTCGCTAAAAAGTCTCGGATCGGCTTTTTCAAAAGGTGTCCTTCTTCCTACCTCGCCGGTTAAATAGATCGCTTTTGCCACCTCTGTAAATTCTTTTTGCAGGATGAAATTCGCACCCAGTGACTCGAGGTACCTTTTTTTGAAGGGAATTCCTACAAACCTTCTTATTTCTTTCTCATTTTCTTTAAAGACATGAAATCGATCCGAAAAGACTTGCGGATGGCCGTGGACGTCCACTTCACCCCTGAGTTTTAGTACCTCAGGTAGCCCACCCGTATGATCATAATGCCCATGGCTGAGAAAGACTTTCTTAATGGTCCTTAAGTCTCGGTTTAAGACAAGGCTATTTGCCACGACGGGATGGCCACTGCCCGTATCAAAGAGATAATTCCCCGATTCCGTCTCAATGAAGGCGGAGAATCCGTGTTCACCCGAGCCAATCAGCTTGCCAATAGTATTCTCACAAAGAACCGTTACCCTTATCCTCATAAGCCCTCCGTTTCCACTCGAAAATATTGGTTTAGAGGAAGATGAGCAAACTGAACAGCACCAATGCATGGGACGACGTATTTAACCAACCACTCGGTTCCCAGGATGTTGAAAAACTCAAGGCAGGAGGAACAGATATGAAGACTATCGCAAATAGAGTAGGGCACTTTTAAATTCTCTTCGGTGACGAAAAATCTGGGTTCAAGGAAGTTCACATGGTTCGCTGAATGGGTCGTTAGGATTTTTTCAAAATCAAAACGGCCTTCTATCCGGTGACGTTCAAACCACCTCTGATAGAAGTCCTTTTCAAGGCCATCGACTTTCTCCCAGATGAGAGGCTTCCTTTTCCTGAACTCTTCTGACTTCATCAGTTGAGTGATCTCTTGGGAGGACGGAAGTCGATCAGGCTTAAAGTCCGATTCTGAAATGAGAATCTGGTATTTGAAACCCGGAAGATGGAGTGGAGCGTTGCTGACAATAAGGATCTTCTCCGCTCTTTCTGAATTCCAATACCAAGAAACCCTTCTCTGACAGACGCCAGTCCACGCCCTGGGCACCACATAGCCCCTCTCTTTTGATGGTTTCAATAATCGACATGGGATCTGGGCCTCTTGGGTCATTGGAGCGTTGTCTTCTTCGAGTCTCTCTTTAGCCTTCTCGAAATTATGTCGGTCCATCCAATAGCAGAACTTTCGATATGGTAACATGGTGCCCTGTTCTCTAAAGGTCAGAAGAATCATATCACAGGACAGGATGGGTTCCAATAAGAATGAAGGAATGGGATGCGATTGGATTTTCACATGGGACGTTTTATGTTATATATTTGTGGTGGTCACCGTAGACGAGACCTTGGAGAAGGTCCTCGCTCATATCCAACCTTTTTGAAGGAAGAGATCCGTAAAGAGCCTGGGAGACGCCATTTTGTCCGGGCGTTTGTTTCTCGAGAAGGAAATCGCTATTATGGTGAAACTTCAGGTCCGCAAGGGTCGGGGATATTGAGGTCGGCGGCGAAGGCGAACGGATTGATTATTATCCCGGAAGATCGAGAAATCATGAGGGAAGGGGAGAAAGCAAAAGTACAGCTGTTGGACGAAGTTTTTGTGAAGGAATGATGGAAGATTGGAATGATGGAATGTTGGAATGTTGGGTTGAAAGGAACCTCTTACGTATTTCGGGTTACTCCATTATTCCAACATTCCACTATTCCAAGGGAGAGTATTGATGATTCCCATTATCTCTATCGTTGGAAAATCGGATAGTGGAAAGACCACTTTGATTGAGAAACTGGTGCCCGAGTTGACCCGCCGAGGCTATCGAGTCGCCACAGTAAAGCATGACGTCCACGGGTTTGAAGTGGATCGGGAAGGGAAGGACAGCTGGCGACACAAACAGGCGGGAGCCCATACGGTCGTCATCGCCTCATCCAATAAGGTTGCACTCATTCGAGATGTGGAGAAGGATTGGACGCTTGAGGAGATTCGGGATAAATTGATTCAAGATGTGGACCTCATCCTTTCGGAGGGTTATAAGAAGGATGTTCAGCCAAAGATTGAGATCTTCCGGAAGGAGAAGCACAAGGAACTTCTCTGCACTAAAGAAGACAATCTCATCGCTATCGTTTCCGACAGAACGTTCCATATTGGTGTCCCCTGTTTTCGTTTGGAGGATATGAAGGGACTGGCTGATTTCATTGAGAAAAGGTTTATTAGATCAGAAGGAGGAAAGACGGTGACCTTGAAAGTGAACGGTAAGACCGTCCCATTGAAACCCTTCATCAAAGATTTCTTGATTAACTCAATCAGAGGTATGATCACTTCTCTGAAGGGATGCAATAAACCAAATCGTATCGAGATTCGTATCGAAGAATCCCCGGCCTCACCCTCTCCCATTGAGGGAGAAGAGAGGAAGGGGGGGTAAAATTTTGTCCAATGTCGAGCGCAGATCCCAATCTTTTGTGGGGTCTACTTCAGGGTCTGATCCCAGCTCTTCTTGCCATCAGGATCGTACCAGCCTTGGAAACGAAGGGCGCTGGGTACTTCGCGCACCCTCCAGTACCCATTGTTGCTGCTGACGTACTTCCTCAGCGATTCGAGGATTTTGCCATAGTCCTTCCGGTCTTGTTCGCTGAGTTTCGCATCGGAGACTCGGGCGTTCAGGAACGGCTGGTGCCACCTTAACGTATTACCCTGTCATCGTGGTTAGGGAGACTTTCTCCTTTCTTTTGTAGATCTCCTATCTTGCCCACTTCTCCTTTCAGGCCCTTTGTAATTGGGATCATTAAACTTCCTGCGGTCTACTCCTGATCTTCGATCTTCTCCCGATCGTTTTAATTTTATTATTTTATCCTCTGCAAAGAAGCCTCTCAAAATATTTTCGTGCCCATTAAAAATGGATTTAAATTCATGGCAGTCCCCTTCTATTAAAATCACATCGTATTTCGGATTTGCAACATTAGCCAAATATTTTAAGAATTCATCCCACTTAACAACCCTGACCTCCCCCAATTCATCAATTTCGTTACTGGGTTCATCTATATATTTGATACATTCAAGCAGATCATCCCTTTCATAATATTTGAGAAGCTTTCGTATCAGCTCATTATTTGCAAAAAGACCATGCTCAGCAAAAATTGATTTCAATTCAACTATGACTGAAGCAAATATCAGGCCTAAAAGTTCTGGACGGAAATATAAGCCGCTTCGAGTTGATTGGATATATTCAAGAACGGCTTCTTTTTTGTCCTCCATGGAGATCGTAAATTTGTTTAAAAAAGTTACAAAAATATCATAGTGAGATTTACGTAAAAAGATAAACCGGCCAAGATGAGCACGAGATTTATAATAGAAGAATGGAATCATTTTGTTATAAAGTTTATATAAAAACAGATTCAAATCTCTAAGAGATGACGTTCGCCTTTCTGGAAAATCTCTATTCAGAAAATCGATGCCTATTTTTTCAACCTTTTGGTCATTAAGTATAAAGCCTAAAGAATTCTTTAGTTTTTCATAATACGGTTTATCGGGGTCGCTCAAATGCATATCTTTATCTAACTCTTCTAAAAAGGAAGAAGTAAAATAGTCATTTAAAATATTCCCGAATTCCCTGGCTTCATTTTCAGGCATTCCCTCTTCTGCAAGATTTGTTGTCACTGCAACAATACCACCAAACTTTTGGATTTCGGGCTTTAGACTATGATTTTCTTTTATATCTTTTTCTCCATTCGCATCCTTCTGAGCGGGTTCCGGTTTTTTCTGTTTATCTTTTGGGAATATGCCAACTTTATTCTTGCAGATACTAAAGAAATATCTCATGGCATTGTTTGGAGAATGAAAGGTGTTTTTCTTGGCACCAACTATTTCTATGGCATCCATTATTTCTTGAGAGGCCAATTGGTCGACATACCGATTAATATTTCTTGGCCATCTATCAAATTCCTTCCCGTCAAACCCTAAAATATCTACCCAGTATCTTCTAAGTTCTAAGTTGTCCATAAATTTTTTCTCTATGTTTTGTTTTTTCATTAAGCCATTCCTGTAAGGCTTGTTTCTGCTCAAGCCTTTCTTGTTCGTCCTTTTCTCTATCCTCAGGTGAAGAAACAGAGGATTGAGCATTTAGGCCACTATCTTTTAACAATGCCATAAATATCCTTAATTTTAAATATATCAGTCTCTTTAAAGGAATAAAGGATGATATGAAGGTTTTCCATTCTGTTATAAGTTTATCAAATTGAGGCAAAAAATCAACAAGAATTGAAGGAAGGCACTTCTAAATTCTTACATGGAAACAGGGTCAGGTCTATTTTCTTGGCATTCAAAATTTTCCACCAAATTCTGCGAACAGAACTAAATATATTCTTAAAATGCTAACATTAAAGACCTGACCCCTGACCCTCTACCTATTGTCAATTAAGTATTCTTTGGGGATTTTAGCGATTGGAATCTTTGTACCGTAGAAATTTAAGTCATCACCCAGAGAGATTCTTCTCGGAGGGCCACTTGAACAATCTTTCCGATCGAAAGATCCAAATTTCGATAGGCATAATTGGGAATAACAACTTCGACGGGAATCTTTGCTTCGATCGTCTGAAGGTGGACTGTCTGATACCCTCTTCTCTCAACAATGTCAACAACTTTACCCAAGAAGATATTCCGTTTTAAGGACTCTTTTACTGGTTTTCCCTCACGGATGATCATCACCTCTTCAGGCCGGATAAAGAGATCAGCCTTTCTTCCTACTTCAATCGAATCTGGACAGAGACTCATCGGCAATGAAAATTGAAGGTCATTAATTCCCAGGATCACTCGTTGAAAGATCTCATCCTTCTTCAAGACCTCTGCCTGATAGAGATTTCTTACCCCTAAGAATTGGGCCACCTTCTTTGACCTGGGTCTTAAAAAGATGTCGTATTTTTCTCCCACCTGTTCCACCTTTCCATCCATAAATATTGTGATCCGGTCGCCTAAGAAATATGCCTCTTCGAAATCATGCGTTACACATAGAATGGTTGGATGGAATGAGATGTGGAGGGTTTTTAAGAGTTGTTGGATTTCTGCCTTGATAGATGGATCCAGGCCGGAAAGGGGTTCGTCGAGGAGAAGGAGCTTCGGTTTTGGCGCCAGTGCCCTGAGGAGGGCAACTCGTTTCTTCTCCCCTCCGCTGAGATTGGCCGGGTATCGTTCAAGAAGGCTTTCGATCTTCATCACCTGAATGAGATCCTGAACGTGTTCCTCATAAGCTTTCAGGCCGAGATTTCTTGCCTTGATTCCGTAGAGAATATTATCGGTGACCTTGAGATGCGGGAAGAGGGCTAAGTCTTGTGGAACATACGAGATCTCCCTCTGCTCGGGAGGTAAAGCTTGAACCTCTCTTTCGCCGATCCAGATCTTTCCCTTCTTCGGTTTATGCAGTCCCATGACCGATTCGAGAATTAAGGTTTTCCCGCTTCCGGTTGGCCCGAGAAGGAAATGAAATTGTTCTTCCTCAATTCTAATATCGAGATCTGTGATCTTAAAGGAGTCAAAAAGGATGGTGAGCCCTTCGATTCTAATCATATCGAAATCTCTTGCCAGTCAGTCGGACACTGTAAAGGGTGGCCAGACCAAAGATGACTAAGATGAGAATCAAGATAATCGCCTTATCAATATTGGCAGAGGCTAGAGCAGTAAAAATAGCGATGGGCATGGTTTCAGTCTTTCCCGGCATGGCCCCTGCAAGCGTGACCGTGGCTCCAAATTCTCCAACCGCTTTTGCCCAGGATAGGATGACGGAAGCGATGAGCCCCTTAAATGAGAGGGGGAGGGTGACCCGGTAAAAGGCCTCCCAAGAGGAGGATCCGAGAGATCGAGCCACGGCCTCATACCTCGGAGAGATTTCATCCAAAGAGGCCTTCATCAATCGTGTAGCTAATCCTGCAATGGATGCAAACTGGGCTAAAATAACGCCTGGGACTTCAAAAACGAAAAAGATGCCTTTATTCTGAATCAACTCTCCTAAGGGGGTATTGAAGAAGACAAGAAAGGAGGCGCCGAGGGCAATGGGTGAAACGATCATCGGAATTTCCAAAAAGGTATCTAAGATGCGTTTTCCTCTGAACTCAAGGCGAGAAAGGGCATAAGCCGATGGAAGTCCGATGATGAGAGCAAAAAATGTGGCTACGGTAGCAGCGATAAGGCTTAATTGAATAGAAAACAGAGTGTAGGGATTTGCAAAGGCCTCCCAGAATCCTTTTCCTCCGACAAAATAGAATAGGGAAAGGATGAGTCCCAGATAGAAGATAAAGATACATATTGCCGCCCCGATCATCGTATTACGGAAACTCATTTCTTCATTGCCCTCCATTCATTGGGAACAATATACTGACCTCCAACTGGGGTATCGGGTCTGGTAAAACGACGAGCCTCTTCAAGATCCATCAAGTAATGATATCTTCGGAAAATCGTCTTCCCTTGTGGGGAAAGGATGAAATCAATAAATTTCTGGGACAAGATTTTGTCCTGTGTAAATTTTGAAATGGCGATCGAAATATAACCAACCCTCGGAATTTCATCTGGTTTTAAATAGATCGTCTCGATCCGTTCAGGGTCCCAATACTGAAAGACCCTCCAGCCGAGCACGGCATCCACTGCCTTCAAAGAGATTGCATTTGCCGTTTTCTCACAGCTTTCAGTATAGTTCACAAGATTCTTTTTAAACCTTTCCTTCTCCATTGGATTCAGACTCTTTTCAATGATTTCCACGGCATAGGTTCCAACACAGACGAATTCTGGATTGGCGATGGCTACACGAATTCCATCCTTTGTCAAATCTTTGAGAGAATAGATCTTTTTGGGATTCCCTTTTTGGACATTGATCGCCGGAACGAGATAGACGATAATTTTTTCAGTTTCAGGGAAGACCAAGCCATCTTTTTTTGCTATTTCCATAAAATCTGAGGAGCCAGGAAAGTAGAGATCACCCTTCTTCGTCAGTTTCATCTGTGAGAGGACGAATCCCGAACCTCCAAAGCTCACATCGACGGGTATCCCCGCCCTCTCCTGAAAAACCTTAACGACCTTTTCTGCAGGAGGTTTACTTGCTGCACCCGCAAAGATCAGAAGCCGCTTTGGAGAGGAATGGGCATTGGGAGTTAACATAAAAATCAAAAAAATCATTATCCAGAAAAATTTTCTCACTTCGGCCCTTTTCTCCCCCTCACCCGCTCCGTTCCTTTCGCTAAAGCTCTGGAACGTCGGCGACCTCTCCCCCTGGGGGAGAGTCGAAAAGACCCGACCACGGGGGGAAGGGTGAGGGGTGAGCTGAAGTATTTTTGGTAGATCCTCTCAAGAGCCTCCTTCACATCCTTGCGAAACTTTTCGTACTGGTTCATGAGCTTCTTTGCTTGTGGAGTGACTTGGGAACCTCCTCCGAATTCGCCTCCGACCCTCCGCTCAAGAAGAGGAAAACCAAGTCTTTTTTCCAACGTGTGAATCAGCCGCCAAGCCTTGCTGTAGGCCATGCCCATCTGGCTGGCAGCCTGATGAAGGGAGCTCGTTTTTTCAACCCTTCTCAAAAGCTCATAAGGGCCGTCACCAAAGGCCTTGCCGTTGTCATCGAGCCAGACTTTGTAGGCGATTTTCATTCCTACCACCGTTATTCTCAATTGAGAATAACGACTTTATAGCGGATACTTGTCATTCTGTCAAGATAATTGTTATGAGGCGAGTAATGCGTCACTGAAGCGTGGGAGAAAGTTGGCAATGGGGCAGAAATGTCTCCAAAAATCTTATCAAGCGGACGGTTTGGAATGGGGGCTGGCAAAGGTAACTTCCTCCGTCATCGTACAATCCTTCTAATCTTTAAGGCATTCCCTTAGTCAAGGGACAAGCTGATGTTTCCGCTATAAGATTTTTTCCGACATCCCTGCCCCATTCTGGTCAGTTTCCCAGGAAGAGTGAGGCATTACTGGGGCGATTTGTGTTTAATGCCCTGATTTGTTAAGATGAATATGGTTTTTCACAATGAAAGGGATTCTTGCTTTTATCCTGTTGCTTTTTTGGATCCTCTCACCCATTCAGGGTTTGACGATATCTGAATCGGTCGAGAAGCAGGTGGATCCGAAACTTGAGGAGAAAAAAGTCTTAGATTGGAGGAAAGAACGGGATCAATTTTTTAAGAACCACCAGCGCTCGCCTCTCTCTCCTAAGGAGAAGAAGAGTTTCAAGGGCTTAAGATACTATCCTTTTGATGCAAAGTATGTGTTTTCGGGCCAGATTGAACGCTACATCCTCCATATCAACAACCCGAAATACTATGCGACCTTTCTAACGAACAAAGGGACGAATAAACGTTATATTCGATACGGGAAATTTCACTTCAAATTAGATGAAAGGGAGCTTACCATAGAAATCTACAAATCGATCTTAGGTGACAACCTCTTCATCCCATTTAAAGATAAGACCAACGGAAAAGAGAGTTACGAGGGTGGAAGGTATATCGATGCCGAAATCCTGGAGGGGTACAGAATGATATTAGACTTTAATATGGCCTATCATCCTTCCTGCGCCTATAATGACAATTTCATCTGCGTTCTCCCGCCGAAAGAAAACATCCTCGATATCGAGATCCGAGCCGGCGAAAAAAATCTTAAGTAGGGGCTTAAGGAGCAATGTCAACCCGTAGCGAGTCAGAAGTCAGCAGAGGCCTTGCTCATTCTATGGAGGACGATCAGATTCTCTCAAAACCTCCATGCTATCCCTGTAAGGACCGTCAAATCTGTTTCAGGTTTATTAAGACCGCCTTTGATCCCGAGGTCAATATCCAAATTCTCAGTAATTGAATAGATGAGTCCGCCCAGAATAAAGGCGGGATGTTTATGAGATGACCTGTCAGGGTTTCTCTCCGCCCCGGTATTTGTAACCAGCCTTAGGTCCTTGATAAGTTTTACTTCCGAGGCAATGGAAAAATGCCATATATCTTTTCTCTCATCGAGTTTGTTCTCGTTTCTCATATACCCAAGATTGAGATGAAATACCCACGGTTCAATCTCCTTAGTGGTAATGAAAAATATGCTATAGGTCACTTTCCCTGTACCCAGATCCTTTTCCTCTTTACCGGTTGGAAAGGTGACGCCAGGTTTTATGGCAAAACTACACCCATCCCTATCATAAAATCTCCACTTTAACTCCAGCGAGATATCAGAAAGTCCTTTCTCCCTGGAAATTATTTCCCCATCTTCTCTGACTTTGAACCACTGGTAGGGAATACCAAGCACGATATCGACATTGTCGATCATCCCATAAGATATAATCGTTGCCACTTCGCCTTCTCTCTTTTTCGTGGTCACTTCGGCTAAGGACTCTTTGTCATAATTAACCTCACTGTTAACCTCCAGTTGGAACCTCCCTTTTCCCTGTGTGCCTGTGTCATCGGTGATGAGGGGGTGTGCAGCATGGATAAAGGTTGAGGTCAAGGCTAAGGTTAGGAATGAAGGACAACAAAAGCAAATTAGAATAAGTATCTTTTTCGTTCGAACTTTCCTGATGGATTTACCTATACCCAATGCAATGAGAAAGATGGCCAGTGTGCCGATCAGGCCTGAGACAGCAGTGGATATCTTTTCATTCTTGATCCATGGAATGGCATAGTCGGAAAAAGGTGCGTATTTCCAAAATTTCCAACTTTCTCCTTTGTCTGAAAATCCCTTCTCCTCTGCCACTTTTTCAAGGCCGTCGGGCAGGGGAGAAGCAAAAGGGGAGAGCAAGAGTGCCAGGAGGAGGGATACTCCTAATCCGATCCATACGAAGCCGTCAAACCGTCTCTTCATTAAGGGCTCCTTTCCGCACGCCGTATCCGTGCGGCATGCAGCGTATCAAATCTGGTCTCGTTTTAAGGATAAGTGAGAGAGCTGCTGTGGTAATGATAGCCTCCCCAATGCCAATGATTGCGTGAATCCCTGCCATTGCAGGAAGTGCGATCTTTAATGGCGAGGTACCCGAGATGGCTAATTGAGTGGCTGCGGCAGAAGCTCCCATCACAATGGAGAGCCAAGAGGCGATAGCTGAGGCAATGAGAAATCCTTTCCGAGTTTTTTGAAGAAGAGTAAAAGGCAGATAGAAAACACTATACCCTCCCAGGGCGCCGATGATTCCCATATTGAAGATATTCGACCCAATAGCCGTCAATCCTCCGTCCGCAAATCCCAAACATTGAACCACAAGAACGATCGTCATGATCAGCAGCCCTGCCCAAGGGCCTAACAGAACAGAAGAGAAGACAGCACCCAAAAAATGGCCGCTCGTTCCTCCGGCAATAGGAAAATTGAGCATCTGTGCTGCGAAGACGAAGGCAGCGGTCACGCCCATGAGTGGAACTTCCCTCTCTCCGAAGTTGCGGTTCACCCTTTTTACCCCATAGGCGCAAGCCCCTACGGAAATCACAAAGGTAGCCGCATTGATGCCATGGCTCAAAAATCCATCAGGAATATGCATGAGACCCTCCTTCCCTTATGAGAGAAAAGTCATTAAGGTAAAGGTAACGATGCCAGTTTCGGTAAAAGGTTAGGTTTTTCGTATTTAAAACCTGTTTCTGACAGGTTCAGGAATCTTTTGGACGTAACCCTTTGCCCTTTTACTAAACGGGCTTCCTAACCCTTACCTAAAAACTATTTCAATCGTAAACAAAAAGGCCACGAAAGCTTATTTCCTCTTCTGGGAAATGAAAGACCTTCGTGGCCTCTATTAGAAATAAAATGTCAAATTTCAAAATCCAAATGCCAAATCGATGTCAAATTTCAAAATATAAAACTTTTGACATTTTAGCTTTGGGTTTAATTTGAACTTCGAACTTTGACATTTTCGCATCTTTATCCTTCTTCGAGAAGGATACGGTGGTCAATGAGATTCATCTCTTTAATTCGAGCTTTAATCTTTTTCTGTTCTCCGAAGATATTTTGAAGATAGACTTCGTCCTTCTCCGGACGAAGAATCGAAATATCCTCCAAAAGCAATTCTTCTTTTCCTTCCTTCACTATGTATGCATTGGCTTCACACATGTTTCCTCCCTCCCCCCTTCCTTGCCTCCCCCTCAACGGGGGAGGGTATGGGTGGGGGTTATATGATTTCTTGGATTCTTTTGATGAGTTGATCGACCAGGTGGGGCAGGGGTTCCTTGCCGGCCCCGATGATTTCTACCCCGGAGACTTTTAAGGGGAGAAGACACTTCATCGCGGGCGATGAGGCGATGGCCTCTGCCATTTTTGGAGTCAGCTCGCCCATCATTGAATTTGCTAAGATGACAGCGGTTGCACCAATAATGACATCGACTGTCTTTACTGTCTGAACAATGGCATTCTCTCCTGAAGCGCCCTTATTGGCTCCGGCCTTCAACATAGCCCCAGTGGCCATGGCATTCGTTCCCAGGCCGATGACCTCGATCTCTTCTCCGAAAGCTTCCCTCAGGCGTTTAATAACGAGGCTTCCAATGCCACCGCCTTGACCATCGACCACAGCGACAGACCCTTTTTTCTTTTCCATCCTGATCGAACCCAATAAAAAAGCCACTTCTTGGCTCCACCCTCATGAGGAACCCGACCTTCGTGGCTACTTTCTATATAAACAGAATAAAGTGATTTGTCAAATCCCTCACCCCAACCCTGGTTTATTATTGTTTGAAATATTTTTTTATGGAGGTGACCATGGCTTTCACCATCTTTTCTTGAAAATCATTTCGGTTGAGGAGCCCTTCGTCTCCCTTATTCGTGATGAAGGCCATCTCTACCAGTACGGAAGGGATATCCGGAGCTCTTAGGACAATAAAATTGGCCTGACGATAGGACGGATATTTCAATTGATTTACAGCCTTGATATCTCCGAGAAGGGACTCGGCAAAGCGAAAACTCTCCTTCATTGAATTGTTTTGCATAAGATCTAATAGAATCTGGTTTAAGTTGGGATCTTTGACGACGGAGACAGGCCTCAAAAAGGCACCGCCCAAGATGTTTGACATATTTTCCTTATTGGCCAAGACCCTGGCTGCTTCATCGGTCGCACCAGAGAGGGAAAGGCAATAGGCAGAGGAACCCCTCGCTTGGGGATTGAAACTTCCGTCGGTGTGCAGACTGATGAAAAGATCTGCTCCATATTCCCTTGCTATTCTTATCCTCTGTTCCAATGAAACGAAGTAATCTCCCTTTCGAGTAAGGAAGGCCTGGATCTCCTTGTTCTGACGGAAATGATGGGTCAGTTTCTCACCGACCTTTAACACGATATCCTTCTCCATCGTTTTGCGAGGACCAAGAGCGCCAGGATCTTCACCACCGTGGCCTGGATCAATGACAATGACCTTCGTGCCTTTGGATCTAATCTCTTTCTGCCTTTGCCTCTCTTCTTGGTCCTTTTTCTCTTGTGCCAGATCAACCAGATCGATCACCAGGCGATGGGGTTTATCCAGATAGGGGTTCAGTAGAAAGATATTTACATTCAGAGATTTTTTTTGACGAAGGATCAATTTTACTTTATCTTTGCCCGATTGGGTGAGGCTAACCCTTGATAGGTATGGGTCGTTCACTTCTAATTCTCTCTTCTGGGTGAGGAGATTAGCCCCCGTTAATTCCACATGACATTCGTAAGGCTTTTCTGAGGTGGAACTCTCATATTGAAGGGGTTCGGTGAGATCCAGAACAACCCTTGTGTGGTCGGGTGCAGACCAGAATCTCACATCTGTAATCAATGCAGCAGAAACAGAGAGAGCTTGGAAAAGGATTACGGAAACAACAATGAAAGAGAGAAGAATGGTTCTCAGACAGCCATTTTTCATCTTTTTTGTATGGATACCACATTGAATGGAATCTGTCAAACACCCAAAAAATGGTGGAGGTTGAAGGATCGCTACGCTTGAGGATTGAGGTAAAAACTCTTGCTTTTAGCCTCAAGTCTCCTTAGGAGACGGTCCTCTTCCCTCGGGCGTCAAAATCCTTGGGATTTTGATATCCGGCATGGAACGGCTCTGAGGAACGTAGAGCCGATTGCCGGTTCGTAAGGGGGGTCGTTACTCGTGAGGATGTTGAGATTCGATTCCTTCCATCCGGAGAGTTCGAGATCCTTTCGCTCTGGGAACCACCATCCAAAACTGAGAACGATGACTCGGGGGTCAATCTCCCTCTCCAGTTTTGCTTTCTGACGGATCATTCCCCGTTTCGTTTCGATGGCCACCCACTCACCGTCGCTAATTCCAAAATGACTCGCGGTATCAGGGTGAACGAGGGCGACGGGCTCAGGAGACAGTTTCCGCAAGGACGAGAGGTTCCGGTAAGCAGAATGAAAATAGCAAGGCTCTTTGGCCGAAGTGAAGATCAAAGGGTACTGCTCGCCGAGGGCAAGGTCATCGAGTGACGATTGAGGGAATTCCCGATAATGAGGAAGGGGGTCGTATCCCCATTCTCTTAATTGTTGGGAATAGATTTCCACTTTTCCGGAGGGTGTAGCAAAGCCCTTTTTCTCATAGCCCTTGTATTCCCATTTTCCTTTTAGAATGCCGATATTTTTGAAGTCGTCATAAGTCATGCCTGCAGGCTTGAGGATTTCATCGAGACATTCTCTTAGGTCATTCCAGAAGTAT
>Ga0315309_1000833_pt1 | contig 18827 bp, 25 predicted proteins | sample TDP4_MG_FD_203080 | JGI IMG/M metagenome (GOLD analysis project Ga0315309, IMG submission 203080) | Freshwater sediment microbial communities from Lake Towuti, South Sulawesi, Indonesia - TDP4 | ecosystem: Environmental > Aquatic > Freshwater > Lake > Sediment | place: Indonesia: South Sulawesi... | reverse complement strand
TGGCGGTCGCTATGACGCCCTCTGGGGTGGTGACGCCTGAAGGAGGCGGCCTACTCTGTCTGATAGCTTCGAGAGTCTCTCTATGCCGACGCTCTTCAGCCTCACGTCTCTCAGCCTCCTTCTCCGCTTCCTCCCTGGCCTTCCTAGCCGCGTCCTCAGTAGCCTTGGTTAGGTCTTCCTTCGTGATAGTCTCAGTCGGTGTCTTCGGCCCCTCCTCCTTCACAACCCTCCTGACGTCTTCCAAGGTCACCTTACTGCTGCCTGGAATCAGGTCTGCCTCTCTCAGCTTAACCAACACATCGATCGCGCTCTCACCTTTAGCGGCAACGGCAGCCGCTACAGGAACCCGCCTGACGCGGGTGCTTGCGGCCTCCTCGGGCTTGCAGAGATTCCCCTTCGCGTCGATGAACTCCGTAACCTCCTCGAACTGGCCACCCCTCACATCTTCTATCCGCCTACTCAGCTTCTCCTCCAGGGTTTCCCCTAGGGTCTCTAGGGCACCGGCGAAGTCCCTGTCAATCTTCTCCAGCCTGTCTCTGGTAGCCTTACTCTCATCCCTGAGAGTCTTCATGTCATCATCCCTCCGCCGCTTCTCCTCCGCCGCCAGAAACTCATCCCTAGTCAAGTAGGGCTGCCCTAACCCTGGCTGTTGACCGCCGGCCTGCATACCCGGGATACCTGTTGGGAACAGCCCTGGAACCGTCAGGCCGGTTGGGGCCTGCTGCTGTTGCGTCATACCCGTCATCCCCATCCATTGAAACGGCAGGGCGAGTTTACCTTCCGTCTGGGCCTTCTGCAACGCGAGGCTGTACTTCCACGAGACGATGTTCGCGGTGTTAGACGCGATACCCTTCATGCTGCTCAGAACGTAGGGCAGCTCCATAGGGTGAAGCCCTCCCTTCAGGTCTGAGACACGCAGCACCTCCTCCCTAACCTTCTCCGGGATGTCGGGGTGCCCCTCAAGTACGGAGGATAGGACCTCCGTAACGTCGGTTTCACCCTTGTAGGGAGAGGTCTCCCCCTTCTCGGATGGAGGTGCACCTGCTCTCCCCTTCTGGGCTTTTACAACCCTTCCCTTGATCCGGCCAATAGACAGGTTGTCTAAGCCCGTGATCCTGACCAGCTCCTTTACGTCCGCGTTAATGTCCTCTTCGAAGATCTTCCTGACAGCCGCCTGAACCTCTAGGCCCTCGCTTCGAAGAGTCTCAAACCGCTCTTCCAGAGAGACTTCACCTCTTCCTGTGTCTGACAACGAACACTACCTAGAAAGGTTCTTAGCCTCTTCCTGAATATTTAAGTCCTCTCTAGGAGAGCCTTTGAGAACCGTCATCTTGGGGGCGAGTCTAGCTGGGGTTTCCACAGCGATAAGCCTCCTCTCCTCAAAGCCAGAGGCAGAGGTGACGCTCATTGACAGGAAGCTGAAGGGTAGGCCTTCAAGGTGCGCGGGCGGCGTCTCCACGTACATGCTTGAGAAGACCGGGCTGGAGGAGGTGCCCAGCCGCCTCGTTCAGGCAGGGATTAGAAGCGTGAGGATCTATGGGCCGGACCTGAAGACGTACTGGGGCTTCGAAACCCGCGAAGCCTACGGCTACGTCCTAGACCGACCAAGGCTGGAGGAGTGGCTTATCGCCGGGGCTGAGAGGCTTGGAGCGAGGCTCGTCGAGTGGAACGTTCCCAGCGTCTGCGCCCTTTGGGGGCGCTTCAGGTACGATTACCTCGTGGGGGCTGACGGCCTCACCAGCACCGTCAGAGACTACCTGGGCTTACCATGTCCGAAGCCTAACGATATACACCTAGGCCTACAATACGAGGCTGACTGGGACGATTATCCACAGGGAGAGGTCAGGCTTTACTTCAGCGAGAGGCTTGCCCCTCAAGGCTACGCCTGGGTCTTCCCCGCCGGAAAGGGAAGCGTGAAGGTAGGCCTGGGTATACCCCTTTCAGCCAGCGTCAACCCTGGCATTCTCCTAGAGAAGTTCCGTGAGGCTGTTGACGCCCCTCCCATCAAAGGCATGATTGCGAAGCTCATCCCCACCGCTCCGCCGATGGAGAGCTGCGTCTACGGCAACGTCGCGTTGGTCGGTGATGCAGGTCTACAATGTGATCCTTTAACGGGCGGCGGCATAGCCAACGCCTTGATCTGCGGAGGCCTGCTTGGGCAGGCACTCGCCTCGGAGAGGCTCAGCCTTTACGATCCTTGGTGGAGGAGGGCCGTCGGTAGGAGGAACCTGCTCAGGTACAGGTTGAAGCATCTGCTTCACAGCCTCGACGAAGGACAGCTTACCCGGCTGGTCGAAGCCCTTCAAGGCTTCAAGCCTCGAAGCCCGAGCGTGGGAAAGGAGCTGGCCAGAGCCATAGTCCATGTACTGCTCCGTGGAGGGTTAGGGCACAACCTTAAAACGTCAATCTCACTACTTTGGTCGAGTTAAGATGCTTCGAGGCATCCTTAGAGAGAGATTCCGCAGGGTGCAGAGGGAGATAGGGGTTCCTGAAGGACTGATAGAGTCTGTAACCCCACTTCCAGCCCTAGACGTCAAGGTTGAATTCGCGTGGCCGCCTTGGCTGCCTACCCCCACCCTGCCCTTCAACATCGCTTGGGGGAAAGCTTCAGGCCCTCAAGCCGGGGTCTGGTATCTGGTGACGTTCTCCTATGTTGGAAGCGACCCTCAAGTCGTCGCCGTCGCCGAGGTTCAACCTGTAACATTCCTTACGAGGACAGTAGACAAGGTCTCCATAACGAAGGTGGGAGTTCACTGCCTCCACTGTCGGAGCTGCGACATGGGCTTCTTCGCCGTAAGAGTCACTAACTGCCCGAGCTGCGGCTCCAGCAACATTGAGGAGTTGACCGGCTCAGATAGATATGAGAAGACGGGTTGGTATCTGGCCTTGTGGAATGCCAAGAGGCAGCTTGGCGACTGGACGGCTGCCTTTAACTGGATGAGAGATGCCATAGCGAACCTGATTGCTTGGATAGGCTACTACCTTCTAGGGGGAAACGGAGCCTTCGTCATGGCCGAGGTCCTCTCGTTGCAGGTTGATGAGGTTCAGTCAAGCCTTAACGCTACGGTCGACCGGCTGGTCGACGCGGTCAATGCGAGGCTTAGTGACCTCTACCAGATGTGGGGTATACCTGGAAACCTGAGGATTGTCCCAGCCCAGATCAGGAACGTAACCTCCACATCCTTCGAGTTCCTCTCCCTAGGAAACACCACGATACACTTCATGGCGATAGGCAAGACGGGATAGTCTTAAAAGGTCACTCGGCTAGACTACATCGAACAGCATGACAAGATTAATCACCAGGTTTAGGTCAAGGCTCGCAAACCTACAGGGCTTCAACCTGACGCTTCAAGTAGATCAGACCCTGCTCAGTCCGGGGGCTTGGGTTGAACCCTACGGAAAGCTCACGTACAGAGGCGTAGGAGTGCCTCAAGCAGAGGTTCGAATCTACGTTGACGAGAAGGCGACTGGAGCCGCTCAAACGGACCTCTCGGGAAACTACAAAAGCACTCCCATAGGCTTCCCTGCTCCGGGACAGTACAGGCTCATAGCCAGGGTGATCCTTGCCCCCCGCCTGATAGGCTACGCCCTAGTTGAAAGCAGCGAGGTGACTGTGACAGTCGGATACACGTTGACGATTAAGGCAACGTCCGGAGGCACCACGGACCCAGCGCCGGGAACCTACCCGTATCAGGTAGGGGACGTAACGGTCACAGCTCGCCCCCAGTCAGGGTACGTGTTAAGCTACTGGCTGCTGGACGGGGTGAACGTGGGAAAAACCGACTCCTACACGGTCACAATGGACGCCGACCACAGCATAGAGGCCGTATTCGCTACTACAGGCGAGGCCCCTCCAGCACCGCCGGGAATGTACAAGCTCACCATTAATGTTGAGACAGGACTCGGGACGACTTCACCCGCGCCCGGCGCGTACAATTACGCGGCGGGCAGCCAAGTCAAGGTTACCGCATTACCTGAGTCAGGCTGGGTTCTCTGGTTCTGGCGTATAGACGGCAAGTACGCTGGTACAGGTAATCCGATCACGGTTGGGATGGATGCAGATCACGTGTTGAGGGTGAACTTCGCGCATCCAGTCCCAGTAACCATCGTGAACACTATGAGTACGACGGCGTCAATCGGGGTCTTCAAGGCAGGCACATACTACGATTATGATGTCCCGCCCGGCCAGACGGATACCCGTAACATTTACGTGGACAGCGTCTTGACCCCATATGGAGCACAGTTCGCCGAGAACCCCACGCCTCCCCCCACGCAGAGCACATGGACCGTAACTGGGCCCGTCACGCTGCACGTAGAGCCGGTCCCAAAGTAGTAGGGTTCTAGGGAAATCGTGATGAGCCTCACACCCAGCTTGGAGAGAACCTACAGGCAGAGAGCCGTCTCACCAGTCATAATTGAAGCGAAGACTAGGGCCTTCAACGATGTTAACGCCCTGCTTAGGGCGATGGTGCCTGTAGAGCTCCTCGAGGCGACGTTCCACACGTTCCTGCCGAGAATAAGAGCTCTCATCGAGTTCCCCATATCGAAGTGGAAAGAGATCCCTAGATTCAACATGATCGCTACCGTTCTAACGCCGCCCCTGATTGAGGAGGTGGCTCAGTGGCGCGCGGTCGAGAGGATCTATCCGGACTACATGGAGTGGGCTTTAGAAACCGGAGTTTTCAGAGACTACAAGGGGAAACCGTTCACATCAACCTATTGGATGAAGAAGACGTTAGGCCTGGAGAGAGCGAGCCTGCAAGGCTTCACGGGTAGAGGGATAACGACGGCTATCATCGACACTGGGGTGCGTGTCACCCACGAGCAGCTTAGGAGGGCGAGGGCTTTAACAGCGATTCCTGAGAAGGGCGGCAGCGGAGAAGACTCCAATGGACATGGATCTTGGTGTTCAGCCACCGTTGGAGGAAGCTACGCGAGGGATAGACGGTACAATGTTCAGGTTGAAGGGATGGCTGCCGAATGCACCTTGATCTCGATTCAAGCACTAGGGTTTATAATCGGTATGGGAACGACGTCGGACATACTCAAAGCGATGGAAATGGCCCTAGGGCTGGACGCTAAAGTTGTAAGCATGTCCCTGGGCTCCAACGAAGCTGTTAAGGACGGGGATAACCCCGAAGCGAAGGCGATCGATGAGCTTGTGAAGAAGGGAATCGTACCATGCGTGGCAGCGGGCAACTCGGGGCCTGGAGCCAGTACTGTAGGATCACCGGGCTCATGTCAGAACTCGCTGACAGTCGGCGCATGGGATGAGCTTAAGGGAGCTCTAGCCGAATTCTCCAGCAGAGGCCCGACCGCCGACGGGTATGTGAAGCCTGACATCGTCCTGCCAGGTGTGAGGATTGACTCCGCCCTTGTAGGGCTGCTAGACGCCTTAACAGATAAGTCAGAGCCAAAATACGGTCCCATCTCTGGGACCTCAATGGCTACTCCACACGCGGCGGGGCTTGTCACATGCATGGCTCAGCTCTACCGGGATAGGCTTGGCAAACAGCTGACGGTAGACGAGGTGAAGCGGATGATGACGGCCCTAGGGCATGGGAAGACGAACGATGACGGCTGGGGTATGCTGGACTGGTCCCTTGTGGAGACTTGGGTTAGCACGGAGTACGGCGTAAGGATTTGAAGCTGTTGCTTCAGAGCGTTAAAGCTGCAACTAAGAGGAAGGTCAGCATACAGGCGTAGAAGTCAATCCATCCCCATTGATTCTCTATCTTCTCGGAGGTTATGCCGACGCCTCTGGGAATCCAGAAAGCGATTGGGGCGCTGATTATCGAGAGGAGAAAGCCTTGAGGGAGGATTGCAGCCCAGACCAAGACTAGGGCCGCGATGTAGGGCAGAGGCAGCAGGTAGGTCATGATCCGTTTCGCCCCCTCAACGCCGTAGGCTATAGGCAGCGTTCTCACCCCGTAGAGGCGATCTCCAGGCTCATCGCCAAAGTCTTTAGAGGATTGAGCCGCTAGGATGAAGAGGAACATGACGATCGAGATGCCGAAGGCCTCCTTGGTAAGGGGCGCGTAGATGGACCAGGCAGCCAGAGGCCCTAGGACGCCTCGGATGAAGGCCTGTGAGCCCACGTTCCACCAGAGCCGTTTCTTCAGCCTTATTGGAGGTGCGGAGTAGCAGAGCGTCAGGGCGAGGATCAAGAGGGCTAAGGCTACGAATGTGGGGTTACCCAGCCTTGTCAGGCTTAGAAGGCCAGCCAAAGCCATCAAGCCCAGGCCGAAGGCTGTAACCTCCCGCCTAGAGAGGAGGCCGCTCGGTAAAGGCCTCGTAGGCTTGTTCACCCTGTCAATCTCCACGTCGAAGACACTGTTCACCTGGTTGCCTCCGAAGTTAAATGCCGTGAGAACAAGCAAGGAGAGGCCTGTTCTGAACGGATCAGGGGTGGGGACCATCAGTGAGGGTAGACTTGCTTGAATGACAAGGTAGCCTCCGATCAGAGGCAGGGTTAAGGTAAGTGGCCTTCCACTGGCTAAAAGGGCTCTGAGCTTCAGAGGAAGGAATCTGAGCCGGGGATAGTATTGCTTGATCCCTTTATACCATCGCAAGGAGCTTCTCCTCTTTTCTCTTGATAGAGAACCCTCATCCCTCTAGGAACGGCCTGAGAGGACCTAGCAGCCGGATGAGGTCAGCCCTTGCCTGGACGAGTTTCACGTCAACCTCTGCGAAGTCCCCTGGGCCCATCCAGTCAGCGACCTCGGAGAACGGAACCATCCTGGTAGACGTCTTCACGGCAGCCCCTCCCTCCACCTCAACCATGTCGAGGGCGAAAGGATGACCGATGTGGTCAATATAATAGATGACCCAGAACTTCTTACCAGGCATGTCGACCCTGACCTCCTTCACCGCCAAGCTCTCATCACGGCCTATGACGCCCATGCTCCGGCCTTCAGCCTTCAACGCCGCGTTCATCTTCCTCCACCGCTCAGCGATGGAGTGAAGCCGCGCTACCTTGAGGTCCTTTCGGAGGCTCGTAAGGCCTACCTCTGAATCAGATGCTTCACTGTGAGATGGCTAGTCGGCTACTCACCCTTGCTCTCTTCCGTCTTCTCCTTCCTCTCACCCAGAAGGGTTTCCCGCACGATCTTCCCAGGATACCATCCAGTGAGGAATCTCTCGCCCTCACCTCTCCCCGTAAGCGCGTAAAGGAGGTCCATCACGGGTCTGTCTAGGAACTCCCTCAGAGGCCTCTTCAACTCTGCCTCAGCCCTATCGACCCCCAGCCTGATCATGCTAGCAGGGTCTCCTAACACCTTGAGCATCTTCTCCAAGTCCTCCCTCGTCATCCTCTCAAGGGATTCCAGCTTCACGCCTAGAAGCCCGTTGATCTTCTCAACCAGCTCGGTCTTGTCGGCCACTTCAACCACGGCCTTAAATATGGAGCACGGCGATAAAACTGATGTGGTCCTATGAGCAGCCTGAAGGAGGGCATTAAGAAGGTTACGAAGACGGTCGACTCGACGATGGGTGATGTCCGCGAGATGGTGGAGGGTGTCCGTGAGGTCCGCGATGTGCTGCCGAGGCCCATCCGGGAGAGGCTTACGGAGAGGCTTGAAGAGAGACCTAGGCTTTTCTTCAATGAGCCCCCCCTGAAGCCGCTGCTTCGACGACGGCGTAGGGAACGCGAAGCGAAGTGACCCTTATGGCTTTCATCTACAGCCTTAGAGCCTCGAGGCTGGGGCCGGAGATCATAGATGAGAGGGTCGCGCGGATTGTGCAGGGGCTCAAGCAGAGGGAGTTCCTGAAGGGGACGATCTTCGAGAAGAGAGCCGTTGAGAGCGGCGTAGACCCGTACAGCCTCCTTCTCGGAATACTCGTAGGCTTCGCGGCGGCGGTCATCCTAGGTGCCTTGACCATAGAGATGTGGCTGCCAAGCATGATTGCTCGGATTACTCGAAAGAGCATCACCGAGGCGACTAGAGCAGTTAGGGAGGTTCTACTGGCCAGTAGCCCATAGGGAAAAGCCTTAAATCAAGAGCGAAGCGTGAAAGGTGGTGATACGCATGTCAGTTGTCAGTGGAACAACGGGTAAGCTGGTTTACCGACAGCGGATGGACACCATCAAGGCAAGCGTTGGCGCCCTCAAGAGGGAGGGTGTGCTGGCGGCTGTAAGAAACCAGGTTGAGGGCTTCGGCAGGAACAACAGAACCCTGACTCGGAACTTCGTCGGTATCCCCACGTAAGCCTCCTAGAGGTCGGGTAGATGAGCTTAGTCGAGGAAGCTAAGAGGGCGGTTGAAAGGGCCCGCAGCCGTGTCACGGCTGTCCGCGGAGGCGGCGGCCAGCTTCTTCAGGGCGGCCTTCTAGGTCAGGGCGGCCTTCTAGGTGAGGGCGGGCTTCTCGGTCAGGGACTACTCCTAGGGACTCGACGGACAACCCTTCAGGAAGTTCGTAGGAAGGGTGCAGTCGCGGTTCTTAAAGAGACGTTCCCCAAGCTGGGAAGCTTGGGCGGTGGGGCGGCGGCGAGGGGTTTACTCCCGACACTACCATCCCCCATACTACCACGTCCGATAGGCATCATACCCGTCATCCCTATCCCACAGCCCTTCCGCAAGGACATCACGGACCTCAGCATTGAGAAGGGAATGGCGATCGCTGAGAAGGGCGCTAAACCGGCTGACCGCCGCGACATGGCTATCGAGATCTAGGCTAACTCTCCTAGGGGTGAGGCTACGGACATCTCTGAGGTATCAGAGATTCTAGGTCTCTACAGGGCCTTAGTCGCGCCCCAGCATATTTTCATCACTGACGAGCAGGTTAAGGAGCAGGTGGACGGCCAGCTTGTGTACAGAGGCCTACAGCCCACATCTAGGCGCGACGTCATCTTTCTCAGCAGGGATATGAACGTCTCCACCCCCGTCCATGAGACGGTCCACGCCCAGCTTAACCTCGGTGAGCTTGGAACCGGGGCGGTTACAAACCTGCTGCTTGTCAAGTACAGGTTCCTTCAAGGTCACCCATTCCTGAAAGGCCTAGCTCAGAGGAAGGTAAACTACCGTAGGTGTATGGGCTGCCAGGAGTTCCCCGCAGCTCACTCTGCCCAGTTCGCGGGGAGAGTAGAACACTACATCAAGGCTTAGAGCTGCACGGCCAGCTCTGACCTAGCTTCTTCCTCACTCGCTGGCATCTTCCCTCTTACTTTCTGCCTTACCTCATCGACCTTCCCAAAGATTCTTGGGAAGAACTTTCTGAGGTTGGGGAAGAGGATGAAGAACCCTGAGCCTATGGTGAGCTGGGCCTGCATCGCGGTTCCAAGCGTGTCCGTCACTGTTAAGGTGGCGGTGTAGCTTCCCTGCTGGGTGTAGGTGTGGGTTTTGGTGAAGGCTGTGCCGTTCCAGCCGCTTCCACTCTCAACGGTGCTGCCGTCCCCGTAATCTAGGGTCCAGCTATAGGGTGAATAGCCGCGGCCTGCACTGCAAGTGAAGGTTACGGCTAGTGGTGCGGGGCCAGAGGTCTTGTCGGCTGTGAAGTCTACGGTGAGAAGCAACCGGACCTCAACGGAGGCGGTTCCACTTCCGGTACGTCCCGTCGCCGTCTCCAAGACGGTGACCGTTATGGTCTTGACTCCAGCGGCTGCGTCAGCGTATGTGTGGGTGAGCGTGAGGGTCTGGCTGTACAAGCCTGTCTTGCTGTCTCTAAGGCCGTCTCCCCAGTCGAAGGTCACGTTGAAGGGTGGAACGATGGTTGCATCAGACCAAGCAGCGGTAACGGTCAGCTCTCGGCCCGTGTAGCCCTTCGTCCAGGAGGGGGTTACCGTTACCCTCAGAGCGGCAGCAGCACCGACTTGGATAGAGATCGTCTTAGGAACACTTGCCGGGCGGAGAAGCCTGCCTCCCCCGCTCAATAGCTCGATGATCGGTCTTCTGCTCATGGCTCCCAGCTCGTCGTTTAGCCATATAAGCTTACGGTTTCCAGCCTTCCAATCTTGAGAATTAGCACTGTGGAAACTCCTTCAGGAGGCAGGTATATCGGCGACACAGCCGTTTGGAGAACCCGTGCAGCCTGCACATTGTAAGTTTGGTTAGACGTCAACTCCATTGCGAAGTAGCCTCTGAAATCAGTCTTAACGGTCTTCACCACTTCCTCCCCGAGCTTCGCGGTGACCGTGACCCGGGGGGCTCCAATCAGCCCGGCAGGATACTTCACGTAGCCGTCAAGCTTCGCCGTGACTCCTGGTGGTGGAGCAGTCGTCACCGAGATCCCGACGGTCTTCTGAACTTCAGCCCCTTGAAGAAGCCCTCGGCTCATAGCTTTCAACTCGGTGATTGACCTAATAAGCTTAAAAGCTGAAGCGTTTCTCCTAGGGGTGAAGAGCTATGGTGGTTGTTGAAGGCAGGAGGAACATTCCTACCGCCGTTGGTCCAGCGAACATTCCTACCGAGAAGCGTTGGGGCCTACTCCGTAACATAGCAGACCTGCCCAGCGTCATCGCGGGCACCATGGACAGAAGCTTCCTCCCGCAGCTCCTTGAGAGGAGACCCCTCCTCACCTTGCTTGAGAAGCGGCCTAGGCTTCTACGCCAGCCGTCCTACGAGACCACTTGGCCTATAACCAGGGAGATCGGGAGGCTGCCGTCAGTCATCTCAATCCTCAGTGGGCCGCCTAGAACCCTTCACCCAGAGTTTAAGCAGGAACTCGTCGTCGAATGGTAGCCTAGCGACGCTTAGGCTCCATTACAACGGAGAGATCGGGCTCGGCTGGGAGAGTCTTCCTCACACAGTACTCTATGAGGTTGCTTCTATTCCTGCCGTAGAAGGGGGAGGCTTGGTCTGCTACAGTACGGTCGATCTGGGCAAGAATCTTCTTCTCGATACTGATAGAGACCCTAACCTTCACAACCCTTCCCACGGCTTCTCACCTTATCACAACTAGACTTAAGAATCTTCCTCCACTAGGCATAGTCGTGATCGAATGGTCACATTGGCAGATATACAGGCGATGCAGACCGATGCAAGGAGTTTAGCGGACGACCTTGGAATCGTCACCAGGGACCTCACGGACAAGGAGCTGACAAGGTTCGGGCGGAGCTTCGAGCGCCAGTTCGTCTTCGCGCTGCCTGAGAGGCCGCTCGTAGACATCTACCTGAGGCATCAGAAGGAAGCGCTCCTCGGCGGCATGATCGCTAAGGGACAGATGGAGAATGAGGTGGACGATGAGCAGCCTGGAGCGAACAAGATCGGTGGGCCGCTCGCCATAAGGGCTTGTTGGCTTGGGATCGGCGACGACTGGGAGGACCTCGACAGCATCTACGCTGGTGTTCAGGGAACCTGGACTACAGGGGCTCCACAGGATTGGATTCACGCGGGCACCACCCTGATGGGTGGAACCACTGGTAACGCGGTGAGGATCGGTGAGAACGCCGTCCACGTGGTCTTCGGCCTCGGCTCACTCCACGCCTCGCCGAAGATAGAGAGCACCCAGTTCACCCTAGACGGCAAGCAGAAGCCCATACTGGAGACGTTCTTCACTCAGAAGAGCCTCCCAGGAGCGGTACGGTGCATCAAGGAGCTTGACAACGCCTACATCTTCAAGAGGGATACCACGGTTCACGCCCATGTCTTCATAAGCCGCGCCTTCGGAACCACCGTCACCAACGTCACGGACTACCCGTACTTGGTCGGCGTAAGCTACATCAAGGAACCCGCGTTAAGGCTGCAAGACCCTGTCACAGGCGTAGGAAGAGTCCTGCCTGGAACAACCTACGAGATCGTCCACACCACGTAGGTGTGGATGACCCTCGAAGGGAGTAGGTGAAAGATGCCATACAACGAGAAGAACGACCTGATAGCGATGCTGAGGCCTGGCAAAGTCATCGCTATGGGGAAGGCAGACTTCTACATTGACACCGAGCAAGCAGGGACAGCGATCGGCGGCCTCAACGTCAGGGTCCCCGACCTAAGGATGATCGAGTACGTCCTCCAAATCCAGTTCTACAGTAACCCTGCCGTTTACATCATGAGCCACGCTCCTATTAACAAGAAGATCAGCGGCAACGTCGTAGGCATGAGCATCTACTACGTGACGGCTGGAACAACCCTCACGATTGAAGTCGTAGCGATCGGACCGCCTTAGAAAACCCCTGTTTTCTGGCGGTTCAGGGCGGTACTCGAGGAGGCTTCAGGAGGAGTGATGCTGAGAGATGGCGATTAGAGCGACGCTGTACGATGGCAGAACGATAGCCAGCGTGAAGACGACTATCCTAGCGCCCGCAGCGGGAAACTACACCTTCACGGTCACTGTCCCGCAGCTTCGCCTAGTCGAAACCATCCTAGAGTATAGGATAAACACGACTCCCGTCACAGATCCCGGAAGCCCCACGAATGAGAGCATCTCCGGGAACGTCGTCACCGTCGCCATCATAGGTGTAGGAGCCGGAACCACCTTGAGCATAGAAGTGACCGCGCTAGGAGTCTAGGAGGGAAGGGGGTTGTCGCAGCCCACCTTTGAGCCGACGAGGACGAAGTGGTACGGTGTAAGGACGTCGAACCCGACGGGTCTTGGCATTTTCGAGCGGGGTGCTTGGTGGTACCGCAGTGACCTGAAGCTGTTCGCCTACTGGGACGGCAACATGGTGCACTACGTCGTCGCCGGACCGGCGGGCGGCATCCTCTTCTACGGCACACAGGTCCTCATCTGTCCAAGCGCAGGAAACTACGTTCTCAACGTGTCGTTAAGCTCACCCTGGGTGCCCACCGTGATCAACCGAGTCGTCAGCGTCACGAACATCGGCGCAGACCCGGCGACCGACCCTGGAACCCCTATGGCCGTGAAGGCGTCTCCTCCCATCGTCGGGATGACGTTGATCGGCGTTGGGGCGGGAACAACGTTAACGGAGGCCGTAGTCGCCACAGGATGGTGATCACATGGCCGTTACAGGTACACCGACGTTTGAGCCAACGCGTGCCCAGTGGATGGGCCGGAGAAGCAGCAACCCCGCGGCAGGCGAACTCCGAGAAGGAGACTGGTGGTATAGAACCGACCTTAACTGCTTCTGCTACTGGGACGGCGCCAACTACCATTACTGGGGCGGCGTAGGAGGCATCATGTTCTACGGAACAGCCACTCTGATATGCCCGTCGGCAGGGAACTACGTCCTTAACATCTCGTTGAGTACGCCTTGGGCACCCACTACGATAAACCGAATCGTAGCGATCACCAACGTTAACGTAGACCCCGTAACCGACCCTGGAACGCCAGTGGGGGTAGTCGCAAGCCCACCTATAGTAGGCATGACTCTTATCGGAGTAGGCCACGGCACAACGTTGACGGAATCAGCTGTAGCTATGGGGTGGTAACATGGCAACACCGACTTGGGAACCGACAAGGACTGGGTGGCTTGGAAGACGCTCAAGCAACCCCGCAGCAGCGGATCTCGAAGAGGGAGACTGGTGGTACAGGACCGACCTGAACCTGTTCGCGTACTGGGATGGAGCCAACTACCATTACTGGGGCGGCGTAGGAGGCATCGAGTTTGACGGAAGCCAGACCACCGTCTACTCGGCAGCCGGAAACTACGCGATCACCGTCTCGCTGGGAAGCCCATGGGCGCCCAGCACCATCAACCACGTCATAGACATACAGTTCAACACCAACCCGGTCTGCGACCCTGGAAGCCCCATCAACATCGTCAACTCGCCGCCGGTCGTAGGCTTCACCCTAGTAGGACTCGGCGCAGGCACAACCCTCACCACACACGTAGAAGCCCTAGGCTGGTGACCTGCCCTTGGCTGTCCCGCTTAGGACAGGGTACGAGGACGCCCGTTACATCATCTACGAACGTCATGGAGCCTACTACGCCAAGGATGGAGAGACCGGCGACATCGTCTACGGTGGACCGAACAACGCAGGGGGTGTAAGCGGCAGCAACGCCGCCGCCGTCATACAAGCAGCGCTAAACGCTTTGACGAGCGGACGGACGTGGAAAGAGAAGGTGGTGTTGAAAGGGAACTTCCCTCTTTCAGCACCCATCACAGCCGTCTCCTACCTATCCCTGCACATACATGGTAAACTAGCCTTGCTAAACGGTGTAGCTGACGGCCTGAACAAGAACATGTTTCAGAGTCTCGCTTCCTCTGGTTCACACCTAGATGTTGTAGGTGGGGTGTGGGACGGCAACAAATCTCACCAGACAGCCGGAGGTGCTGCGATTGCCCTTGAGAATTGGACAGACGTTCGCATAGATGGCATAGTAGTCCTGAACGCTGGCTACAACGTTTCAGGGATTATTTTCGCGAACTGTGAAAGGTTAGTGATCGAGAACGTTAAGGTTACGGGTTCAGGAGTTACGGACGGTGCGGGCATAGACCTGTTCAACTGCACGGATGTAAGCGTTAACAAAGCCTATTCCTCAGAGAACTTCACGGATGGTTTATACATAGGCACTCCCGCTACTCCCTCGAGAAGAATCTCCGTTACAGATAGCAAGCTCTACTCGAACGGGAGAAACGGTCTACAGGTTGATTTGTCGACTTGGATCACCGTCATAGGCTCTCGTTTCATGAACAACCAGGTCTACGGCGCCAGATTTTCCAGTGCAAGGATCTTCAGCCTAGTGGGCTGTACCCTTGCAGATGACCAAGCTGTACCTACCCAAGACTATGGACTAGTCGTAGAGAAAGTCGGGGCCTACCAAGCTCCATCAGACTTCATTGTAGAGGGCTGCACGTTCTGGGGGAACGTGACCTTCCCCGCCACCTTCTATCTTCCAGAGGAACCCTACAACGTCCGTAATAACTCAGGCTACGTTACCGAGAACCGAGGCATAGCCGTTATGGATGGTGGCGGCCTGATAACAGTCTCCTACAAGATGAGTGTGATTCCGGTCGTCATCAACGTCACGGCCCAGGCGGACCTCGGCGACGTCTGGGTTCCCGCAGGAACAATAAACGCGGTCGGTTTCACCCTACAGTGCGATGCCCCGGTTGCAGGGGTAAGCGTCTTCTGGAATGCCTACGCAAAATACGCGGGGACCTATTGGTAGAGGTAGTGATGAACATGGCTATTCCTCTTAGAACTGGGTTCGAGGAAGCTTCATACATCATCTACGAGAAGGATAAGGGAAGCTACTACGCTAAGGATGGACGTACAGGCGACATCGCTTACGGCGGCCCCAACAACGTAGGAGGCGTAAGCGGAGCTGACGCCGCCGCCGTCCTAGCTGCGGCAGTAGCCGCCTGTCCGACCCGGGGAGTAATCGCCTTCAAAGAGGGCACCTACACTCTTTCCACCAAGACAACCATCAACAAGACCCTGACTCTCCGCCTCACACACGCAATCCTAGTCTTCGGCGCAGCCATCACTCTCTTCGACATCAACGCCACTCAGGTTAGAGTACAGGGCGGAACGATCCAAGGCGGCAACCTAGCCGGGCAGGTGGCCTTCAACCTTTTAACAGGCTCTAACGGCGTCCTCTTCGAAGACGTGCGGTTCGACCACGTCTACCGACCCTTCTACCTCAACGGCTCGATCTGGGAGCTGAGAATCTACGGTTGCTGGATCGACTCCTGCTACCGCGGTGTAGAAAGCGACGCGACGAGCACGGACATAAACCTCAACATGCGTGATACCTGGATAAACCACACTGATGACGACGCCGTTAGGATATACAAGCACAACGGAGTCCTAATCCATAACTGCGAAATAATGAACACAGGTAGCGATGGAATCAACATCCTAAGCCGGTACGGCGGAGACGTATGGATTACAGCCACCGAGCTTGACGTAATCGGATTCCAGGGCATAGTTATTGGGAACGACATCCCAGATGTACACCTGATCGGCGTTTACATCAACGCCGTGGATAACTCCGTCAAAATCGGTGATGGATCTGGCAACTTCCATATCGTAGCTTGCCACATATCATCGAGCGGCGTAGCCCATGCAATCTACCTCGGCGGCACTTACACCCAGTCTGGACGCGTCATCGGTAACGTCGTCAATAGCGCCGGTGGCACGAACAGCATTACCATCGAGGGCCCTCGGAACTGCCTCTTCTCAGGTAATATGTGCGCAACCCCCATCGTTGAACTCAGCGGCGACTACAACGTCTTCACCGATAACAAAGTTTCATCCATGACCCTTTCCGGCACAAACCAGCGTGCAAGGAATAACGTCGGATACGTCAACGAGAACCGTGGCATAGCGGTGATGGCTGCCGGAGGCCTCATCACCGTCACACATCACATGGACGAGATCCCAGTGGTCATCACGGTGACTGCTCAGGGAGACCTAGGGGATGTCTGGGTGCCCGGACGCGCCGCGATCAGCGTGACGGGTTTCACGATAGCCTGTGACGCGCCTGTAGCTGGAGTCAGCGTCTTCTGGGAAGCCTACGCTAAATCCATGGGAATGTGGCTGTTCTGGTAGCTAGGCTTTCAACCCTGCTTCCAGTTCTTTGAAGAGGCTGAACTCTTCCTCAAGCTTGTCTAGGAAGCTGAACCACTGAGGCATAACCTTCTCCCATGAGTACTCGAGGGCGAATCGCCTGGCCCTCCGAGCGTATTTCTCACGTAGATCAGGGTTACTGTAGGCTTCCTCCAGCTTCCTGAGCAGGCTCCGCTGGCTAGGCTCAGGGTACCGAGTGAGCAATGGGACGTAGACTGGGACCGTACAGTAGTCGTCTTCAGGTATGTTCTCCACCAGCCAGCCACGGCCCTTAACCAACTCAACCTGAGCCGAGTTCCTCGGCGCGATGCAAGGCGTCCCACAGCCCATAGCCTCAAGCAGGGGGAGGCCGAAGCCCTCAGCGGAGCTGTTACTCACATAGATGTCTGCGGCGGAGTAGAGCCTCGCCAAGTCCGCCTCTGGGGCAGGCCGTAAGATAGGGTCGTACTGGGGGAAGTGGATGTACTTATCCATGCCCAGCATGATCCGCCAGCTTACCAGGTCGTAGCCCCGAGGGAACTGGGCGTAGGCGTTCGTGTGGATGAAGAGGTGAGGTGGATCATCCTGGTGCTTTGGAACGAGGCGGCTCCAGGTATCCATGAGAAGGGGAAGGTTCTTCCGGGGGCCTATGTTCGCGCCGGTGTGGACGGCTAGGAGAGCGTTGCGTGGGATTCCCTGCTTCTCCTCGAGCTCAACCCTAGCGAGGGCACGCTCATCCTCATCCAGGGGCTTGAAGACATCCGTCTTCAGAGCGTGAGGAATGTAGGCGACTTTGCTGGGAGGATACCACTTCAGAAGCTCCCCATAGCCGTACCGTGAATAGGCGATCACCTTGTAAGCGTTCCTCATGAAGTGACGCCACTTATCCGTGAAGGGGCCGTCTATGGGAATCCAGAATACAGCCGGAGCCTTTACATCGTTCAAGTACTCGAGGCCGAAAGCGTCCATGAAGCCTATGATGACGTCGAACTTGAACTCAGGGAGGTAGTAGCTGTTGATCAGGTCTGAGGCAGGCTCGGTAAGCGATAGAACCCAGAGGTCACCGTTCCGCGTGGGAACCCTCTGACGCTGCCCCCACACGATCGGCTCACCAATCTGGCCTATACAGGTAACTTCATGCTTCTCCAACAGCCTCGTACAGACCTCAAGGGTCTGAGTACCATCTCGGGGCTCCCCGGGTCGGCGTGAGGTGGGCTTTAACCCATTACCTGTAGGCTCACGCCTAGAGAGGGCGCTATCCCGTCTGGGCTGTCGGCGACGCAGACAACCAGCCAACACGCATGGCTCACTCACCCCTTTTCTGAATCAACTGCTTCATTTCAGGACAGCTCCTCCAGCTTCTTCAAGAAGCCTTTCAGCGTCGGCCTCCCCGAGTACAGCCATACCTGTAGGCCTCGCCAGGCTTCCTCACCCAGCTCACCCTCAAGCCAAGTGCCTACATCCAAGCGGGGCTTCACCTCCGCCCAGAGCTGGCTCCGCTTCAACGCCTCAATGAAGAGCGACTCAGTGATGTGGACGTCGACGTTCACGGGCACCGGCATCCTGATCCTCTCAACCGGGAGTATTGGAGCTTGGGCCAATCTTTCAGGCGGGACTTCAGGCCTAGGAGGTACTCCTAGCCGCTGCAAGAACTTCTCTTGGTACTCAGGGCTCTGCTGAAGCACCATAGGGAGGGCTTCCCGCTGTAAGCGACCCTCCAAGATAGCCTTCGTGTAGACCTCCTTCCCCTGCTGGTCAGCGTGCCTATGAAGCACCTCCATGTACGTCTCCTCAACGTAACGCATCACCTCCACAGGCGAGCCCTTCTGGACCTCGAGGATGGGCTTCCAGACGCGGCCATCTGGGAAGGCTGCTTCCTCAGGGTGGAGGTACTCGAAGTACCAGCGGCCTCCCTCCATCTCCTCATGGTCATAGTCCATTCCCTCGAAGCGGTTCTCCCAGAACCACTCCTTCAGCCCCGGGTCGACCCCGCCTTTCCGCATGTATTCACGGAGCTTCGGCCAACTGTCCAGGCCTAGGGCTTCACAGAGCTCTCTGAGAGGCTTCCAGGACGGGTTACTTTCACGCCGATCGTTGCCGCCGCCGCAGATGAACACGTTCCGCATCGCTCGCTCCCAGACCTCCTGCTCCTCCTTCACATGCTCGTACCAGTACTCGTCAGGGAGCTGAATGGTTTTCAGTTGCCCGACTGGCCCGGTGAGGATCTCATGCCAGCCCGCCTTGAACTCCTCCTCTCCTTCACCGACGCCACGGTAGTACATGTCCGTGTTATAATGGAAGCAGTTGTTCTTGTAGAAGCTGGACTTGGAGCTGTCTATGGTCCCGTTAAGTCTCCTCGTCGTGTCATGACTGTTGATGAGGAGGATCACGGTCCCAGGGATCTTCTCAGCGTCAGCCGTAATCTTCCTCACGTTCTCGCAG
>Ga0315309_1000832_pt1 | contig 18836 bp, 17 predicted proteins | sample TDP4_MG_FD_203080 | JGI IMG/M metagenome (GOLD analysis project Ga0315309, IMG submission 203080) | Freshwater sediment microbial communities from Lake Towuti, South Sulawesi, Indonesia - TDP4 | ecosystem: Environmental > Aquatic > Freshwater > Lake > Sediment | place: Indonesia: South Sulawesi... | reverse complement strand
CTCACGCAGGCATCATATAGAGCAAATGGAGGTTAAAACAATGAGTAAAAGCACCGAAAGAAAGGAAGAATTAAGCGTTTTCGTGATAATCGGAGTGCTCGTTGCGGCGGCAGTGCTAGTGGTCTTTGTGCCCCCGCTCTTCTCGCAACCGACGCGGGGAGCGGAGACGATGGATGAGGCGGTGGATATCGCCCAGGATTTCCTGGTCCTGACGGACGACAAGGACCTGGCGATAGACAGGGTAGTCGAGTTCAGAAATGGCTTCTATGTGGCCTATTACGAGAGGAGCACGGGCATTGGCGCATTCGAGATGCAGATCGACAAGCCGGGGGCCCTGAGGATGATGTGGATTCAGGGCCTCTACGATATCAGGCCAGAACAAGGTCCGAACATGATGTGGAACACGAAGTACGGACAGATAATGGGTTGGTCGAGCGGCGTTGTCCTTACGGGAGCTGAAATTGAGGCGGACCAAGCCAAGGGATATGCCCAAGGTTACGTTGATTCACATCTGCCTGGCGTAAATGTATTGGAGGTACGTCCTTTTTACGGGTATTATACCGTGGACGTCGGGATGGATGGCAAGACTTACGGCATGCTGAGCGTTAACGCTTACACTGGACAGATCTGGTATCACGTCTGGAATGGCGAATACATAGACACTAGGTCGTTCGGGTAAACCGCCCCCAAACGACCAAGGCGAAGTGAGCGACAGAGGCGGGATTTTTTTTCACTACTGAGTTAGGGCCTTCACCGGCCCCAACGTGAAGTAGATCCTCCTGTTGCTCTTCCCCTTGTTCTCGACCTTTGAGAGCACGAGTTCGCCGATCTCCCTAGTATTTGCCACGTGTGGTCCGCCGTCCGCCTGCACATCCAGTCCCTCTATTTCCACGATCCTAAGCCTTTCGACGTCGGGGGGCGCTGCCTCTGCGAGCTTCACCATGCCAGGCATCTCGAGTGCCTCTCCCCTCGGGAGATAGTAGACCTTCACGTTCACGTTTTTAGCGAGTTCCCGGTTCGTTTCGGCGATGGCCCCCTCTATGATATCTCTGTCGAATTTATCGATGTTGACGTCCAATCTCGACCTGTCCGCATTCACCTGATTGCCAGTTATGAGAGCTCCAGATCTCTTGTTGAACATCGAGGCCAAGGCGTGCATTCCGGTGTGCATCCTCATCATCGCGTACCTCCTGCCCCAATCCAGAGTACCCCCTACGCCATCTCCTACCTCGAGTCCAACTTTCGCCACACGGTGGGCCACTTCGTCCCCTACCTTAATGGCGTCATCGACGACGTAGCTCTCCGAACCCTTGCTCATCGATCCGGTGTCTCCGGGCAAGCCACCGCCCTTCGGGTAGAAGGCGGTCTGATCCAAGACGATGCCATTTTCAGTCACCCTCGTCACAGTGGCGTTGAACTCCCGCATGTAGGAGTCGTCCATGTAGAGTAGCTTCGTCACGAGTTCTCGTCAATCCGTTGGGGCTTATATAGACTTGCGCATCATTTTTGAATTCCCATCGATTGCGCGATCGCGGTCATGCCGAAGCCAAAGGCATTGATTTTTTACAGGAGAATTCATCCGATGATGAGAATGGGATCTTGCCAACATCATAATCCATTGACAACCAGTTTGGGAAAGAGGTGCGGGGGGTGGGATTCGAGCCCACGAACTCCTTCGAGACAGGATTCTGAGCCCTGCGCCTTTGACCTGGCTTGGCATTGGGGGAATCTTCTACCCCCGCATTCCGCCCCCGCTTTAGGTTCTAGCGAACCTCCCTTTCCGTAAATCATGATTTATGGGTTTCCGCGGGTGTGAGACCACAATGCATTTGAATTCACCTGCTACTCACACCGTCAGGTTGTTAGCTCCTTGTTCGAGAGGATCAGCGTAGTCTACAGGGAGGACATGAAGGAGGCTGAAAGGGCCGCCTCCCTCGTCTTCGAGCGCTCAAAGGGGCACCGGGTCGAGCTCACGGCCATCTCCGAGGAAGGGCTTGAGGGCCAGATCGGGAAGCTGAGCTGTGACCTCCTGGTCTGCATTGGCGGAGATGGCTCGCTGCTCAGGAGCGCCTTCCTGCTCAAAGATCCCGCTACGCCCATCCTCCACGTGAATCTGGGGGCGAAGGGCTTCCTGGCCGAGGTCAGGCCCGAACAGATCCCCGAGTCCCTCGAGAGGCTGTTCGCTGGCAAATATGCCATTGAGAGTGCCCTGAAGATCTCGTCTTGGCTCGATGGGATACAACTCCCGGAGGCCGCGAACGAGGTCGCCGTCAGCTTGTCAGCCCACATGAAGATGGTCTATCTTGATGTCGCGATAGAGGGATTCGGGGTCATCGAGGTATTGGGGGATGGCGTCATAGTGTCATCGCCCCTCGGTTCGACGGCGTTCTCGCTCAATGCCGGCGGCCCGATAATCAGCACCGATCTGGACGCGATGGTCCTGACTCCCATATGCGCGAGCAAGCCCGTAAGGCCCATCGTCCTCCCCCCGACCGCGGCGATAGGGATCGTGCCCATAAGGGAGGGGGTTGAGACCGTCGTCACAATCGATGGGGTATTCGTGCGCAAATTCCCCTATCGCTCACAGCTGAAGGTCACGGCCTCGAAGCACAGGACCAACCTGGTTCGATTCTCGAGCGACTACAAGTCAAGGAGAACGTGGAGGCTGACGAGAGGAGAGTAATGGCCAAGAAGTGCTACGTCCTCGATGCCACGGCCTTGATCCAGGGCCTGAGCCCGACCGCGCTGAAAGGTGACCTCTTCACAGTGCCCGAGGTCGTCGACGAGGCAAGGACTAGCGAGGTGCAGGCCATCAGGATGGATGCGGCCATTGCCTCAAGGAGCCTGAAGAGGAGGAGGCCGTCGAGGAAGGCCGTCGGCTCCGTCCGGGACGTCGTCAGGGACCTCGGCGAGGGGTCGGCCCTCTCGGATGCCGACCTGGCGCTTCTGGCCTTGGCCATGGACCTGAAGATGGAGGGCCGAGACGTCTCGATAATCTCCGACGACTATGCGGTGCAGAACGTCTCCGCGAGGATCGACATCCCCTTCGTAACGGTTTCCTCAACTGGGATCGTGCACTTATTCGCATGGTCGCTTTACTGTCCTGCGTGCCGAAGGTCTTTCCGTCCCGGCAGGCAGTCCGCATGTCCGATCTGCGGGACGGCCCTGAAGAGGAGGGCCGTGAGGAAGGGCAGGCTTCGGGCCTCGGGGAGAGATTGACTCCGCACGAGATCTTCTCGAGGGACATGGCCCTGGTGCTCGAGGGGGCCTATCCCGGAGAGGGCCAAGCACTCCTCCAAGCTCTCAGGATGCCCCCGACTAGATACTACGTCAGGGCCAATACGATCAGGTCTTCGGCCGAGCAAGTGGTAAGGGTTCTGGGGGCATATGGCCTGCATTCGGAGCAACACGAGGCGGTCGAGGATGCGATCAGCATATCGGTCGAGGAGGGGCCGGAGCTCTCAGGGGGGAACAAGGCGATCGTGGCCTACAAGGAGGCGGCTGAGGCCGTCATGATCGGATCGAACCTCTACGCGCCAGGTGTCCACAAGTGCGGGGGCGTGAGGCGCGGCGACTTCGTCTCGGTCGTCGACGTGTTCGACCAGATTGCGGGAGAGGGCCTGGCAATCCAGGGGGAACGGGAAATACTATCGCGCAGGAGGGGTTTATCGGTCGACGTCGTCAATAGCAGATACAGGACCGCAAAGTTCCTCGAGATGCCGGAGCTCTCCGAAGGCATGCTATATCCCCAGAGCCTGCCTGCGATGTTGGCGTGCAAGCTCCTGGATCCGAAACCCGGCGAGACCGTCCTCGACGTCTGCTCATCCCCCGGTGGCAAGACAGGTGCGATCGCGCAGCTGATGGGCAACAGCGGCAGGATAATCTCGATAGACAGGAACGAGAGGAAGATCGAGAGGGTCAGGCAGAACCTCCGGAGATTGGGGATCGCGAACACGATCTGCATGACCCACGACGCGAGATATCTCGCGAGGGACGGCGTCGTCAAGGACGCTGACCGCGCGATCGTCGACCCTCCCTGTACTGCCATCGGCCTGAGGCCGAAGCTCCATCATCAAGTCGATAGGGGGGACGTGGCGAACCTCTCCTCCCTGCAGCTGCAGATCCTCCGCGAGGTCGTCCAGTGCGTTAAGCCCGGCGGAAGGGTGGTCTATACGACCTGCACGATGTCGAGGGAGGAGAACGAGGATGTCGTGCTATCGACAATCGAATCGCTCCCAAACGTCGAGGTCGAAGGGACGGATGCGCCGATCGGGGACCTCGTGGACCTCGCGGGCGGAAAGGCCGTCCGCTTCAATCCGATTCATCAGACGGACTGCCCGGGATATTTCATCGCCGTGCTCTCGAGGAAGTAGCTTTATAGCCTCGGCGGAATTTTAAACGCGAATTTTCATGATGAGGAGAGTTGATGACGTCCGCGAGCTCGCAGTTGAAAACCTGGCCAGCCCCTTCCCCCTCCCCAAAGACAGGGAGTACGTCGAGGGCATCATCCTCGATGTCGCCAAGAGGGGCGACGAGGCGCTCCTCGACTACACATCGAGGCCCCCGCCATTCGATGACGTGAAGCTCCTACCGGCTGAGCTGCGGGTCTCCGGCGAGGAGATCGAGGGGGCGTCAGAGCAGGTTGAGGGCGGGAAGGCGTTGGCGATGAAACATTCCATACGTAACCTCAGGAGGGTCTCCGAGGCACAGCTGAGGAAGATCCCGTTCAGGTTGGAGGTCGAGAGGGGGGTCGAATACCTTAGGGTCGGCAGGCCGTTGCGAAGGATCGGCATCGTCGTCCCCGGCGGCCTCGCCCCATATCCTTCAACGCTCCTGATGGCCGCAGTACCCGCATTGACTGCTGGCGTCGAGGAGATCGCAATCTGCACGCCCCCGATGTCCGACAAGCGAGTTCACGCCACAATCCTCACAGCTGCTGGCCAACTGGGGCTCGGGGAGATATACAGGTGCAACCTCGTGGCAGCGGTCGGCGCGCTTGCCTTCGGGACGCAGACCGTTCGGCAGGTGGACAAGATAGTCGGCCCGGGGAACAGGTACGTGTCATTGGCGAAGCAGGTCGCATCGAGTTACGGAGTCGCGATGGACATGCCAGCGGGCCCTTCGGAGCTCGCCATCATGGCCGACGGGACTGCCGACAAGGCCCTGGTCGCTTGGGACATCATGGCCCAAGCCGAACACTCCGAGGACTCGAAGGTCTTCCTCATAACGACATCCCGGAAACTGGCAGACGATGTGGACGAGGAGATCGCCAGTCAGGTGAGTCGACTGCGGAGGGGCGAGATCATCAGGCGATCCATAGGGCGAAACGGCAAGGCGTTCATCGCGAATGACGAAGAGGAGGCGGTCAGCGCATGCAACCTGATCGCCCCCGAACATCTCTCCATTCAGGCCAAGGATGCGGCCAGGCTCTCGAGGAAGGTCAGGAGCTGCGGGACGATCCTGATAGGGAGGGGGTCTGCATGCGCGATCGCCGATTATGCCACTGGAAGCAGCCACATCCTCCCAACCGGGGGGCATGCAAACATACGGGGCGGGCTCTCAGTCCATGACTTCGTGAAGCTCATCTCAGTCCAGAGGGTCGATGGCAAGGCCGTTCGGGCCAGGGGGTGCGCGAGTGAACTCGCGGAACTCGAGGGATTCGAGGCGCACGGATTGAGCATAGCTGCCAGAGGCCGGAGAATGCCCCCTACACAACGTTTATAAAAAGCTCCGGCAGTCGGCAGAAGTCAGCAGGAAGCAATAACAGATGTCTGATGTGAGAGGTAGAGAGAGCGTCGAAGTAAAGGTCGGTCAACTGGGACTGGACAGCAGAAACGTGAACGTCACGGCGAAGGTCGTCTCCATAAGCGATCCGAGGGAAGTGATATCGAGGACGGACAACGTGCCCCACAGGGTTGCGGACGTGCTCATAGGGGATGAGACGGGGACCGTGATCCTGACCCTCTGGGACGAGAACATAGCCCAAATCACCGTTGGGGACGTCATCGCGGTGAACAACGGATACGTGAAGACATTCAAGGGATCGATCCGACTCAATATCGGCAGATTCGGCACCATTGAGAAGTCATCCGCGGATATCCCAACCGTCAAGACTGACAACAACATCTCCGACAAGATCTATCAAGACACCGGCCCCCAACGCTTCGGCTATGGGAGAAGGTCCTACTCAAGGGACAGGCGCTGAGCTCTCGAATATAGCGTTGTGCTAGTTTCTGGAGCTGACTCGCCAGGTCAGCCATCAGGCTGACTATCTTCGGTAAATGCTAGGGAATAGCATTTTTATCCAACAAGGGATGGGGAGGGACATACATGATATCGGACAGCGACAGGGAACGCCTTCGGGTTTACCTGGAGCAAAGGATGAAGGGCGACGTAAGGCTCGTCTTATTCACGCAGGAGATGGAGTGCGCATTCTGCAAGGAGACGAGACAGATTGCAGAGCTGCTCTCGTCACTGTCGGGGAAGGTTAGGCTAGAGGTCTACGACTTCGTCAAAGACGTCGAGAGGGCGAAGGAGTTCCAGGTGGACAAGATACCCGCCTTGATCCCGATCGGGGGGAAGGACTTCGGGATCAGGTTCTACGGCATGCCGTCGGGCTACGAATTTACGTCCCTCGTCGATGCCATAATAGATGCCTCGACGGGTACGACCAATTTGACCGAGAAGACCAAGGCGATCGTCAGGACGATCAATCAACCGGTTCACATACAGGTGTTCGTGACCCCAACGTGCCCATACTGCTCGAGGGCCGTGAGGTTGGCCCACCAGTTGGCCGTGGAGAGCGACTACGTGAGGGCCGACATGGTCGAATCCGTGGAATTCCCGCAGTTGGCCCAACGGTACTCCGTGATGGGAGTCCCGAAGATCGTGATCAACGAGAGGATAGAGTTCGTCGGGGCCCTGCCCGAGGATCACTTCGTCGAACACCTCCTCTTGGCGACAATGGGAACGGCGCCGTGAGCGAGCTGACGCTGGGGACATCGATTCCGTGATCGCCATAAGAGTGAGCGCGTCCATTAAGGCCCTTGTCCGTGCTCGATGCGAGCGAATGAGTGGCAATGAGTTCGGCCAACTCAGTGCTCTGCAAGGCGGACTATGTCCTCATAATTTTGTAGGAACTTATCGATGTATGTCATCCCTGGTGGGATCATCAACTCAGGATTAACCTTGGTCCTCACGAGACTGCAACCCTTCTTGATGATGACGGAACCGCCTATCACGGAAGTCGATTGTATGTATGTGGGGTTTTCATGGCTTGATTCCACTGTAACCTTCCTGCCCAGGATGCTGTCCTCTATGTGGGCGTATTCGCCGATCCTCGCGGCATCCCCGATCGCGGACCTCTCTATATTGACGTGTGTGCCGATGATGCAGAAGTGGTCTATATCGGAGTCGGCGATCCTGCAGTCATCGCCTATCCTCGTGTGCCTGCCGATCAGGGCCGCTCCCTCTATGGTCAGCCTGCCCTCCTTGCATTTCCTCACTATCTCCTCCCTCCTCTTTATCGATTCCTCGCTATAGCCCTGCACCCAGACGTTTCTATCGGGGAAGATCTTCTCCTCCGACACGCGGATGTCCAGGGCCCCATAGAGAAGGTCGCGCATGGCCTTCAGGTAATTCTGTGGGTTGCCGACATCGAACCAAACCTTAAGCGGATATCCATATACGGGATAGCCGTTGTCAACTAAATATGGTATGAGATCGTAGCCGAAATCCAACCTCCCCCTCTCCCCCATTATCTTCTCCATGTCTTCGCTTTCGACTATCATCCTCACTTCGGGCGAGAGCAGGTAGATGCCCGCATTGGCGAGATTGCTCGGCGCCTTGTCGGCTGTCGGTTTTTCGACGAATCGCCTTATCCTCATGTCATCGCCCAACTCAGCTATTCCGTATTCCTCGACGCTCTCAACCTTCGTCAGGGCGATCGTCATCAGCGCCCCCCTCTCTTCGTGCTTCCTGATCAAGTCGGGCAGATCCGCGTCGAAGAGGTTGTCCCCCTGTACGACGAGGACTGGGTCGTGGACGTCATAATAGTGCATATTGATCCTGTATGAGTCGGCGCTCCCGACGTCGTCTACGTTTGGTTGATGTTTGATGTGTACCCTGGGCTCGATCATGTACTTCGCCGAGAAGCCAACTCCCTCCCCGTATTGGTCGAACAGGTTCGCGTAGTTGGTATAGCCGTTCTCACCGAAGATGAAGTTCCTAACGCCCTGTTCAGCCAACATCGCCATCGAGAATTCTATCAGCGGCCTGTTCAGGAACCTGATGCAGGACTTCGATATGTCGTACGTGAGTGGCCTCAGCCGTAGGGCCTGTCCGCCCACGGGTATAAAACATCTCAGGCTCTGAATGCTCATCGATGAATTATGGGCCGGTTGGGGAATTTATGTCTTAGGAAATGGCCCTCCATCTGCCCCCTCAGCCATACCAGCCCTCTTCAAGTCCAACGTCGAGCATTGCCAGGTAATTCTCGATCGGTACGTAGTTTGCGACGGTGTTGCCCGTGCCCAGGCAATAACCTCCCCCCGGCTTGCAGGCCTTAAGGATCTGCCTTACGTACTCCCTGACTTCCGGCTCGCTCCTCCTCGATATGAAGTCCATGTCCACGCCCCCGATGATGCCGATCCTCTGACCGTAGAGCCTCTTCGCCTCCGCGACCGGCAGGAACGTGTCCTCGAATGAGTGCTTCGCATCCACCTTTATGTCTTCTATGATGTCGTCCATGATCGCCCCGAGGTTGCCGCACGAGTGAAGGAGGTAGAGCGAACCCCTCGCGTGCGCGATCCTCGCCTGCTCCCTGTGGACGGGGAAGACCCAGCGCCTCATCTGAGCCGGTGAGATCATGGTCTTGTCCCTGTAGCCCCAGTCGTCCGATCCCCACAGCGCCAGGACCTTCCTGCTCGTCTTCGCGGCGAGCTTGAAGCGCGCGACGCTGAGCTCGCCGACCTTCCTGAACATCGCGTCCACGAGGTCGGGCTGTCTGTGGAGGCTGAGGTAGAAGTTCTCAATCCCCATCAGCCACATCACGGGCTCCAGGACCGTCCCCGCGCCGGTCACGACGCCCATGTTCGAAGGGGCATGGTCGCAGACCCATTCCAGCCCCGCAACGCCCTCCTCCTCGATCTCATCCACGCCCTCCCACTTGTACCCCTTGAAATCGTCCCAGTTCGCAATCACGCCCGTGTGCTCGTTGGCCCAAGACCTCTCCCCCCTATTCAAGTCTGGGGATATGTCCGCGGCCCGGTACATGTAGGCGCGCGAACCGACCTCGCCAAGCGCGTTCCTTTCGTTCGAGATCCTGTTTGCCTTCACAGTGGCCTCGTAGTCGCGCGTTTCCGCCCGAATGTAATCGTAGCCCAAGGTCTCATAGAACTCCATCAGCGAAAGCATGCGCTCCTCCCACTCCCTCCGGCTCTCGACCTCCTTGTGGAAATAGTACAGGGGCTTTCCGAGCACCGCCGCCATCACCTCCCCATCTGCGAAGAGCTCCATGAATGGCACGCGATCGGGCACGCCCGATCTCGACAGCGCCATTCTGAGGCGCTCCGCATTTGGCTCGAGCTTCCGTTCGCGGATCTCCCTTAGCAACCTTTCCGCTGTGGGCCTCAATTCACGCCGTCATTGGCTCTCGAACGGATATTATACATTTGTCCCACAACGGTGACGCACGCTGCCCCTGAAGCACGGAAGGGCCTAATCGGAAAGCGGCAGACTCACCGGTCTGCCGGCCTCTGCAGACCGATTGATGGCCGTGGCTATCTCGACCGCGCCCCTGCCTTCGCGACCACTCGTGATGGGTTCCTTTCCACTGGAAAGGCAATCCACAAAATGTCCCAACTCAGCTGCAACGGAATCCACCCCCGAGACGAGGGGCTCGGCGCGTTTGGCTTTGTCCTTAGCGACGATTGCTACGGTCGAAGTCCCGAAGTCCAACTGAGCTGCGCCCATCGTCCCATTTATCTTCACCCTGTGATCGCCGAGCCTGAAAGCATAGCCCGATTCCAAAGTGCCCAATGCCCCACTCTTGAATCTCAGTGCGGCGATCGTGCAGTCGTCGTAATCGAGTTCAGGGTGTGTAAAGTTGAAGCCATAGCCCATGACCGACCCGACATCGCCCATGAACCATCGCATCAGATCTATTTCGTGGATCGTGGACTCGAATAGGCTGTTGTCACAAAGCTCCTTACTACGTCGCCAGCTATTCGCCCAAGATCCGACCTCCACCCAGCCCGCCCTCTCGACATCGCACACGATGGGCTGCCCTAACTCGCCATCGGCTATGGCGCTCTTCAAGTACGAGCATCCGTGGTAAAAGCGCATGACGTGCCCGATCATCAGCGTCAGTCCAGTCCCCTCAGCGGCCCTGATCATGCGATCGCAGTCCCCGAGCCTTAGCGCCATTGGCTTCTCGCAGAAGACGTGTTTGCCCGCCTTCAGTGCAGCCACGCTGTATTCGGAGTGCGTGTGATTTGGAGTCGCCACGATGACAGCCTCGATGTCCGAACGACGCAGGAGATCGTCGAACCTTACGTAATGGTCGCATTTGAGTTTAAGGGCTAGCGATCTCGCATGCTCCTCCACTAGATCGTAAGCGGCCAAGATCTTCGTGCCGGGCACGCTGAGGCACATGTTCGCTAGATGCGTCCCCATGCCGCCAGAGCCGATGATGCCTATCCCATGCGCGTTGGCCAATCGGTCACACTTTCAGGGGACGATCGAAATGCAGGATATTTATCGGTTTCACATCACGCACACGGTTGGATTTACTTTTGACCCACCGTGAATAAGCCTTGGCACTCATCGACATACTGCCCACCATCTGAATGGCTTTCGAAGCGATGAATGCCATGGGAACGTCCGAGGACGCCTCGCCACTTTGCCCCAGAAACGCTATACGATCCTCTCAACGGCAATCGTGCACTGTGTCACCAACGCGGCTATGACGCCGATTGCGGCAAGCGTGGGGAGCAGAAGGGCGCCGACGACGCCTATGGTCAACGGTAACTCCATGAGCACCTTCCCGTCCTGATCCTTTATCACGATCCTCCTGATGTTCCCCTGGTGCACGAGTTCCTTCACCTGCTCGACGAGCTCATTACCCGAGACTCGAAATTCCTCGGTCCTTACCTCTTTGCCCACTTCCAAACACCAAACTCCCTGGATCCCCGTTCCGCCATATAAGCGCTGTGTTTCCCCAAACGCAGGCGGAGAAGGGGTCGAGTCCAATTATACGATGTAGGAATCGAATCTCCTTATTGAGCTGTATTCAAGCTCCATGCTCGATATCAAGCGGCGTAGATCCGGGTTCTGCTTCGCTTCCAAAGCTATCTGCTCATCGAGGTCTTCGCCCTTCTCCTTCATCTCGAGCAGCGAGAGATCCACTCCGACCATCGACACGATCTTATCGAGGACGTAGAAGGCCACTTTGGGGTTCGTCCCCTGAATGTATGGGGGGACCGCTCCCCAGATGCTCACTGCCGCGATGCCCCGCTTGTGGCTTCGCTCTATTATCTCGCTGTATATCCCCGTGGGGCCGCTGTAGTTGGTGGCCTCTAGGCCCAGGCCGCTCAACTCCTTGAGGAGCGGCTCGGATCTCGAGGAGATCGAGATGGATGGCTCCACGGTGTGGGGGACGTTACCAACGTATGCACCTACCATGTAGACGCGGCATATGCCCATCTTCTCAGCGGCATCGATCACGTTCTCGGCATATGAGGGCCAATCTATGTGCGGTTCCACCCCCCTCAGGATCAGGATCGAGGGATTCCCCGCCTTCGCCTTCCAGTAGTAGAACTGATTTCTCGGCGGGTCGTAGTCCTTGATCACGCCCTTCTCTATGCTCACGAGGGGACGCTTCTTGTGATAATCGTAGAATCTACCGGAGGCGATCTCGCCGACTTCCGTCGCACCTAGCTTCTCGATCAGGTAGGTGACGCAGAGCGTCGATACATTGCCTGCATCTCCCCACCCGCTCATCCCGATCACGAGTGACCCATCTTTCAGTTGAGGCACTTCACGTAAAACTAGATCCGATCCCGTCTATACCACCTCAACGACGTGCTTCCTGTGCAATGCGGGGCATCGGTGGTTAATTATCATTGCTATTATGGTTATATGTAGCCGAAGGTGATTATTTTCGTTAGGCCCTCTCGAGATGTAATACGCGCGCTAGGGCTTGGTAACACGCATCTCACTTGATAGGGTGAATGGAAACCCGCTGGTGTCGAAGCCAGATTCGATGAAACATGCCGTAAGGGCGTTCCCCGCGCGTGTCTCGTAACGGTATTTTCCCACGCCGATCCCCCCAATCGGCTCCGAAGCCCACCTTGAATCCCTGAAGTCCATGCTCGAGGACGTCGCCCGCCAAGCATCGATGTATCTGGGTTCGACGTCCGATTCGATATCTGCCTCGGAATTTGCAGGATATTCGACCCTCATCCTTGGCAGCGTCGTGGCCTTCGATACGCTCAGGGCAAAGGCGGACAGCGTATTCACCACCCTGCGCCTGTCCTCCAGGCCATGGCCCGAGTTCGGCACATAGAGGACGTGCTTCTCCCCCAGCAGATCATTGAAGTAGATGTTCAGGGAGTCGATGGTCCAGTACCTGTCGTTCGTCCCATTTATTATGAGCTTGGGGATTTCGAGTTCGTCCCTATGCGCGTAGGGGTCGATGATCTCGACCAGCCTCCTGCCGCCCTCGGTTTCCAACTCCTCCACCAATCCCAAGTCCGTGTAGTCGGATATCTGTTCACTATAGCCCCCGTAACATTCCCTCTGATGTCTCATCTGGACGTGCAGGTTGAGGTTGTCGTAGACCATCGGCGCTATCCCCTTGATCCTCCTGTCAACGATTGCCGAGAGCCATGAAGTCCAACCCCTCTTCGACGCGCCCGTCACTATGAAGCCCGAGGCCCCGGTCCCTGTGACTTTCTCGTAGAGGACTTCGACGGCATCCATAGCCTTGACCACGCTCTTCGTCATCGGTAGGAGGAGCGGCCAGTCCCATGCGCCGCCCTCCAGGTATTTCGCAAAGGTGTGGGCCATCAATGCATCTTCGTATAGGTTTCCGAAGAGGGGTTGATTCGGCACGTCGTGGAGGATGGCTACCGCCATCCCCGTGAGCCTCGATATTTCACCACAGAGGGCCAGCTCCTCACGTCCATCGCCACTGCCCGTGACCATCAGCACGACGTATGGCTGAGACGCCCCATCTGGAATCAAGACCCTGACCCTGTGAATCCAGGTGATGCCCTGCCACGACTGGGAGGTCAGCCCTAAATCGTAGAGGCCCGGCATCCCTTCTCCGGTTCGCCTCAATTCGCAAGCGTAGTGAGCATCATCCGAATTGACATATTCCGCCAATTGGTTCTTTGCCAATGCAAGTTCGATGAGGGCGCCTCAGTGATATATAGACTTACCACGATCCCCCGGGGATGATCCCCCGCCTATTCGTTCGGCCGGCCTTCCGCGTACCTGGCTAAAGCGTAAGTAGTAGGAGATGATCGATGCAAGATGAGGGCGAAGAACTGCCTTGATCAAGGATCCGCATCTCGGTCTGCGTTTCATCTTCATCCCCCCATCGCGGTGGCTGCATCCTGTTCGATCATGACCCGGAGGCGAAAGCTTGGCCCTGACTGGAGCGGATCTCCTCGTCGCCGAACTTGCGCGGCACGGCATTCGTTGGGTTGCGACGCTCTGCGGGAACGGGCTGAACCCCTTCTACTTGGCATGTAAAAGGGCGGGCATCCGATTGGTCGACACGCACAACGAGCAGGCAGCGGCCTACATCGCCGACACCTACGCGAGGCTGACGGGACGGCTGGGCGTCTGCGCGGTAAGCAGCGGGATCGCCCACTGCAATGCCCTCACTGGAGTTGCCAACGCCTACTTCGACGGGGCACCCGTCCTGCTGATAACTGGGGCGAGCGCGGGCTATGGCGCAGGCCGTGGGGCCTTTCAGGAGTTCGACCAAGTCGCCCTTGCAGCCCCGATATGCAAGTCCGCATCGCTCGTGAGCCGTGCAACCGATATCGCCTTCATGACGAGGGAGGCCATCGCGGTCGCGAGCGCCGGCCATCCAGGCCCTTCCCACCTGACAGTACCGCTCGACGTCCTCGAAGCACGGGTGGACGCGCTCGCGGAGGAACCGGCCCAGATGTCGACGGGCATGCGGACGATCGTGCGGCCAGATCCGGAGCTCGTCCGCGAGGCAGCCAAGCTCATCGGCCACTCGCAACGGCCCCTCATCGTAGCTGGCACTGGCGCCTTCCATGCCCAGGCACAGGGGGAGGTCGTGGAGTTCAGCGAAGCCGCAGCCATCCCGATAGTCACGCCCATCTGGGATCGCGGGGTCATCGAGGATCCCCATCCCCACTTCCTCGGAGTTGTGGGGGCTGCGAGCGGGGAGCCGAGGCTCCTGGCGGACGCGGACTTGGTCATCGCAGTCGGGGCGCAGGTGGATTACAGGATCGGATTCCTGAGGCCGCCGGCAGTCCAAGAGGGCCTCCGCATCATACGCATCGACTCGGATCCAAGTCAGTTGCGGCAGGGAGCGGAGCCGGACGTGGCAATCGCGGCCAGCCCATCGATCTGCCTGAGGGAGATGACGGAGGAGGTCAAACGACTTGGCACTGCCCCCTCGCACGTGGAGTGGCTCGAGGAATCGAGGCGGAGGTGGAGCCGATTTCGCGAGCGCTGGGCCGGGGGCCCTCTGCCAGAGGGGACGATGACCGGCAGGCACATCGTGGAGGCCATCAGGCCATTCCTGGCCGATGACGTCGTCTTCCTGATCGATGGCGGCAACATCGGCCAATGGGCCCACATGGTGCTCGCCGACCATTATCCCAGCAACTGGATAACGTGCGGGGCCAGCGCCGTCGTGGGATGGGGCATCCCGGGGGCCATGGCCGCGAAGCTGGCCTTCCCCGAACGACGTGTCCTGCTCCTCTCAGGTGACGGCGCCTTCGGCTTCACGACGGCGGAACTCGAGTCAGCGGCCCGGCAAGGCCTGCCATTCGTGGCAGTGGTTGCCAACGACCGCGCGTGGGGGATAGTGGTGAGCGGCCAGGCGCAGTCCTTCGGCGAAGGCGGCGTCATCGCCAGCAGGACCGGCGCGATAAGGTATGACGAAGTGGCGAGGGGCTTCGGCGCCAACGGGGTTCGAGCGGAGAGCGCCAGGGAATTGCAGGATGCCATCCGCAAGGGCTTCGCGTCAGGACTCCCGACCGTCATCGACGTCCCCATCGCGGTCAGCGGGCCATCCGATCCTCGATAGGCCAAATGGATGGAGGCACGCCGCCCGTTCGCTCGGGCTGTTTGACAGCGGACGGCAAGACCAAAAGGCAATTATAGAAAAAGCGGCGAAATCCGTGCAATGGAAGTCCTCTCAAGCTGCATCTATTGCGGGATCGGATGCAGGCTCAAGTACGCATTGGAGGGCGGCAGGATAAGCAAGACGCTTCCGGACCGGAGTGACGACGTGAGCGAAGGCTCCCCCTGCATCAAGGGGCTGACGATATCGGACGTCGTTGGGGAGAGGAGGCTCACGAGGCCGATGATCAGGGAAGATAAGGACCGTGACTTCGAGGAAGTCACTTGGGAACGGGCATATCGATTCATCTACGAGCACGTGAAAGACCTGGACGGGAGGGAGGTGCTCTTCATACCTTCTGGCAAGACGAGCAACGAGAGCTCGTACGTCATGCAGAAATTCGCCCGGATAGCCCTGAGGACGAACAACGTAGACGGATGCTGCAGCAGGCTCTGCCACGCGAACACCGTGAGGGCGCTCCGAGACATATTCGGGATCGATGGATCGCCGAGCAGGTTCGACGACATCTACACCAGGGATTTGGTGCTCGTCATCGGCTCCAACCCGGCGTCCAATCACCCGGTGCTCTACAACAAGATCGCGAAGGCCAAGAGGCGGGGCACGAAGGTCGCCTGCATAGTCTCCACCCCAAACGAGACGTCCGCGACCTCCGACCTCTCGATACAGGTCCAGCCTGACACGGAGTTGGCGCTCATCAACGCCCTCACCAACAGCGTCATAAAGAGGGGGAGCCTGAGCGAAAGGGCGATCAACGTCAACGGCTTCGGGCAGCTGGTATCGATGGTCTCGGACTACACCTGCGACAGGGTCTGTCCGGAGTGCGGCATAGATCCCAAACAGTTCCGCGCCCTTGAGGAGGCGGTCTGCGCGTCAAAGGCATTCGGCCTGATGCACGGCATGGGGTTGACCCAGAGCAAGAACGGGATCCAAAACGTGTACGCGCTACTGAACCTCGTCATTGTTAAGGACGGCAAGATGCTGTCCAACAGGGGCGAGATCAACGTCCAAGGCGTGGGCGACATGGGGGGCAGTCCGTCGGGCATAATCTCCTCGTTCGTTATGAAGGGCGAACTCGAGAGGAGGTGGGGGACCGAGCTCACCAGCGAGATCGGCCTGAACATGATCCAGGCACTCTACCTCAGCCCCGTGAAGGCCGTCTTCGCGTGCGATACGAACATCGCCGTCTCGCTGCCGGACTTGAATAGGCTTCACGAAAATCTGCGGAGGACGTTCTACGTCCTGCTCCACCACCACGAGAATTACACGATGAGATTCGCGAACGTGCTGCTGCCAATTCCGATGCTCATAGAGGGTTCCGGGACCATCACCAATGGCGAGAGGAGGGTGCGCTACGTCCGAAAGGTCGCCGAGCCCATTGGCGACGCGAAGCCCGTCTGGACGATCTTCAAGGAACTGTCCAAGTACTTCGGGGTCGAGCGGTGCTTCGACTATCGGGACGAGAGGCAGGTCTTCGGCGAGATCTGCGAGCTGCTCCCGACATACCGGTCGGTCGACGCCGACGAGGTCTACGGCGGATCGGACGGTTGGGCGCTCAAGGACCCGCCGTTCACGAAGTACATTCCGGTCCACTACGAGGGCAGGGAGTACGCGAGGACGAGCTCTCGGCCCTATGTCCTGGTCACGGTGAGGTCCCCGTCGCATTTCCTCCACGGCGAACTGACGTCCCTCTCCCCCTCGTTGAGGCGAGGCAGGGACGTCGAGTCATGTTACATGAACCCGGACGACGCCAAGGAGAAGGGGATATCGGACGGCGACGCCGTTACGGTGCTGAGCACGTGCGGCAGCGTGAGCGCGGAGGCCAGGGTCGATCCGAGGGTCAACAGGGGGCTCATCAAGATGTACATCCACTCGGAGAAGCTGCTCGTCAACAGGCTCGTGCCACTCGATTACACGTCGGTCACGTTCACGCCCAACTACAAGTCGATATCGGTCGACGTGAAGAGGGCATAGGGCGGGGATTCGGGCGGCATCGGCCATGAGCGCTTGGGACGAGATCTTCCGCAGCGGCGCGTTCCCACTCGAGGAACCGGATCGGGCTCTCGGCCAGCTCTGCGCCCTTTTCAATGGACGGGGATTCCGCCGTATATGCGACCTCGGGTGCGGAACAGGCAGGAACTCGGTCCCCCTGGCCAGGAACGGCTTCGAGACGCACGGCATCGACCTTTCGGCCGAGGGATTGGGGCGGTCCTCCCGCAGGGCCAGGGACGCGGGGCTCGAGTTCGTGTTGGTTCGAGGCGACATGAGGGGGATCCCGCACGCGAACTCCTCCTTCGACGCCGTGATCTGCATTTACGCGATCTACCACGGCACGCTGCGTGACATCGAGGTGACCGTGTCCGAGATCGGCCGAGTGCTGAGGGCCGGGGGGCTAGCATATGTCACGTTCCAGACCCTCCGCAGCCACAAGTACGGGCAGGGGAGGGAGATCGAGGCCGACACCTTCGTGCAGGACTTCGATCCCGATTGCCCGCAGGAGTCGGGCATCCCGCACCACTTCAGCAGCGAGGGTGAGGTTCGTCAGATAATGAAGGCATTTAGCGTCATGGAACTGGAACTGGAGGAGTTCAGGACAGATGATGGCGTCATGCACAGCCACTGGCAGGTTCTGGCGGAGAAGCGCTAGGCAAGTGACAGGCAAGTGATCGATATGGGATGGATAGCGCATAATCCTAGCTGTGGAACTTGCTATATCCGCACTCGCAGTCCATCGTAGGCCACGGCAATCCCATGCGGTCTTAATATGTCACAAACATCGGGATGAGTGCCGCAGCCGTCATGGGCGAAGTGGGTGGCTATGAACCTGCCGCCCTCCTTGATGACGCCAGCGCCCTTGGCCCACTGGCGAAAGGCCATGACCTTCTCATAGTTCATGTGGTGCTCGGAAGACCTGCGCCCCATCGTGCATTCGACGACGATCGCATCGAAGCGCCTCTTCAGGAGGCGGCCCAGGACCTCGCTGCAGTAGAGGCCTGTGTCGGAGGCGTATAGGATCGTCCTCCGGCCTCGCTCGATTATGTAGTTGAGTGCGACCTCGCCCTCGATGTCGGTCTTGTGGTTCGCGGGTATCGGCACGATCCGATGCCCGGCCGCCGCATACTTCCTGTAGGGCGATACCGGCCTGAGGCGCAGCCTCGCCTCCCCCACGGCGAACGCGCCTTCGACCAGCGGCATTATCGCGCGATCACCGAAGAGCGTTAGCATCGGGAGGCGCGTGAATGAGAAGCCCGGCCCCCGGTATTCCAAGAGCTGGGGGCAGAAGTGGTCCGCGTGGCTGTGCGTCACCAGGAGCGAACGCAGGGACGTCAGCCTCACGCCGTGAGACACCGAGCTCCAGTAGAGGTCCGGGGGGAGGTCTATCAGGAGCTCCCGATCGATCAGGACCGACGACCTCTTCCTCAGGCTCTTCCCCCCCTCCCTCTTGGCCTTGAGGCAGCTCCTGCACTCGCAGAATGCCCCAGGA
>Ga0315309_1000831_pt1 | contig 18849 bp, 21 predicted proteins | sample TDP4_MG_FD_203080 | JGI IMG/M metagenome (GOLD analysis project Ga0315309, IMG submission 203080) | Freshwater sediment microbial communities from Lake Towuti, South Sulawesi, Indonesia - TDP4 | ecosystem: Environmental > Aquatic > Freshwater > Lake > Sediment | place: Indonesia: South Sulawesi... | reverse complement strand
GTACTTTAAGGAGAACCCTGAAAGGTATCCATTTGACATGGATGCTCCTCGAAGCTTCGAGGAGTTTGAGAGGAACTGGCTTGAGAACGGCTTCTTCTACTACCCGCATGGAGGAGGCGGAAAGCCGGGCTCAAACATAGCGCTCTTAGTAGAAAAAGCATTGGAGAGGGGGGATTTTTCAAAGGAGAGAGGAATTCTTACTGGCTTAGACGCCTTCGGTATGGACGGAATATCTTGGAACAACACGGTCATAATCAACAGCAACTTTTCTAGGATCAATGATCTGGATGTGAGGGAAGAATCGAGGACTGAGATGGAGGCAAGGAGGATCTGCTTCTACGTCGCAGAGTTTCTTGGAAAGTATGTGCCAGGTTTTGAGAAAGCTTTCATAATCGAGACAGCTCCGGACTTGGGCGTGAGGGTTACACGGTCGATAATAGGCGGAACCACACTTACAAGGGAAGAGGTGGACCAAGGTGCCAGATTCGACGATGTCATAGGCGTAGGCTCTTCCGGATTTCCAGGAGCTCCTTTCGAAATTCCCTTTAGGTGCATAGTTCCGAAGAAAGTGGAAAACCTCTTGGCGGCTAGCGGAAAGAGCGCCTCAACAAAGCCTAGAGGGCTCCTTCGCGGAATGACTACCTGCATCATGCTCGGTCAGGCAGCGGGCACAGCAGCAGCTCTCGCGGCCAGCACTACCTCTTCTCTAAGAGAGCTAGAGATGAGAAAACTTCAGATGTCTCTTGTAAAGCAGGATGTTTACCTGGGGGACGAGAAAAGACTGCAAGAACTAGGACTATCACTTTAACCTTCGTTGTTCCTGCGAAAAGGCGAGCCACTTGCTTTCTGTTTCATGGCTTCCCACAGCAGTTCCTCAACGAACTCGGAGAAGGATATAGTTTCGTTCTTATCGAAGCGCTTCTTTATCTCTTCATACCACATGCGGTTTAGTTTCTTTAAGAGATCGTCTGAAAGTGATATCGACTTTGATCTCTTCCTCGGCATCTTCTTTCAACCTCACCTCATTATGTCTATCTTTCTGCCGTGAGCTGAGCCACCATTGCCTTAAGCTTCTCAACACGACTTTTCACCTTTCTGAAATCCTGAAGCCTAAAGTAGAGGTCGAAGTACATTCGCGCGGAAGAGAAGATTTCGCGGAGACGCTCCACGTCCTCTTTCGAGCATTCTGTCAAGTCACAAATCCTGTTGAAGGCGTCTGTCCAGCGTTTTCCCCTGCCCATCTTATTCCAACCTCACCTCTACAGGCTTCTGCCTAGAGTAATAGAGAGGTGAATGATTGTTGCAGAAGTATAACACCTCGATCGTTTTACCTGGAGAATCTTCCATTCGCGTTATTCCAAGTGCTTCTTCAGATTCGTAAGTGCTAGGCGTCAAATCCGGCGTGAAAGGAGCCATCTGAACCGTGTAGGTTGGACTGCAGAGCGGACAAAATTTGTAGCAGTCGCATATTACGAGGTCAGTGGGTCTCGTGGCTCGCCAGACTCTTCCGCATACTCCGCATATACCTTGTGCATATCCGACTTTAACCATTTTCACCCGACCACAAAAAAAGGAGGTTTGGTTTCGCAGGGATCACGCCTGCTCGTCAGGGGTTTCAACCTGGTTAGACGGACGTTAGCTTTCCGATGGCTTCTGAGCGGAGCACGCCTAAGCCGATGCGTTCGCTGGCTACGATGCCGTACAGGTCTTTACGCGGATCCTCGTAAGGTTCGGTCGTGATGTCTCGTCTTACAAGCAGCACGGATGAAATGTCAACATCATTTATGATCACTGTGTCGGCTGTACACTTGCTCGAGACGGCGATCTTCATGCCGAGAGGTGAATGTCCAAGTATGCCTCTGTTCAGGTCGGCTTGCGATCCAAAGTAGAACTGATGGGTGAACTTGTCGTCAAGCCACAGATCCGCGTAGTTGTCTGGATGCAGAGCCATCACCATTGGGGTCCAGTTTACCTTCTTCACATCGTTCCAAATCTTGACTATTTCAGCCCATTCCAGTGCACCATCTCCGTCGCCAGTGTCGGTTGTCCCGGCTTGAGCGACGAGGTAATCGTAGACGGTTTTAGTTTCAAGTTCGCCTATCGCTCGACCTATCTCTTGTGTTTGTCTCGCCAGAACATCCCAAGAAGCATCTTCGTAGAATCGTTTAGTATACGCCACACCGGCTTTAATCTCTGTGTCGGCCTTCACGTCAATAGTATCGTACTTCTCGCCCGTAAGGAAGTATTCAGCTCTCTCACCAACCTTGTAAGCGTAAGCAACCTTAGCTCGCGGAAACCTCACAAGAGCATCTTGAACATGCATGACTTTTATGATTTCTCTACTGACCAAGGCTGGCTTAGCAGCTTCTACAACCACATCGTGCATACGTCCAAGAGCGCCGGCGATGTCGCTCGTTATGCCCTCACGTAGAACTAGGTCAAAGAAGGGGTTGCCCTTCGCTTTCTCCATAATCTCACTCCAGACAGCTTCGCCTTCGCGGCGTATGACCACTTCCTTCAAAACGTTAGTCTGTTCAGTCATCCTGATCGCCTACCATGGACCTATGAGAATTAGACCCATGTCGTCATTCGCGAATGTTTGTAGTGCCTTACCGAGGCATCCAACCGTCAAAGATGCCGTTGTAGCAACATAGCTCCCTCCTGGTGAAGCAGTCTTGACCCATGTGCCAAGAGTGATCGCTCCAGATCCGGTAACCTTAGCGATGCCTATGACTAGGACAGGTACGTATTCTCCATCAGCTACCGTCTTTAATGCTTGACCGATAGGCTTGTCATCAGTTCCTGTTACCTTGCTGACTGAGCCAATCTCTCCAGCCGTATGCGTATCCATCTTAACGATGTCACCCTTAGTTATTGCTCCCTTAGCTTTGAAACTTAACGTGAGAACCTCAACTAATGCTTCGCCTACCGCTATGTCGGGAAATACGTCAGTCATTCTCTCTCATCCTCTCCTCAATTCTTACTCCTTTCACCCGTTCCTTCGCGGGCTACTTGGGCCACTTACGTGACTGCGAATTCAGGTTGCGAGAAACTCAGCGATGTTTAGAAGCCTCCTAAACAAGATGTCTTTCGCCCTTGCGAATCTCCGCTGTGGCTCAACCTGAACAGCAATGTAGTAGATCTGAACCCTTACTGCTCGCGGCATCTTTCCGTACCGCATCCTCCTGATTCGGCAATACAAGCACGTGAGGTGAGGCCGTTTAAGATCGTGTCCGCAAAATCCTTTGCATGCAAAAGCAATTTCCAAATCTACCTCTCCAAACGCCTGATGAGTTCCCTGATCCGCCTGTTCTGTTCGAAAGGACCATAACCCCAATGCTGAGGAACACGTTCGAAAACGCATCCCTTGAGCTCCCTCAGAACAGTCTGCCTGAGGTCTTCCTCCTGTGCCTCCGGCTCAATAATGGATCTGCCGAGCCGTTTCGCCAACTTCGGCCTCTCGACTTCAATCTTTCGGATTCTTTCTTCAGCAGACTTTATCGCTTCTTCCAAGGTCTTCTTCTGATCCAAGAGAACGGTTATCTGATTTTGTAGGGCTTCGATCACCTTCTGGGCTTCTTGAGACTTGTCCTCGTAGCCCTGAAGCTTTTTCTTGAGGGATTCTGGCAAGTCTCGATAAACCGTGTCATCCGGTTGGTAGCTGACTTCGATGCCATTACCTAGAGCCGCCGTGATGATCTTAGTCATCATCTTGACTTGCTCTTCATGCGAGTAGCCTCCAGCGCTACGGTTATCGGCTTGGTTGAAATAGGTCAAAGCGGCCCTCACATGCTCCGCGTCTATAGGATAGCGGTAGTTCACGGGATCCGCAAACTCGTCCTCAGGAATATTCTCATATTCGCTCGGTCTTGTGAGGTGCCCACCTTCCTTCGGAGTGATTCCATACTTTTCAGACCGTTCCTGTTGGGCTTTTCGCAACTTTTCTCTTTCATCTTCCTGTTCACTCAATGTTTTCACCGTTTCCGACCCAACGAGGTTCGGCGGTGTGAGGTGTTCACCCTCCTTTAACTTTCTGATCATTGCCTCCCAGACTTCGACGCTGCTGAAAGGATCTCCAGGCTCGCACCTCTCAAGAAGCGATAAGCCGATGAACTCTATACCGCGAGGTGCAACACCGTTAACCCTCTGCAACATATCCCATTTGTATTCGACACTGCAATGCTTGATCTCATGGTTCTTGACCTTCTCGACGATTTCGCTGTCGTCCAATCGAGCAACATATTCAACCGTGCCATCTTCGTAGCGAGCCGCTAGAACTTCGCCATCCAAAACCCTCTCATGATCCAGAAGAAGTGGCTTGCCAACCAAGGTTTCAGCAGACCTCTGCAGCTCTTCTTCAAGATAGACACGGACACCGGGCCATTCTTGAGGATGAACAGTTTTGATCGGGTGGATCGCTTCGCCACGCAACAGCTTCGGCGGATACATCGTTCCTACGTCTCCAATCCAGCTGAAGCTTTCTTCTCCAAGGCGAACCTGCAGGTATCCACAAATCCTTCTAGCTGATTCCTCATCCTTGCCCCCAGAGACAAATTCTCGAACGCACTCCTCGAAGCCTTTCCATTTTCCAAACGGCATATCACATCAGATAGATTACTCTGACCATTTTGTATAAAAGGCGAATTTCAGAACTTATACAAATCATACGACGGACTAGTAGCTGCTCTCACTTCAGTCTAAACCTTACTAGTCCCAGCTTGCATCAAAACTGGACGAAAAAGCAAAACTGATCGACTTCAGGGATATAAGACGTTTGATCTCAAAAACTCATATGAATTAGGAGCTCACAAGTGAAAGGCTAAGCTCTCAAGGTCGTGCATTCCGAAGACTAGCGAATCTGTTTTTCACCGAAGACAACGCTCGTTCGAGCAGTCTCGCCCTCAAACCCGGTAAAAACATGGTCCTTGGTCCTCTCGTGTCGACAAGTAGATCCAACTTGAGGAAGCCCTCGTCCCTCGGTTAGGCGCGAACCTTCACTTTGATGTGGGTTTCCCTTAAAAGACTCCATCCTCAATCTCAGAATGCTAACTAAGGCTTTTAAACGTTTAATCCCATAAGTTGATCGAAACAAAAATGATGAAGAGAAGGCTGGGTAAGACCGGGCTCATGGTCTCCATCATCGGCTTCGGAGCGATCAAGCTGCCCCTTGTCGACACGAAGACTAGCCATGAGACATTGAATAGGGCTTTGGATCTGGGAATCAACTTCTTCGACACTGCCAGAAGTTACGGTGACAGCGAAGAGAAGATAGGATCGGCCATTAGAGGACGGAGAGAAGAGTTTTACCTATCAACCAAAAGCGCCGCCCTCACTGCTAAAGAGATGGAGAAGGACATCGAAACGAGCCTCAAAAACCTGCAAACAGACTACATCGACATCTACCTTTGCCACAACCTGAGATATCCAAGCGACTATGACAAGGTCACAGGAAGAGGCGGCGCCATGGAAGCCCTAAAGAAGGCAAAAAAGGAAGGAATCATCGGCCACGTCGCCTTCAGCTGCCACCGCTTCCACGAAACAATGGAGAGAGGGATAAAATCCGGAGACTTCGAGGCCATAATGGTTTCGTATAACATACTAAACGATGAGTTAGTCGACGAAAAGGTTCTGCCTCTAGCCAAAGAGATGGATGTTGGAGTCATCGCCATGAAGCCCCTAGCGGGAGGAACCCTAGCAGCACCACCAGCAGAACTAGAGGGATATGCAAAGATCCCGATAAGAGCAGAGCAAGCGCTCAGATTCGTTATGGCAAATGAGACTGTAAACGTGACGATTCCGGGTATGATGAACCCGAGAGAGGTAGAAGAGAACGCACGAGTAGGTGAATCATTCCCATCCATGACGAATGCTGAAAAAAGGGAGCTGCTAAAGGCTGCTGAAGAACTGGGTAAAGAGTTCTGCAGAGGCTGCGGATACTGCCAACCATGCCCTCAGGAAATACGCATCCCCATAATCCTGCGGCAATCGGCCTATTACAAACGCTATGGGCTGGCCGAATGGGCGAAGTGGAGATACAACATGGTGGACGTGAAAGCTGACAACTGCACAGAATGCGGCCAATGCAAGGAGAAATGCCCATACAATCTCGATGTGCCAGAGATGTTGAAGGAATCCCACAGAGTGCTTTCGAGCCAATAGTAGCAGGTTTGCTGCTTGGCAAACCATCTCACATCTACAGAGTCCGCCAGAACCAGCTTGACTCCTTCGACTAACAGCGTGAATCTGCCTTCTGAAGAAGAAACATCACACCTATTTTACGAAGAGAGTACCTTTTAGAAAAACTTCAGCTAACGGTTGGTCATGAAAGGGGAGGGAGGGGGAGAGGTGATTGTCATTTAGAACTTAGCGGAATCCATCAATCTGGTATTCCCGCTCACCTCTCCCGACCCTAATATTCGGTAGGAACAAGTATATTAACTTTAAGGAACAAACGTATAGATACCAGATTCATGATCATCAACTTTTCATCTTAAGCTTGCATCAGACAGTAGGGTTTCTGGTAATCCAAGGCACAAACTACCGATTCTGCCTCCCTCAGTTGCTTCTATATGTGATTTCAGTCAAGTCGGGAGCGTCTGAGTATACGTCAAAAAATATCAGTTTGAAGTGATGAGCGCCTAAACGGATGAAAATGATGCCTCTGTCTAACGGAGACTTCGAAATCTCCTTCAGGCATAAAAATCTTGTAGAGTCGCTTTCTTGGCGCCTGCGATCATCATTTCTTTCACAGCTTTTTCACTGTCGCCGGGATTCAAATCGACCCCTCGCACGGCATCTTTGAGCAACACAGTTTCAAACCCCAGTTTAACAGCGTCCAAAACCGTACTCTTGACGCAATAGTCTGTCGCAAGCCCGCCCACAAAGACCCTTGTCACTCCTTTACTGTTCAGTTTTTCCCTAAGATCTGTGCCATCGAAACCCGAGTATGCCTCCCTTTCAGGATCGGCCGCCTTCGAGACAACTACTGTCTGCTTTAGAAGATTCAGATCTGGATGAAACTCAGCGCCCTCAGTATTCTGTACACAGTGGGTTGGCCAAATCCCACCATTTTCCTTAAAGGACATGTGATCAGGTGGATGCCAATCTCTAGTGGCATAGATTGGCGCTCCAGCCTTTCTAAAGATCCTCACATACTCATTCAAGACGGGAACTACAGCGTCGCCGTTTGGAACTGGAAGGGTCCCTCCTGGGCAGAAGTCCCTCTGGACATCTACAATGATCAGAGCATCCTTCCTCCGGATCTCGAATTTCACCTTTTCACGTCCCGTATTCTTAGCTGAGCTATTCACCCATCTTAAATCTTTATTCAATAGGAGACCTAGGAAGAGGTTTCTGGAATTTGTCTCATTTTGCTTTGACATACCTAGTTTTGAGGGAGATACCGGCGTCTTCTATGTTTCCTAGCAAGCTATCTGAAAACCTTTGACAAATTGTCTCAGCCACCCTCTTTTGCTGGCTTAAGAACAATTATCCGAAATTCTATTATTCACCCGCAACTATATCGTCCTTTGAAGGAAAATGAGTTGGAGAGTGCAACTTGTCAAGTGGTATAGAGTCTCAGAAAGCATCCTGGGAAATCTGATACCGCATCTAACTGATGATGAGATTTCTTCATTCATTTCCAATAATAAATGGCTCGTCATCCCCACAAAACATGAATTCAATAAAAAAGATTCTGTTAATAGACCTGACCCGAGCATTTACATAAATGTGAGCCGAAGGCGGGAAATCGGCTTAGGAATAGTCTGTAACACTCTGACTAGCATAGAACGAATGAGAAACATCTTACATACATTTCACACCTTGGACAAAGAAGAATTAGTTGAGAGGCTAAATGGACTAGACGACGGGTTTGTGACAAGCCTTGAAAGAAAAGTCAAGAAGCACCATTATACTCAAACTCCAGTCTATGGATTGGTTCTAGAAATTCCTTCAAATCGGATAGATAGCTCTTCAATTTCCGGTATCTTCGAGAGAGTTGACCAGATCCTAGATGAAGGAAGGCAAGAGATGAAGCAGAGAGGTATCCATTGGCGTCCCGTCTTGCCACACATGAATCTGGCTATCACATGGATGGAACTGAACGAAGATGTGTTTAGAGGACGATTGGGGCAATTGAAAACAATTTACGAGATTGTCCTCAGAATTAAGACAGATAAAGAGATCAAAGATGAGGAGAAAAGGCTAAAGAAAGAACAGATAACTGAAAAACAAAGGAGATTTACAGAGTTCGTCGAAGAACTGAAACGTAGAAACGTCTCGGGAGAAGAGTACAGAAGACGAGTTTCTGAATGGTGTAAAGAAAACCCCCTAGTATAGAGCTAACACTGCAAAGGTAGTTGGACATGAGTGAAATGAAGAATAATAGTTACGAAAATGCACCACTCAGTTCTTCATTTTTTCCCTTCGCTATAGACTGAGCTTCCTCCAACGCCTTATTATATACATCCACTGACAGCCAGAAGCCAAAGGTCATTAGGCGATCCAAGCATTCTTTGAATTCGCCGATGGTTAGTTGATTCTTAGCGAGAGCAAGCAATAGAACTGCTATTGTGCCTATTGGTCTTACTCCGAACATTTGAGCCGTCACAGATGCTTCTCTTTCATCGATCATCAACTCAGCCCCCAGTCTTCGGGCTAGAAGAATGGCTTCAGCCTCGCCCAGATGTATACCAGAGACATCTGCCAACGCCTGAGCCTCTTCCATTTCCACATCTGAAACTCTTATCCATCCCTCCTCCACGGCTTTCCCAATCAAAAGAGAATCAGGGGATTGCTTCTGTAGAGTGGTTTCAACATACACTTTCCTTGTGACTATGACTTCTCCAAAAAGGATCTTCAGAAGCATCAGCCTACCAATTTTCGCCAGCCAGATCAGCGGGCTGCTATTGCTCACTACTTGCTCGCCGCCGAACATAATCTACGTCACGCCTGAGATCATCCAGCGTATAGGATACAGGTATCTTCTTCTCTCTCACGAGCTCCATCATTTCTCGAAGAGAAATACCGCTCATCTCAGCAGCTTTCCAAAGGGTTACCTTCCCGTCCTGGTAGCCTCGAACAGCTCCCTCAATTCTTTTATGCTGGAGCGCAAAATCCAATAAGCGCCTGATCAGTTCAGAGCGGTCAACCTTCTCTTTCTCCGCTAACCTTTCAATCTCTCTAAGTATTTTCTTGGGAAGCCTTGTGGTGACCGCTTCAAGAGACACCATGATCGCCGTGTACAATAGAAACTATTGCACACATATAAACCTTCTTGGAATTTTTCTGCACGCCGCAATAGAGCAGATGAGTTAGCTATGGCTACGACCGTGAAGCCTCTGGCGAAGCCTATAGTGCAGGTTATCGTAGATCAGAGCATGGAGAGATGAAACCGTTCGGCGATGAGGAAGTTCAGAAACTGGGTAGGACTGAAGACAAGCTTTTTTGAAGAGAACAAAAAACTTAAGACGGAGGTCTCCAGGAGATTGGTTTTATACTGAAAACTGTACCTAGTTATGAAGACGCATGAGAAGAATAGAGACCATAATCTTTGATGCAAGCGGAGTGCTGATCGATGATATTTTCACGGTTTGGAAAGCTAATTCTTACGCATATGAAGCCTGTGGATTTGGAAAGATAGAAAGCGCAGAAAAGTTTAGGGAATTGTTCAGGCTTCCTATCCGTGAATTTCACAGAATGATGGGCGTGCCAGACGATGTAATGCCGAAGCTGGAAAAGGCGTATCGTCAAGCCTACCCTAGATGTAGCTGTCATATCAAGGTATTCCCGGAAGTAAGAACTGTATTAGAGGAGCTCAAGCAGAAGAAACTTCATTTAGCTATTGCCTCAAACATACCGAGTCTATTCTTAAAAGAACACTTACGGAGATTTGATATAGACAAGTATTTCGCCGCAGTCACCGGTCAAGACGACTGCAAAGAGCAGAAACCCTCGCCCAAGCCCATTCTGACTACTCTGGAAACCTTGGGGTCAGAACCTGAAGAGTCTGCTTATGTTGGAGATATGGAAGAAGATATCATGGCCGGAAAGCAAGCACGCGTCTATACGTTCGCAGTGAGTAGAGAGGGCAGCTATCATCCGAGTTGGAAGTTGAAGAGACAGAATCCAGACTTTCTCATCTCGGATCTAAATGAGCTTTTAAGTATTGTAAAGAGTCTCAACTGCTCTGCCTGCGGAGAATGACACTTCCGCTCCCTTTTGCCATTTAATATAGTGTTCCACTTCAGAAACTGTCTATTATCGATTGGCATTCGTGAGACTTGACGGTCAATTTTAAATGTATATGGCGGAGAATCGTGGTAATGGAGCCATTGTCTTGAGGACGGGGGAACGGAGAATCAAAGCCATTCTCTTCGACTTAGACTTGACACTCGTAGACTCCTCAAAAGCAATCATCAGGTCTATTAAGCACGCCCTTGACTCGAAGGGACATTCTTATAGAAAAGAAGATGTTGTCAAACTTGTTGGAAAAGCGCCTTTAGAGGATCAATTCCGTGCTCTTGTTCCTTCTCTATCAGATGAGCAAATCCAAATATGTGTTGATTCCTATCGAAGGTTCTATCTGGCTCATCACCTTGAAGATACTGGAATCTACCCCGAGGTTGTTGAGACGCTTCGACACATGAAACAGGAGGGTTTCAAGCTTGGAGTGGTCACGGGGAAGTATAGAGAGCCAGTATTAGAAGTATTAAAACACTTTCATCTCGATTCCTTATTCGAGGTTGTTGTGACCGCGTATGAGGTGAAGAGTCACAAACCTTCTCCTAATGTAGTTTTGGAAGCAGCTCGGAAATTGGGAGTTGCAGCTTCTGAATGCGTCGTCGTTGGAGATAGTCCCTCAGATATAGAATCGGGTAGAAGCGCCGGAGCCTCAACAATTGCCGTTTCAAGAGAACCGTCCAGCCGGAGAGAGCTAGAAAGAACTAAACCAGATCTGCTAATTGAGAATATTTGCGAACTTGCCAAAGCTATCGACGCCTTATGATAACCGAGAAATTCTTGCTTTGTGAAGACCCATAGACTGATAAGAATGATTGATCAGAAACAGTTTCATATTGAAGGAAGGGGATTGAAATGTCCATAACAATAGCTGAGGCACAGAAACTATCGTTCAGAACTTTCGAAGAGATCAACAGAAAGATATCGGTCGCTAAAGGAAAAGTGTGGAATCCCTTTGTAATAGCCACCGACATGCTTGAAGAAGCTGGAGAAGTAGCCTCCGTGGTTAAAGGATTGGAAGGATACAAACCACCCGAGAAAGTTAAGACTAAGGAAATGCTGGCTATAGAGCTTTCAGATCTACTATATAGTCTGCTCTTGCTCGCTGAATACTACAAGGTGAATCTAGAAGAAACATTTGTGAAGACTATCCGAGACTATGAGCGGCGATTCCTGAAATAGGCTCCTATACTAAGATATGTTTGTATGCAGAATACGTCGAATAAGACTAGGAACTCCCCTGAGAGATCTTACAACGTGGTCAGCATGAAAGTCCAGCTTCTTTGAAGGGCTCCTATTCACTATGATGGATATGCCATCGGCCTTTTCTGTTGCCCGTGAATCGTGGACTAGGTCGCCGACGAAGAAGAAATCTCGTGCATTCAGTCTCTCCAATGCGAGTAGGATGCCTTCTGGATCAGGCTTGAACTTCTTCACATCTTCTCGGGTGATTACTACTTCGAAAAAATCCGCTATTCCATGCATGGAAAGCATGCGATCTGCAGCTTCTCTGGAAGTGTTAGTTATTACTCCCATCTTATACCCAAGTCTTCTCAACTTGCGAAGAGCAGGAAGAGTGTCCGGGAAGATTCTTGACCGATCGGCCCAATCCAACTCGTAGCTCTTCAAAAACATGTCCATTCTAAGATGAAATCGTTTAGCTTCTCTTTCACCGAAGTGCTCTCCGACGTATTCGAGGGCTTTGTTACGCATGAGAGTGGACGTTGTCACGCCCTCCAATTCACGGGAAGGTATCCCTAACTTCAATAGCTTCTCCCTTGTTTCAATCCTGAACTCGAGAATAGCCTCCTGATCCTCCTCTATTGATTGAACAAGCGTGCCCTCTAGATCAAACAAGACAACAACCATAGAGCAAGGAGCCCCATTCGTCAAATACTACAGATCCTATCATTTCGCGCCGTTTCTATATGTATATTCCTGAACAATTTCCTGAGATCATCAAGATTAAATCTACGCAAATGCTTCTTTTGATGAGGAACAACCATATGGTTCTGCTCGCCGTCCTTTTTGACTTGGGTGGGACCCTAGTCTATCATAGCAGTGACACTAATGAGTTGATCAGGTCAAGCCATCGAGCTATGGCGAATTACTTAGTTAGTAAAGGATCTGCTGTAGAACCCGATGATGTAGTCAGAGTTTCTAATGGAATCTATGAAGCTTATGCATCCTTCGCTGAGAGATCTTTCATTGAACTTGATGCGCGTGTTATCTACTCAGCTATACTATATCAACTAGGTATTGCTGACTACTGTGACGAGGATTTGATCACGGGCGCAATCAATAGCTTCTACAGTCCTATCGTTGAAGACTATAGTGTCTTTGAAGATGTCGAAGGAGTTCTCAGTAAACTAAGGGAAAGGGGCTTAGAACTTGGTTTGGTAACGAACAATCATAGCACAGATTTCCATCTTCGTCTGTTGCGGAAATTTGAGTTGGAGCGGTTCTTTGACTCAATCATAGTGTCGAGTGATCTCGGGATAAGAAAACCTCACAAAAGCATATTTCTACACTGTCTCAAAATGTTAGACACCACTAATGAGAGTTCGATTTTTGTTGGAGACAATCCATTCCACGACATACAAGGCGCCAAGAACGCTGGTATTAGATGCATATGGGTTAAAAGGAAGAACTACGAGGATATTCCCACGGAACCAGACTGGACTGCAGAATCAGTGACGCAGGTAGGAGAGATCATAACTTCATTACTTTCTTGATCCCAATCCATCAGCTATTGTCAACCCAAAACTCAGAGCAGAATAAGCTGTTCAGCGTAATTGTTACCTATCTATTTAGGTCAGCCAATCTCAAATCTTATTCTGATGAGGTTGTTTACCTCTGCGACTTCTTGCTTGGATGTACATCTCTGGATACGTCTTACGCACAAATTTTCTAAGATCATTACAAAGATGACACTTGTCTATGTACTTCGCCTCTTGAAAGTCGAAATCTTTCCACTCTGGAAGATCAATCAATCCCATTGGTCCTTTCTCCACCAAGGTCTTAATGATCGGGTTCTTTCTCCAATCATATTCCGTTATAAGTTTTGACAATCGAACTTTCCTGGCATTTCCTATTGCCATGTTCCAGCATATAGACGCCCAACCTTCAGGATCTAGGCTAATGCATTTCGGGCTGACCAAGGCAGTTTCCTTTTCCAGGCATTCGCCTTCTAGGGATTGCTTAGGAAGCAATTTCCTCAGGTTCCTTACAGCCCGACCTTGAGGCAGAATCCTGTTAAAGCTAACCTCAAGACCTAATAGTGCAAGAGTCTCCAGGATTTTCCTCGTTTCGCCATCATACCTGTTCGAAGCACCTGTGCTCTCGACGACAGCCACATCCCAGCGAACTTTCTTGATGCCCGCCTCAAGAGAAGCTATCGCTGCATTGCGTGGTCTTTCCAACGGAATAAATGGAAGGTGAAACGCATCTACACTGATCAGAATATCAGTGACGCCCGCATCTTTCAGTTCAGAAGCTAGCTCCCTAGCTTTTTCTGGACTTCTACCCCAAAATCCGTTGGTGATCAACTCGATCTCGGGTATCCCCAATTCGTTAGCCCTCTGAAACAGTCTGATTGTTCTCTCAGGGTAGAGCATCGACTCCCCTCCAAAGATCATGAAAGAATCTAGTTCGGTTACGCTAGTTGTCTCTTCGAGACAGTTTAGGCCGTCTTCAACCTCCATAACACCTACTTTCTCAGGAGAGTGAGAGCCTTGACAGTGAGCACAACGAGAGTTACACTTCTCCGTCAGTACAAATTCCAATCGTTTGATGTTCAATTCATGTTCGTCCTTCAATTCTTGTTGCTGGTTGCTTTGAGCGTGATACGATTTATAGGTTATGTTCTTGTTTGATGGCGCAATCAATGAGGGACTCGAGCTTCCAGACTTTCAATATCAAAAATGCTTGTAATAGGAGAAATCCTTATAATAAGACTAGTGACCGTAATGGGAGACCAGAGCCATCACTCGAAGATGCCTCGTGAAAAAAGAGAAGATGCCTTAGACGGGTTCATGAAAGGAAGATATACAGCAGTACGGAACCTGACCATAGAGGCTGCAGCGTCCATGCATGGAATGCATTTCCATCTCAATCTAAGAAGAGCGCATGCAGAAAGGACGAAATGGGCAAAGCGAAACTTCCCAGAAATAGCAGCAGACCTAGACATGGTTTGGAGCGCCTATGGAGACCTGGGCTACAACCGTCTAGATGGCGCAGGGGCGCGAGAGGCAGTTGAATGTATGGAGAGGATAATTGATGGAATTGAAGGTAGAAGAGGACTCAGATTTGCGTAGACTCGTGGATGCCATAACCGACGTCGAAGGAGTAGTAGCCATAATACTTTTCGGAAGCAGAGCGAAAGGAGACTTTGACGAATACTCAGACTATGATCTACTCGTAGTCTTTGAAGATGATGAGGTCATGTGGAGCAACCGAAGGAATCTATTCGAAAACACTGGCAAACTAGGCTTATTTGCTCAGGTCCTTACACGAAGCGTAAGGGAGCTATGGGAAAAAACTGAGACGACATTCCTCCAAAGCATATTGGAGCATGGGATAATCCTGTACCTACGATATCCGTTGAAGGCTCCAGCCTTTCTGCAAAATCTCAGACCGATGGCGATAGTAACCTATGAACTCAAAGGCTTATCTCAGAATGAGAAGATGAGACTTATCTATCGACTGTTTGGTAAGCAAACCGTGAGAGGAATAGTTTATCAGAAAGGAGGGAAAAAACTTGGTGATGGATGCTTCATGATCCCGATGGAGAATCTTGAAGAAACGATCCGATTTCTGAAACAAAATGACGTAGAATTTGACGTGACAAGATTCTACAAACCAATAGGAATGACAGAGAAGACAAGAATTTGAGACCATAATTGACTGGTACTTTCTGTTTTTGGAAGGCAAAACTGACTTAAGGATGTGTTGAGATATCTCTGCTCGTTTCTCAAGCGAGTCTGGTGATCTGAATGGATGATGAGGACGAAATCTGGACGGACCTTGTTGGCGCGAGAAGGGTGATCAAGGATGACACTAGAATAGAACTGTGTGGAGATATCGATGAAGCTAACTCCGCATTAGGTTTAGCTCGAGCCACGGCTAAGAACGGAAAGGCCTCGGAAATAATCTACAGGATACAGAAAGAACTATTCATAGTGGGCGCCGAATGCGCAACCTTGATGACCGATCTTCAAACGCTTCCAAAAAGAGTCACAGATGACCATGTCTCATCTTTGGAGAAACTGTACGAAGAAACGAAGGGTTCGGTTGCTCCCGTGAAAGGGTTCGTTACTCCAGGCGACACAATTTCATCAGCAAATATACATCTAGCTCGAACAATAGTTCGAAGAGCCGAACGCAGAGCCGTAAAGCTACGTCGAGAAGGGCAGATCAGCAGAAACGTAGTCAAGTACCTGGATGTCCTCTCCGGTCTGCTTTTTTACTTGGCTGTTTTTGAAGAAGAGCCTGAGAAAAAATTGAAATGAGAATCGATCGCCATTAAAGGGGGCATGTTCCCGTTGGGCATCCCCCAGCGTATTCTGCATCTGTCTGGACATATGGTTCGCTTGAACGGCTTGTCCTTTGAGCCGAGCCTATTGTTAGGACTTGCTCCCTCTTGCTACCGTACCTATACACTGTTATACCTTTGCATTTGAGTTTGTGGGCTAGGAGGAAGATTCTCCTCACATCCTCCATGGTTGCCTCTTGGGGCAGGTTGACCGTTTTAGCCACTGCGTTATCAGTATGCTTCTGGAAGGCGGCTTGCATCTTGACATGCCATTCGGGAGCAATATCTAGAGCCGTTACAAATGTCCTTCTAACATCCGCTGGAATCTGCGTTATGCCTTGGATTGAGCCGTATTTGGCGATCTCCGTTAGCAGTTCCGTGCTGTAGAAGCCTCTGTCCCCAGCGATCTTCTCGAAGAAGGGGTTAACCTCGAAAAGTTGCGTTCCCATCACGTTTCTGACGTATGAAACGGCGAAGAGGGGTTCTATGCCGCTTGAGGTGCCAGAGATTATGCTTATTGTGCCTGTTGGCGCTATTGAGGTTACGGTGGCGTTGCGCATGGCTCTATACCCATGTTCATCCCAAGTGCTTCCGCTAAAGTCTGGGAAGGAGCCTCTTTCTTCACCCAGCTGAACCGATTTCTTCCTCGCCTCTTCGGAGATGAAGGCCATCACCTTCTCGGCTGTTGAGACGCCCTCCTCCGAATCGTACGCGATTCCTAGCTGAATAAGCATCTCTGCGAAGCCCATGACGCCGAGGCCGATCTTCCTGTTAGCCCTCGTCATCTTCTCTATCTCAGGCAAAGGATACTCATTGGCATCGATAACGTTGTCCAAGAAGTGGATTCCTAATCTAACGGTTCTCCCTAGCTCTTCCCAGTCTATTTCTCCATCCTTAACCATCTTCGAGAGGTTTATCGAGCCTAGATTGCAGCTCTCATAGGGGAGAAGCGGCACTTCACCGCATGGGTTTGTGCTCTCAATCCTGCCTACCTGAGACGTTGGGTTACACTGATTTATCTCATCTAGAAAGATGAGACCAGGGTCTCCTGTTCTCCAAGCCATCGTGACTATCAAGTCGAAGACGTCCCTGGCTTTAACTCTCTTCACTGGTTTTTCGGTGCGGGGATTGATAAGCTCGTATTCTCCGTCCTTCTCTAAGGCCTCCATGAAGGCATCCGTTATACCGACGGAGACATTGAAGTTACTTAGGATGCCTTCTTTCTCCTTAGCCGTTATGAACTCGAATATGTCTGGATGATCAACCCTCAGGATTCCCATGTTGGCACCTCTTCTTCGTCCTCCCTGCTTTATGACATCTGTGGCGGCGTCAAAGATACTCATGAAAGAAATGGGTCCGCTAGCAACTCCTTTTGTTGATCTGACAACATCTCCCTTCGGTCTAAGATTGGAGAAGGAAAACCCGGTTCCTCCACCTGATTTATGGATCAGCGCCATGTATTTCAACGCGTCGAATATGCCTTCAATCGAGTCGTTTACTGGTAGAACGAAGCATGCGGACAGCTGTCCAATGTCTGTTCCCGCATTCATCAATGTTGGCGAGTTTGGCAGGAACTCGAGGCTCGACATAACCTTATAGAATTCTTCTTCGGTCTTCTTCATGTCAGCCCTCTTGTCGTAGAGATTGTCTGCGGCGGCTACTGCATGGGCTACTCTTCGAAGCATCTCTGCAGGGGTTTCGATAACGTTTCCCTCGTCGTCCTTTCTGAGGTATCTCCTTTCTAACACGCTTATGGCGTTAAGAGTCAGCTTCAAGTCGTCCTTTACGCCGAATAGCCTCTTCCTCTCCCTGATCTCAGTTCGCTTCTGTCTATAAAGTATGTAGGCCTTAGCCACCTCGGCGAACCCGTTTCTGATAAGAACCTTTTCAACAGTGTCCTGAACGTCCTCGACGCTCGGAACCTTACTTGGAAAATTCTCTTCGAGGATCGCCACGACCTCAATTGACAACTTCTCAGAGAGTTCACCATCTTTCACCTTGACGGCGTCCAACGCCTTGTGAATGGCATTCGCTATCTTGCCCGGCTCAAAATCTACGACTCTACCATCTCTTTTACGAATCTTAGAAATCTCTCCGCTCATGAATCCCACTCTAATTAGATTCTAACCCGTATCTATAATCTGCTACCACTACTATCGTTAAAAACATACCTATTTTTTGAACCCTGAATACTCAAGATCTAATCCTAACTTCGTTTTGATTCGTTCCTGTAAGGCTGGATTGACCTCTATGCCTATGCATCTTCTGTCCATCCGTAAACATGCCTTCATGGTGGTGCCAGAGCCTAAGACCGGGTCGACAACCAAGTCTCCTTTGTTTGTTGATGTGAAGATGCATCTCTCAACCAATTCGTCTGGGAGCTCGTTGCCAGCAGTCTTCACTCCGTGCTGATATGGTCTCTTAATGTACCACACGTCTTCAGCATAATGCTTTGGCTTGTTAAAAGTGTAGTCGGCTGGATCTTTCACCAAGAGTAAAAAGTGATAATGAGCTGTCGTGAACCTTCTCTTCGTGAAAACTCCAAACTGGTATCTCCATATGCAGTGGTTAAGGACGTGAAATCCTGCCTTATCAACAGCGTTGAGAACGGCGCCTAGATTGTTCCATCCTGAGAGTAGCCACATGCTTCCTGAGACTTTGAGCGTGTCGTACGACCACTCCATGAGACTCTTGATGAAAACCGGATATTCCTCCTCAGGGACTTCGACATATGATAGTGCATCAGGTGTCCTATGGTAGGTTTGGAGGTTGCCCTTGAAGCCAATCCCGAATGGGGGATCTGCAAATATCAGGTCAGCTTTCTCATCTAGTCTGACGCCCAGAAAATCATCAAAAATAACAATATGGGTCTCATCAATCTTAAGCGTAGACCTTGTCTCTGAACTATTTTTCATCCTTATCAATCATTCTATGAAAACAGAATTATTAAAGAATTTACGGACACTCAGATCGTACTGAAGATTTCTCGGCAACAGTTAAGATTTATATGACAACATCTTTATTCAAGAATGAAGAACCAGCAGATACGGTTATGTGCGGCCGTGGTCTAGTCT
>Ga0315309_1000829_pt1 | contig 18861 bp, 14 predicted proteins | sample TDP4_MG_FD_203080 | JGI IMG/M metagenome (GOLD analysis project Ga0315309, IMG submission 203080) | Freshwater sediment microbial communities from Lake Towuti, South Sulawesi, Indonesia - TDP4 | ecosystem: Environmental > Aquatic > Freshwater > Lake > Sediment | place: Indonesia: South Sulawesi... | reverse complement strand
TTTATCCCCTCATTCATCAGGAAGTACCTGTACCCGTCGAGCAAGGCCTTCTTAGACGCCTCCAAGATGTTCGTCGAGACCCCAACGGTGCTCCAGTTCTCACCTCCATCGGAGAAATCGATGAACACGCGCACCTTCGCCGCGGTCCCCTCCTCTGCGTCTATCTCCTTGACCCTATAACCCGTGAGCCTCACCCCCTCGGCCTTAGGGTAGACCTCCTTCAGTGCCTTCCTGAGGGCCAGGTCCAAGGCGTGCACGGGTCCATTCCCCTGGGATGCGGTGTGTATGATCTTGTCCCCAACCTTCAGCATCACCGTCCCGTCGGCCGTGACCTTCTCGCCGTCGCCGTGTATGATAGACGTCCAAGCGGTGATGTCGAACAGGCTGCGGCCTTGGCCAAGCCTCTCTAGCATCAGTAGATAGAGGGAGGCGTCAGCGTTCTCGAACTGGTATCCCTCGCTCTCGCGCTCCTTGACGGAGCGGAGTATCTCCTCGACCTTCGGATCGGACTTCTGGAGCCTGATGCCGAACTCGCCCGCCTTCGCGACTATGCTCGCCTTTCCGGACTGATCGGAGACGTATATGATCCGCCTGTTTCCTACGATGTTCGGATCAACGTGCTCATAGCTTCGGGTGTTCTTCAGGATGGCATCGACGTGGATTCCGCCCTTGTGAGAGAACGCGTACCTTCCGACATACGGTTTGTAGGGGTCGTGCCGGAGGTTTGCGAGTTCGTAGACGTAGTCGGAGATCTCCGTCAGCTTCCTCAAGTTCTTGAACTTCGCGCCCATCTTGAACTTCAGGTTTGGAAGCACCGAGGTGAGGTCGGCGTTCCCAGCCCTCTCCCCGAGGCCGTTGATGGTTCCCTGGACGTGCCTCGCGCCGGCATCGACTGCCATCAGCGTATTGGCGACGGCGCAGCCCGCGTCGTTGTGGGCGTGTATGCCGATGGGCTTCCCGATCCTCTTCTTCACCTCCTTAATGACCTTGTATATCTCGGAGGGGAGCCTTCCGCCATTCGTATCACAGAGGACTATTACGTCGGAGCCCCTTTCGGCGGCCTCGAGGGTCCTCATCGCATAGTTCTTGTCGGCCGCATAGCCGTCGAAGAAATGCTCGGCGTCGTATATCACGGTCGCACCATTTCGCTTGAGGAAGTCGACGGATTCCCTAATCAGCCTGAGGTTCTCGGAGGGCGTGGTCCTGAGGACGTCCTTGACGTGCAATCCCCAAGACTTCCCGAAGATGGCGACCACGTCGGCCACTTCGAGGAGGGTCGTCAGGTTTTGGTCCTCCTCCGGGCTAAGGCCGACCTTCATGGTGCTCCCGAACGCGGAGATCTTGGAGGTGATCTTCAGGGCACGCGCCTCCTTGAAGTACTCGAGGTCCTTCTGGTTTGAGCTTGGCCAGCCACCCTCGATGTAGTCGACGAGGCCATCCAACTTCATGGTTATTTTCACCTTGTCGCTGAGGGAGAAGGCCACGCCCGTTGTCTGGGCGCCGTCCCTCAGGGTCGTATCATAGATCTCGACGCGCCCCACGCTCAAGATCAACACACCCATAACGGCGAGGTGGCGACCCTAGTCCCGCATAATGATGCGGAACGGAATTGTAACGGGCGCCTCCATGGAAGGGTGATTTCAGACTTTCTCTAATAAATCTTCCGGGCTCGGATCGATGTCAGAACTCGCTCCACTCGCCAGATGAGTTGGCCGAATCCCTCGTGACGCGGGGGAACTCTTTTCTAACCGCCTGCCAATCGGGATGCGGAGCGGCTTTGACTGAGGATCGAGTGGTCATAACTCCCTGGCAAGTGACGGGCAAGATAGATTACGAAAAGCTCATCGAGCAATTCGGAACTGAGCCCATAACGGAGGAGCTGCTTGGCAGGATCACTAAGATCACTGGGGAACTCCACCTGCAGCTCAGAAGGAGGATCTTCTTCTCCCACAGGGACCTGAACTGGATACTGGACACTTATGAGAGGGGCGAGAGGTTCTACCTCTACACGGGCAGGGGGCCATCGGGGCCCACGCACATCGGCCACATGATACCGTGGATATTCACTAAGTACCTGCAGGACAAGTTCAATGCGAAGCTCTACTTCCAGCTGACGGACGACGAGAAGAGCCTTTGGCCCCCTCCCGGCCTGGCGATCGACGAAGTGAGGCACTGGACGCGCGAGAACGCCCTTGACATAATAGCGACAGGATTCCAGAAGGGCAAGACCCTTCTCGTCGCAGACACCATGTGCGCCAGGACGCTCTACAACATAGCGATCGAAGTGGCCAAGCACGTGACGTACTCCACCGTCAAGGCAATCTTCGGGCTTGAGGACAATTCGAACATCGGGATAGCATTCTTCCCGGCCATGCAGGCTGTGCCGGCCTTCATCGAGTCGAGGTTTGCTGGGCGAAACGTGCCGTGCCTGATACCCGCGGCCATAGACCAAGATCCCTATTGGAGGATGACGAGGGATGTGGCACCGAAGATCGGCTTCCTGAAGCCAGCTCAGATCCACTCGAGGTTCCTGCCAGGGCTGTTGGCGGATGGGAAGATGTCGGCCTCGATACCCGAGTCGGCCGTCTTCACGACGGACGATGCGAGTACGGCGGAGAGGAAGATAATGAACTCCTTCACTGGGGGAAGGGTCACGGTTGAGGAACAGAGGCGACTCGGCGGAGATGCCGAGATCTGCCCAATCTTCCAGTACGAATACTTCCTGCTCGAACCTGACGACTCGAAGGCTGAGGATATTCGGCAGAGGTGCTTGAGGGGGGAGCTGCTCTGCGGCGAACACAAGGCTGCCGTGGCGGAGAAGGTGAAGGCCTTTCTAAGGGAGCACCAGGAGAGGAGGGAGAGGGCCAAGGGATGCTTGGACGAATTCATGGTGAAGGACGAATATTTCACCCATGAGTAAGCGGATGGGTGATGCTCTAGATCTCCACATCGTACAGATACAAAGCCCATAACGGAGGCCCTGAATCGTTGAAATACTTGGGGTCGAGTGCGATGTGCCTGAACTTTGCGTGGGAATTGTGAAGAAAAGGGAGGCAGCCCTCTCTACAATCCGCGCGAAGTACGATTTCAAATTTAAAGTTTCTGGAGTGGTTCTGGGGAAAGGGAACTGGCGATGCGTTCCTTTTGGTAATGGAACTGTATCGCATAGTAAGGTACTGCATGCTTCCTCGGCTCATAGGTGGATGTTAGGTTGCGGATTTTGACTTCTACCTTATCTTGCTTCCAACTTCGATTTCCGCTTCTGGCCTCAACAGGACGATGTTGCCCCTCTGGTCCTCTGCTGCAAGTATCATGCAGTTTGACTCGACGCCCCTGAGCCTTGCAGGCTTGAGGTTCGCAACGAAGACGTACTTGTTCCCGACGAGCTGCTCGGGCCTGTACCACTTCGCCAGTCCGGCAACTGCCTGCCTGCTCTCCCCGCCAAGATCGACGGACATCTTGATCAGGTTCTCAGTGCCCTCAACCCTTGTGGCCTCCACGACCAGGCCGACTCTCATGTCCACCCTTTGGAACTCGCCAAACCCTATCGTCGACATATCCTCAGCTTCCCCCGGGACGTCATCCTATAAGTTTCTCCCATAGCTCGAGCTCCAGGGCAACGGCTGGCTCGCCGAGCCCGAAGGATTCGAGCACCTTCGGATGGACCTCGCCCATGATGCCGAGCTCCTTTCCATCGACCATTATCTTGCTGCACCTGCCCTCTATGAAGCTCGGGTGCAGAGCCTCCTCCGGGACGTGAGAGTGCCCTAAATTCGCGAGGAGCGACTCCAAGATCGACTTGGCCTCAGTGAAGCCCGCTCCCGGGCCGATTATGGCGAAGGCCAACTTCAGAGAGTCCCTGACCCTGTTGGCCCTGCTCCGATCCGGCAGGGCGCAGAGGCCGACCTCGAATATCCTCTGAGGATAGCTCACGTGCGTGTTCTTGCTGAGGAATCCCATCAAGCTGGGGAGGAGCCAATTTCTGAGGCACGTGTACGTCGCTATCCTGGGATTCGCTATGCCGACGAACTCACCCACCTCAAGGTTCATCTTCGAGAAGAGGTCCTCCGGATTCGAGAGCACATAAGTGAGGATCTCCTGGAAGCCGAAGCCGATCATCAGTTCCCTGACGGAGCGCTCGAACCTCTCCTGCGTGCTGATAGCGCCGATCGTGACGAGCTGCGGCCACCTCGGCTCCATTGAGTTGACGCCATAAGCTATGGCGATGTCCTCGATCACATCCACCGGGTGCATTATGTCGATCCTGTAGAAGGGCACCTCGATGGTGAGTGAGGAGCAGCCCGCGCCTATGACGCGGAACCCCGCCCTCCTCAGCAGCGCCGTGGCCCTCTGGGCGTTCAGCGAGAGGCCCAGGAGGCCGTTGATCTCGCCAAGCGAGGTCTTGACCACGCTAGACTTGAACGAGGGCGTCCTCACCTCCCTCCGGTCTCCATAGGGGTACTTGACGAGGGCCGAGTAGATCCTGCCGCCCCTGTCCGCAAGTGAGAGGGTCACGATGTTGAGGGTGTTCGAGACCGTTTCATAGGACGTTCCCGTGACCTCGACGAGGACATTCCTCGTCTCCTCCGTGATTCTGCCGAGGTCGTTGGAGTTTATGACAGGTGGAAGGGAGAGGACGTTCGACCTCGAGTCGTAGAGGATGGGCCAGACCGAATGCCCCCTGATTATGTCCCCGTATTCCAGGCCCTTCGGGTGCCGCTCCAGTATCTCGCGGAGCGTCATCATCTCCGTGAAGCCGAGAGGGACGAAGCTGAAACCGTCAGGCCTCGAGACGCCATATCTCAGGGGGGGCTTCAGGAGGTCGAAGTCGTACAGGCCGATGGAGGTCCGCCTCCGCTTCCTCCCGTATGTCTCGTCGAGCTTCTCCTGAAGCTGCATCAGGCCCCGTATCGTGGGGTCGGTGAGCTTCACGCCCTTCACCACGGAGCAGCAGATGAAGGGCCTTATGCCCCGAAGCCGACGGTCGACCCCTATCACGATGCCGGAGTTCCCGGCGATGCCATACACTCCTTGTCGCATGATGCCGAGGAAGCCGCGAAGGCCCCGCGCAATGCCCTCGACGTTCCAGAGGTCCGGCCTGTTCCCATCCTTCAGCTCGATCCTCAGGTCCTCGATTGAAGTCGGCTCGGCCGGAGTCGCCGCGCCCTTGACGTAGGACAGGATCCCGTTCAGCTCATCGATGTCCCTGGGCAGCGCCCTTCCAACTAGGGCCTCGAGGTCGCTAAGGCTGGCCTCTATCGTCGGCATCCTACAGCACCTCCTTCCCCCTCAAGTACTCAAGGTCGTGTGTGAACATTGTCCTGATGTCGTCGATCTTTGCCTTCATCATGTACAGCCTATCAGCGCCCAAGCCCCAGGCCAGGACTGGGACCTCGATGCCGAGGGGCTTCGTGAGCTCCGGCCTGAAGATCCCTGAGCCGCCGAACTCGATCCATCCGTATCCTTCCTTGTAGGCGTTGAGCTCGATGCTCGGCTCCGTGAATGGGAAGTAGTCGGGCGCGAACCTCAGCTTCGTGGCGCCCGCGATCTCGACGGCGAAGGTTGCAAGGACTCCGAGCAGATCCTTAAGGCACAAGCCCTCCCCGAGGACGATGCCCTCGACCTGGTTGAACTCGGTCAGGTGGGTCCTGTCGACGACGTCCGGCCTGAAGCACCTTGCGATGGAATAGTACTTGCCCGGGATCTCGAGGTCCTTGTTCAGCAGCATCCGCGCGCTGACGGGCGTATTGTGGCTTCGGAGGACCAGGCGCCTCGCCTCGATGAGGGAGTACGCGTAGCCCCAGCCCTTCGAGCCAGTAATCCAGCCGTCCTCGTGCGTCCTCCTGACCTTCTCCAATGTGTCGGGCACATCGATCTCGCCGCTCGAAGGCTCCTGAACATAGTATATGTCGTGGATTTCGCGGGCTGGATGGTCCTGTGGCATGTAGAGGGCGTCGCAGTTGTAGAATGCCAGCTCGACGAGCGGGCCCCGCATCTCCTTGAATCCGAGGCCGAGGAGGCTCTGCCTCAGGTCGCTGAGGAATTCGACGTACGGCTGCGCCTTTCCGGGCCAGGTTGGTGCCACGGGAGCGCGGATGTCATAACCCCTCAGCTTGACGGACCTCCAAGCGCCGGAGGTGAGGAGCTGGTGCGTCAGGGAGGAGACGCCCCCTTCTGACCTGATCCCCTCCCTCAGGGCGACCGTGCCGGCGTCGGTCAGGACGAGATCCCTGGCGACATCCTCCCCGGTCTCCACCAAATTCCTGCGGGAGAGGGTGCTGATGGCATCGGCGAGCGCCCCCAACTCGTCGGCATGGACCGACTTCTTCCCGGCCATCAGCCGGAGGAGCGCTTCATCGGGGCCCTCCTCGGGTGCTGACACCTCGGCGACCAGGAATGAGCCGCCATCGCGCCTCTCGACCCTTGCCCATCCCTTCGTCCTCAGCCATCCTAGCACTATTGGGACGAGCGAAGCCTGAATCGAAGTTGCCCGCGGTATATCGGCCAGGGGGATGCTGCCGCCTGCCCTCATCAGGGCCTCGAGCACCCTCCTCTCCGGGAGGCCCGATTCGGCGTAAGAGGCGCCCTCCTCCGTGAGCCTCGCGAAGTGCCTCCTCCTGTCCTCGATGGCGATCAGGCCGCGTTCGGAGAGCTGGAGGGCGCCCCTCATCACGGCGGCGATGTCGAGTCCTGAGGCGCTCGCGACGTCCTGGGCCGAGGCCCTGCCGTTGAGTTCCTTAAGTGCGAGCATCGTCTTTTGCTCGTTCTCACTAAGATCAAGGACCAAAGCCGCAGACCCCCGGAGATATGACGCGTGCCAGCAAACTCATCTGAGCCCCACAAGGTTCAGGATGGAATATCAGTTCTCCGCTACGTCCTTCGCCTAAAGAAATTGGCGGGGCATCATCACTCAACGCCGGGGCATGAGCGGCCAGCGCGATATAAGCCTTGTCTGAGACCGCCACTCCATCGAACGGGGAAGGCCATGTAGAATTTATTAAGGCAGAACCCATATGCCATATCGGAGCACTGCGGAAAAAATCCACCATAAGGCGGATCCAACCGAGCAGGGAGAGAATCCCATCGATGAGGGCGGAACTATACCCAGGGTGGAAACACGCGGTGCTCTAAAATGGGGGCTTGCGTCGCCGAAAGTTTGTTGATAGAATTTTTTCATAAGCGAACCTTGCTACTTTTTTCATCGTAAGTGCGTCGGAAACTTTAGCGAAACAGTCATATTCGAATCTACGCGAGGTCTATTGGACATGAAGAAGCTCATCAACGATCCGTTCAGGGTAACGGTGGAGAGCATCGAAGGTTACGCCAAGGCCTACCCCGACATCGTGAAGTTGGTCAATACCCACGTGGTCTCAAGGAAGGAGGCACCGGTAATGGGAAAGGTGGGCGTCGTCATAGGCGGTGGGAGCGGACACGAGCCGCTCTTCCTGGGATGGGTAGGTTACGGGATGGCCGATGCCGCGGTCCTCGGCGAGGTTTTCGCAGCGCCCTCGCCCCCCTTCATCCTGGAAGCCACGAGGGCGGTGAACGGCGGCAAGGGTATACTATACGTCTACGGGAATTATGCTGGGGACAACATGAACTTCGGGATGGCGGCGGAGACCGCGATGGATGAGGGGATCGAAAACGAGACCGTGAGGGTTTGGGACGACATAGCCTCTGCGCCGCCCGAAAGGGTTCAGGAACGGAGGGGCATAGCCGCTGACCTGTTCGTAATCAAGGTCGCAGGTGCGAGGGCCGAGACTGGCGCACAATTGCAGGAAGTACGGAAGTCGGCCGAGAGGGCGAGGGATAATTGCAGGAGTTATGGTGTAGCCCTCTCCTCCGCGACGATCCCCGCTACTGGCAAGCCCACCTTCACGCTGGGCGAGGACGAGATGTACTTTGGAATAGGCGCCCATGGGGAGAAGGGGGTGAAGAAGACTGCGATGCTGTCCGCGGACGAGACTGCCGAGACCCTCGTGAGGGGCGTCGTCGAGGATCTGCCGTTCAGAAGGGGGGACGAAGTCAATCTGATCGTCAACGGATATGGTTCGACCACCCTGATGGAACTGTACGTCGTGAACCGCAAGGTCCACCATATCTTAGGCGGTCTGGGAATACGCGTCCACCGCACCGAGGTGGGCAGTTTCCTCACCACTCAGGAGATGGCTGGATGCTCTGTGACCCTGATGCGGTTGGACGGGGAACTGCGGGAGCTCTACGATGCCCCTGCCCATACCCCCACGTTTCGTAAGTTCCCGGACTTACTGAAGAGCCGCTAGAGGTAACGGATCTTGGAGGATAAGATAAGGTACGCCGTCGCGAGGGATTTCCTACTTAGATTGGCTAACTCGGTAATGCTCGAGAAGGACCGCTTGGACGAGCTCGATGCCGCTTGCGGTGACGGCGACTTCGGCGTGGGGATGTACGTCGGCTTCGAGAATGCGAAGAAGGCAGTGGAGCAAGTGGTGAACGGCGATATCGGGCAGCTTCTGAATGCGGCTGGCCAGGCGATCTTGTCATCGGTCGGCGGGGCCTCCGGCGCATTGTTTGGGACGCTATTCATGGAAGTGGGCAAGGGGGCGAGCGGAAAGGCCGAAATCGACCTCGAGGACCTGTCGAAGATGTTTGGGGCATCTCTGGAGAAAATCCGCCAACGCGGAAGGGCGAAGTTGGGCGATAAAACCCTCGTCGATGCACTTGAGCCTGCCGTAGAATCTCTTAGAGATGCGGCAAAGAGGAATAGCGATCTGGAAGAGGCGCTGCGGATGGCCGCCGACGCAGCCAGGAGGGGGGCCGAATCGACAAAGAGTTTGATCGCGAAACAGGGAAAGGCTAGATATCTCGGGGAGCAAACGCTGGGCCACGTGGATCCGGGCGCCGAGGTGATAAAACTCATATTCGAAACTTTCTTGGCCACTTGCCAGTCCACTAGTAATATACGCTAATTTTATAGAATTATTTTTGCCCTATATATCTTTCTTATCTTGTCCAGCACCTTTCGGTTTTCGTAGGGTTTGATGAACTTTTCATAATCGGCCTTGGGGATGGGTTCCTTGGAATTTGCGACGAGGGAATCGAAGTCAACCGCCCTCTGCTCAATTCACCGCACGGGTACTCATCGCAATATGCGCAGTTCCGTAAGCCTTTGGCCACAACGCATGGCCGAACGGGACATCCGGAATCGATTAGCTTAGGCTTTTCGCCGTCGGGCGCCGAGCATCCATCGCATAGTATTTTCCCCGACGGGATACGGAAACCATAGATCCTGAACCACCCATCGTTCGTTCTCTCCTGGTCTTCTGTGGAATGAATGTTCCCCTTGTATGCGGGACAGAGGTTGCACCTGTAACCATATCTAGTGATTAGGTCGCCCATTTTTCTTGCCCACTAGATCTCGTTCTTGCTGACCGCAAGCAGGTATTTTCCGATTGCCTCCTTCCACGTCCGCCAGTATGCGTTCCCAAGCTCTACGGTCGCGGTGGATGGGTCTCCGAACGCCCCCGTCTCTGACAGCTCATCTGTGCGCCAAGCGTAATTCGGCTCCTTGTCCGCCTTCAACTCGGGTTTGACCGCCTTCCCCATCTTCACCAGGTGCTTCCTGTCCGCAAGCGTCTCGGCAACCTCGGGCCTGCTCGCATGGATTGCCATCTGCCCCTCGGGAGCTAGGTCCTTCTCGGCCTCCTTGAGCCCTTTCGTGATGTCGGGATTCGGATATTGTTCGAAATTGTATATCTTCACCTGCTTGCCCTGCAGGGCCATCTCCTCCATCATCTTGTACCTTGCCACTTGGATCGAGGTCTCATTTCCGCCATTGCCATTGACGATGACTATTTTCCTGAATCCGTGGCGGATGACCTCCCGCATTAGGTCCGACAGCACCGCGACGTAGGTTTCGAAACGCAAGGAGATCGTCCCGGGGAAGTTCATGTGGCGGCAGGACTGGCCATAAGGCAGGAGAGGCATGACGAGGACTTTGACGCCGTACTTCTCCCTGGCCTCCCGAGCGCCTTCGAACGCCCATCTCTCAGCGAGCCGTGCATCGGTGTCGATCGGCAACATGGGCCCGTGCTGTTCGATCGCCCCCGCGGGAAGGACAAGGATGTAGTCATCCTTCGCAGCTCGACCGATGTCCTCCCAAGTGTTTTCGCCGTACATTAGGCTCAACCGTTCTCTTCCTCAAAAGTAACGTTATGGAAAATGCCTATTATGCGTTATCTCCTGTGTTCAATGCCGCTCCATCGAACGATCGTCACAGCCCTACCCGCACTTGATGTCGTCGCATCGAGGCTTTCATCTTGGCGCCCTCTTCCTCCCAACTGCGTGCAGGTGGCCTCCATACCCCGCTATGCTTGGTTCCTCGCAGAGCATCAGCTCGAGGTCTAAGAGCCCCTTGGCCTTCTCCTCCTCCTGAAGGAATGACTCCCTCTCCTCCCTAGAGAGCAACACGACCGTCTTGCCCAAGACCTTCACGACTTCCAGGCCATTATCCTCGAAGAGTTTCCTCAGATCGTCCGGTGAGAAGGCCCAGCAATTGAAGCCCCACTGTTCGGCGAAGAACCTCCTATCGCGTAAAACCTTGAGCGCCTCATCAAGGCCCTTGTTGATGAGCGTCCCACGTACGGCGCTGAATAGGCCGTCAACGCCAGCGGCTGCGAAGTGATCTGGCTTCAGCACTCTCGCGAGCTCGCCAACCGCCCTGTCCGGATCGCTGCAATACGATATCGGGTCTCCCTCAGCCAAGACGAAATCGAAACTATCATCATCATCATGATTCAAATCGCAGATGTCTCCTTCTTCGAAGGTGACCAGATGGCCGAGCCCCTCCTCCTTGATCTTCTTCCTCGCTACTTCCAGCATCTGACTTGAGATGTCATAGAGGACTACCCTCAAGCCCCTCTCTGCGATAGGAATCGTCCACCTTCCAGTTCCTCCGCCCGCATCCAATACTGTGCCCTTAATTGGCAGATACGGCCCGATGTAGCGCCAAGTGATCTTATCGTAGAATTCCCTGAAGTATGGGACATCTAACTCCCTGTCGTAATTTTGGGCTGACCTGTCATAATAACTCATTACTTTTCGGCTCTGTTCTTCCGACATGGCGGCCCTGAATGCGAATGCCGGGAGTTTTGTTATAAGCCTTCCACTTTCCCTTCGATCGCTAAATCCTCAATCCATAGAGTTCCTTGGGATTGGCGTAAAACCACATCTCAGCTATGGATGTGGCCTCCTCCTCGGTCATGAGGCCGTCCTCGACACGCCCCCCGAGGACACGTGCGATGTTCTCCCTGGCCATGACCAGGTGGCCGTAGACCTTCTCAACGGGCCTGTGGTAGTCGCCGCCGAAGGCTATGATCTTGTTCACAGGGACTAGGTCGATCAGCTCGTCCATCGCCGAGCAGGCCATCTTGGGCGACAGGATGTGGCACCAGCAGAGGTTGAGCCAGACGTTTGGGAAGTTCTTGCCGATGATGGCCGTGTCCCGAACGTAGGGGACGCCCATGTGATAGATGTCGAACTTGGTCCCAGGATGCCTGATGATCGTCTGGATCATGTGCTTGGGATCCAGGGTCCGGAAGTCGCCCCAGACCCCGGTGTGGACGGCCACGACAAGCCCGAGTTCCGAGGCCATGCCCACCATCTGATCTGTGACGTAGGAACGCAGCGGGCTCAGCTCGGGGAGCTGGGCTCTCTCGCCGCTCATGAGGGAATCGAAGAGGGAGATTGCCCGACCGCGGTCGGGTTCGCCGTATGGCTGTGAGACCATCTTCAGCCCTACGACGCCCTCCGACTTCCACCTCGCCAAGACCTTCCTGATCGCGCCAAGGTAATCGTCGAGCGACCTCACATCTGCGTCGAAGACTGTGGCCCTTAACTCGATGGCCTTTTTTGTGTTCACGGCCGCGTATGTATCCAGGAGCATGAGGGGCATGAGGAGATCGTGGTCGTAATCGGTTCGATTGTCGAGGCCGTAATCGTTCTGAGTCAGCGCCGTTCGAATGTTGCATTTCTTACAGAGGACATGATCATAAATGCCCGGCTTGTTCCGTTCCGCCATCTTCTCGGAGAGGGCCTTATAGTTTCCTTCATTGACGTCATCGAACCCATAGAGCTCATTGGCTGCGATGAATGCCGCGCGGGCATAGGAGCCGTGCCTAACGCTCTTGAGGTACGGGTAGAACGTCCTCCATCGATCCTCGAGGGGAATGTCGTGGTTTTGGGTCCTCTCGAAATCCTCGGATGACATGCCAGCAGTCATAAGGTCATAACGCACGTAGTGGCTGAAAAGCGTCAGGGCATCGACTTCCTGCTTTACGTAGACTTTCTCGGGAGGCAGGTGCTCGTGAGCGTCGATGACCTTGAAGCCCTCAAGGATCTTGACTAAATTTTCCGCAACTGCCGAAAGCTTCATCGCATCGTCCCTTTTTCATTCATCATAAGAGCTTAAAGGATTTTGCTCCACGCACTACATATTCAATGCGATCGTCTCATATACGTACCTCCTTTTGATGAGATGACATGATGTGCTCACATTACATGAGCTCAGACCGTGAACTTGCGTTAAATATCGGCCGCCATTGCTACAGCACTGTGAACTGAAAGAGGTGAAACGAATGAAGATATTGAAGGCGTTGTTTGCACTGATCGCAGCTCTGAGGTCCTCATGGAAGGACATGACATCGCTGCTGGACGCATGATGGAAGCCAATATCCGGGGACCTCAGGGCTGGCATCGTCGCCCCGATTCGAATTTTGTACGCAACGTAAGCCGAACAGCCCCCAGGTCCTCCCTAATCCTCTTTACATTATTCCCCAGAACCATATTGAATATTAATGTACCGAGAAGGGGCGGGAGATACCGTTAAGAGGGCGATTGAGAAGATGAACGTGCGATGGCCAGGAAATACATTGTAACTGGAAGCCACGGTTTCATCGGCTCCCACCTCGTCAGGAGATTGGGGGAGGAAAATTGCTGGTGCATAGACTGGAAGATTGACAGGGACGCCAACCGCCAGAGCGATTACCCGATTGAGGATGGCCAATTCGATGCGATCTTCCACCTCGCGGGCTACATACACGATGGCTATCCCCCAAACGAGATCTTGGCCAACAACGTATCCTCCACGATGAGAGTTTTAGAGGAGGCGAAGCGGCTCAAGGCAAAGGTGATCTTTGCTAGTTCTGCCGGCGTCTACGCCGACCTCCCCAGCCCCCTACTCGAAGAGGGGAATATGGATTACACGGCCTCACCTTACGCAACCAGCAAGAGGATCGGGGAGGAACTTTGCCAGCTGTACTCGAGGAGGTGCGGTGTCCCTGCGGTTGCCCTTAGGCTCTTCAACGTCTATGGTCCCAGGGGTAACAGCGTAATAAACACTTGGCACGGACTAATTAGGAAACACGAGAGGCTGCTCGTAAACGGGAATGGGGAGCACGAACGCGACTACGTCCACGTAAACGATGCGGTCGATGCCATGGTCTCCGCAAGGAACTACCTTGAGAAGAATCCCTCATACGACATCTTCAACGTGGGGACGGGAGTTGGGACGGAACTACTCGGCTTAATATCCACAATGATGAGGATCTACGGGGTGAAGGTTCTACATGATTTCTCAGGAAAGCCGGGAGGGGTGCGCTACAGCCGCGCGTCAACCCAACGCTGCCTTGAGCGGATGGGCTTTAGGGCGAGTATACGGCTTGAGGATGGCCTGAAGATGCTCGAGTGAGAGACTCGGGTCTGACCGGCCCGATTCAAGGGGCACAGATGGATTTTTTGGGGGTCGACAGAAAGATTTTATCCTGGGGGAGTGGAGCTATCATTGGCGACGGGTCGGGCTGGAGGGCTTGTCGTCCTCTGGATCCTGAAATCGACAACACGCAGGGGCCAGTAACCTAAGGGGCGCGACCAAGCGCCTCGGGGGACCCGTTCGTTGCGGGATGAGACCCAGCTCTGTCGGATCGGTGCAGGAGTAGGCGCATCCGTAGGGGTGCGTCGTGTCCTTAACCAGCGAATGCGCCAGGCCGGGGACGGAGCAGCGGTAAGTTGGGCTACCTGATGCTGGCGGAATAACTGGGTCGACTTGCGCGGATGCGGCCCTCAGGGGAATGCTGATTGCCACCTGAGGGGTCCGTCGCTACTTGTAGCCCGTCATTCACCAATGAGGGGGCCGATGGATGTGGTTGAGAGCTGGGTTATGTGCGCCCCTATTCCCTCTCGATCAATTCGATGAGCGTTCCATCCGGGTCCTCTATGAAGGCTATGAGCGAACCGCCCGGGCTCAGCCTGAATGGTTTATCCGTGATGGTGATCCCTTCCTTCATCATCGTTGATATGGCCTTCTCCATGTCCTTGACCTCGAAGGCCAAATGGTCGAAGATCCTGTCCTCGTATTCCGCCTGTATGAACTTCTTCTGGTCCCGGTAGAGCGTTAGTTCCAACCTCGCTCCCTTACCTTGGGGGTCCTGGAGAAAGGCGATCTCTGCATTGTTCTTGGGTATTTCGTTGTGGCTCAGGAGCTTGAGCCCCAATAACCTCGTATAGAAATCGATCGACCTCTCCATATTACTCGTACGAATGCTAGTATGGGTTAACATGCTTTCACATTAGATCATCTGATATATAGGAATTGGGGTATGTAACCATAGCTTCGGTCGTCCTTGTAGGATCCCCCATAATCATACGTTCGTAAGGAAATAATATATGGAATAACACGAAGAGAAACAGTGCATATAATTCCGTTTATAAGAACGTTTCGTATACAGTGGTCGTGAGAAGAGAAGAACGATGGAGGGCGCTTTGAAGGCTCTAATATTGGGCTTCGATGGCGCCTCCCCAAATTTGATTAATGAATGGATCGATCACCTGCCGTCGTTCGGAACGTTCAAGAAACGAGGCACTTTTGGCCGAACTATACCTCCCGTTCCGGCCCTGACGCCCGTCGCCTGGACGAGCTTCATGACAGGAATGAATCCGGGCAACCACGGAATCTTCAGCTTCGCCATGAGGCGGAGAGGAACGTACGAAAGGGACATAATCGGGCCCAACATGCTGAAATCCAAGACGCTATTTCGGATCATCTGTGAGGCTGAGAAGACGGCTGCGACCATCAATGTCCCGATGAGCGACATAGAGGAAATGAGAGGATTCGTGATACCAGGCTTCTTATCTACGCACGAAGGAGTCCCTTATCCGGACAGCGTAAAGGAGAAGATCAGGAAGAGATTTAAAATTGATAAGATCCGCGGTGACCTCGATATCGATATCCTAGACAGGGCAGCAACCGATCCGGACCTATTCTTCGAGAAGGTTAATGAGATCACGGACGAGATGGCTGAGATCTCCCTCTTCCTATTGCAAGAAGAAGGATGGGATTTCTTCATGCCCGTCTTCATGGGACTGGACAGGATACAGCATTTCTTTTGGAAATACATAGATCCGGCTCACCCAAAGCACGAGGAAAGCGAGTATGGGAGATCTGTAAGGGATCTTTACGTTAAAGTCGACAAGATTGTAGGCGACTTCGTGAAATCAGTGGATGATGACACGATGGTCATGGTGATATCGGATCACGGGTTCTGCCCGATCCACGCCGAGATCTTTGTGAACAATTACCTGGAGGAGAAGGGATTCGTGACCACGAGGTCCGGAAAGATAGTCACGGAGGATAGCATTGCAATCTCATACGGATATGGGGACATATGGTTGAACGTCGGGGGAAGAGAGCCAAAGGGCATGATCGGCCCGGGAGAGGATTACGAGAGGACCAGAGAACAGATCGTCGAGGGCCTAAAGGAGATCACGATCGATGGCAAGAGGCCGATCAAGGACGTAAGGAAGAGGGAGGAGGTGTGGTGGGGCCCGTACCTTGAGTATGCCCCGGATCTCACGATAATCTTCAATGTTGGATACCAAGCTGCGAGATGGCCTGAGATTTCTGCCAAGGGCGAACTCGGGCGTTACGTTAACGACAACCCAAGATGGAGCGGAGGCCACGATGGCACACACGATCCGGAAGAGGTGACGGGCATCTTCGGAGCCCTCGGGCCTGGCGTCCGTGCCGGAGATGAGGTTAAGGTTCACTTGTGGGACTTTGCGCCAACCATACTGAGACTGATGGGCGTACCGATCCCAGCGGACATGGATGGGAAATCCTTTCTTTGATCAGACGACCTTTGATAGCGCGTGAGCCAGAGCTCCCACTTCATCTTGCGAGCATCGGAGCACGGCGCCCTAGCTGCGCCCTCTCGCCATAACTTTCAACATGGTTCATTTTCGCTTCCCCCAACCGAAAGGGGATTAAATCGGTAATTTGATCTCCTTTCCGGTCCTGGCCGATTCCACCGCTGTCAGCGTTACTTCCAGCGCCCTCACGCCCTCAACGTACGGCACGGCCGTCTTCGTCCCACTTTGCACGCAGCTGACGAAGTGCTTGTCCTCCTCGAGAACGGCATCCACGGTGTCTCTAAATTCCGTGACCTTTCCGCCCTCGACGACCTTATAGCCGTTGTTCGAGATCAGTTCCAAATTCTTCGCTAGTATTGTGAGGCGTCCCAACCCGCCAGCTTCCTGCGCCGCGGACGAGCTAGTCAGAACCCCGATCGCGCCGTTCTTGAATCTCATGATGACGGACGAGACGTCCTCGATCGTGAAGTTAGGAAGGTCCTTGTTGAGTTGTCTGCCGAACTTCGCATACACTGTCGAGACATCGCCTACCATCCATCTCGCCAAATCCACCTGATGCGTCGATTGTTCCACGAGTTGGCCGCCACTAAGCTCCTTTCTCCTCCACCAGAAGTTCTCATCTCCCGCAATCCCTCCCAAACGCACCAGCTCTATCAGTCCAATCTCCCCGCCCCGTTCTCTGAGGATCTGCCTTATTCGCTGGAGCCCGTCGTAGAACCTCATCACGTATCCGACCTGCGTAATTATGCCCGATCTCGCTACGCTCCTCTGCACCTCCTTGGCCTTCTTCATGGTCAACGCCACAGGCTTCTCCACGAAGAACGGTATCTTCGCCTTCGTGCAGAGCAGCTCCTGGTCTGTGTGCGCAAACGGGGGAATGGCGATAAAACAAGCGTCCAGCCCCTCCTCCTCGAGCATCTCACAATAATCCCTGTAGGGATGGCCCGAATATTTTTGCGCGCAATTGCGCGCCCTCTCCTCCATCACGTCCGCGAAGGCCACCATCTTGGCATCCTGGATCTTACTCAAGCTCTCCATGTGGGCCGAGTTCATTCCACCACAGCCTATCATCCCGATTCGCACCAATGCCGATCACTCGTCCTTAGTTCGCAGATACCCTATGTGAATCTTTCTATACCGATGCATTGCTAAAAACATCGCCAATGGCCACGCCCATAGTATACACGAAATCAGATCAGATATCGGCATATGCGTGAATCAACGTAGTAATGGGATGGCTAGATCTCGAGCCCATGAATGAAGGGGCGCACCCCATTTTAACCTATGCCCTCTATTTTAATACTTGTCCAGCTGAAGTTGGGTCGGATTCACCGGGGCGTAGAATTGACCGAAGCAAAGGTAACCATCATCGGGGCAGGCAGCGCCGAATTCTCGATGACATTGGTGAGGGACCTGTGCCTGAGGGAGAGCCTGAAGGGCAGCACCATCTGCTTCATGGACATCGACGAGTCAAGGCTCGACGTCGTCTACGGCCTCGCGACGAGGTACGCGCGCGAAACAAAGGCGGAACTTAAGTTCGAGAAGGCTCTGGAGAGGAGGGGGGCACTCCAAGGCGCCGATTTCGTGATCAACACGGCCCTTGTGGGCGGCCATTCGAACGAAGAGGAGGAGCGGAGGGTCGGGGAGGAATGTGGCTATTACCGTGGCATGAACTTCGGAGTCTACCTACACCAGCTGGCGCTGATGCTCGGCGTCGCAAGGGATGTGGAGGACCTTTGCCGCAACGCATGGCTCATCCAGGCCTCGAACCCCGTCTTCGACGGTTGCACGCTCATCACGAGGGAGACGAGGGCTAAGGCGATCGGTCTGTGCCACGGCCATTACGGAGCCTACCATGTGGCCCGCGTCATCGGCATTGATCCTAAGGAGGTCAGCTTCCAAGCCCCTGGCGTAAACCATTGCATCTGGATGACGCGCTTCCTCCGCAGTGGCAAGGACGCTTACCCGCTGATAGACGAGTGGATAGCGGAGAAGTCCGAGGAGTATTGGAGGCTTTGGGATGGAGACGCAACGGACGTGCAGATGTCGCCCGCGGCCGTGAGCCTCTACAAGATGTTCGGGCTATTCCCAATTGGGGACACACCGCGATTTGCCGGGGCGTGGTGGCACCACACAGACCTCGAGACGAAGAAGAGGTGGTTCAACAAGTACGGTGGGTTCGATTCCGAGATCGGGTGGAGCCACTACTTGAGTGGTTTGGATCGGCGGATGGAGGCGATGTTCCAACTGCATGGAGATTCATCGGCCCTCGTATCAAAAGAATTTCCGCCTGAGGCGAGCGGGGAGCAGCACGTGCCGATCATCGACGCCCTCGTAAACGACAACAGGGGGTGCTTCCAGGTCAATGTCCCGAACGGTGGCGCCCTGGAAGGTTTCGGAGGGGATGTGGTGGTCGAGGTGCCCGGCATTGTCAGCGCTCGAGGCGTTCAGGCGGTCAAAGTCGGGAAATTGCCCAGGCGCCTTACCTTACACATCCTCAGGACGCTGGTAATGCCGATGGAACAGGGGCTCGAAGCTTTTCTAACCAGGGACAAGATGGCCCTGCTGGACAGGATTCTATTGGACCACAGGACTAGAAGCTACGAGCAAGCCCAAAGGCTCGTGGATGCCATCTTGGCACTTCCGTTCAACGAGGACTTAAGGGATTTTAGGTGAATG
>Ga0315309_1000828_pt1 | contig 18917 bp, 19 predicted proteins | sample TDP4_MG_FD_203080 | JGI IMG/M metagenome (GOLD analysis project Ga0315309, IMG submission 203080) | Freshwater sediment microbial communities from Lake Towuti, South Sulawesi, Indonesia - TDP4 | ecosystem: Environmental > Aquatic > Freshwater > Lake > Sediment | place: Indonesia: South Sulawesi... | reverse complement strand
TTCTTTAATCCACCAAAACTAATGGTGTTCTTTAGGAACAGTATGTAGAGTATTTCAAGATTCCATTTTTGAGATAACAAGTTGAAGCTTTCCTCGAGACTTTTTATATCTTCTTTCAGATCCACCAAGCTTATTTCTTCTTTTTCCATTATGTGTCGGAGCGTGTCTTCTATTCCTTTGAGGGTATGTTCTATGCGTACTTCTACAAGTTTGCGAAGTTCATCGCTTAGTGTTGTTTGGGGATCCATTCTGATACACTTGGTGTGAAGGAGCTTACTTCATGATTTATAAAGGTTTACTTATACAACAAGGTATAGAAAACACATTTAAAGTATGGAGGGAGCCCGTTGGAGAAGTTTGACGTAGTTGTAGTGGGTGCCGGAACAGCCGGATGCCTAGCCGCAAAAACAACCGCGGAAGCGGGCTTAAAAGTCTGTCTGATTGAGAGGAAAAGAAGAGAGGAGATTGGAGAAAAAATCTGTGGAGATGCCCTAGGAGAGCATCACCTGAAAAATGTGGGCCTAGAAAAACCACATGGCGGCGAATTAGAAAAAAGAATCGAAGGCATTAAGATTTATTCACCTGATTTAGAGACAGTTTTCAATATTAAGCATGAAGATTTTGTTGGTTACTTGTTAAATAGGCGTCTTTTTGGGCAATGGCTTTTGAAGAAGGCCCTTGATGATGATGTTGTTCTTCTTGATTCTACACAGTGTTTAGAGCCGATGATTGAGAAGGGCTTTGTAATTGGTGTTTTAGCCAAAAATTTGGAAACTGGTGAGAATGTTCAGTTAAGAGGTAAAGTGGTTGTGGATGCGAGTGGTTTTCTGGCGGTAGTTCGGCGGAAGCTTCCTAAAAAGATGGGAATAGAAAATGAAATTGCAAATGAGGATGTTGAAGCTTGTTACCGTGAAATAAGACAGCTTAAGCAGGAAACTGAAAAAACAAATTATTGTGAAATGTACCTAAACCAAAAGATAACTCCTGGAGGCTATACATGGATTTTCCCTAAGAGTGGAGCAAGGGTTAATGCGGGTTTAGGAGTTTGTATGCGGGGTAAGTTTCCCAACCCTAAAAATCAGTTCTACAGACACATTTTAACTAAACCGCTTTTTGAAGGTTCTCTGCTTCTGACTGGAGGTGCATGGTATGACCCTACACGTAGACCCTTGGATAACATGGTTGGGAATGGAGTTGTAATTCTCGGCGATGCAGCGTGTCTAGTGAACCCGGTTCATGGTGGTGGAAATGGTCCATCAATGCTTAGTGGTCACCTTGCTGGGAAAGCAATAGTTGAGGCCTTAGAACAGGGTGATGTCGGTCAAGAATCCCTATGGCCTTATAATTGCATGTTCATGGAAATGTACGGGGCGAAGCAGGCTGGACTGGATGTTTTTCGCATGTTGCTTTTGTCAAGCCGTGACGAAGACCTAAATTATGGGATGAAGTATGGGGTCTTAAAGGAGGAGGATATTCTGAAGGCTGGTTTAGGCGAGGAGTTTCATCTGAGGATAACTGAGGCTGCCGAGCGTGTTTTTAGGGGGTTGAAGAGGATACGGTATTTGAACAAGCTTCGGTTTACTGTTAGTATGATGAAGCGGGTTAAAGCCCATTATAGAAACTATCCGAAAGCGCCTGGAAACTTCGAAGGATGGCGAATAAAAACAGAGGTCTTATTTAAAGAAGCTAAATCAAAAATTATGGATTAGATGTTGGCACTCTTTAAATCAGCGGTTAACAGGTTAAGTAAGTGTGAAGTGTAGCTGTTATGCGCGTTGCAGTTTTAGCCACAGGCGGGAAGGATTCCACTTTAGCACTTCACAAGTCCTTAAAGCAAGGTCATGAAGTAAAATATCTAGTGAGCATGATTCCATTAAGAGAAGACAGCTGGATGTTCCATCACCCAAACATCCGACTAGTCGACCTGTTTGCAGAGGCTGTGGAAATTCCGCTCGTGAAGGCTGAAACATCTGGGGTTAAAGAAGAAGAGGTTAAAGACCTTCAGCGGTTGATTGAAAAGCTTGATGTAGAAGCCATAGTTTCCGGGGCGATAGCCTCCAACTATCAAAAAGCGCGAATAGAAAAAATCTGCAAACAGTTGAGGCTAAAGTGTATAACGCCACTTTGGCATAAAAACCCCCCAGACATTTTGAAGGAAATCGTAGCCCTCAAATTCGATGTTATCATAACCGGAGTTTACGCGTACGGTTTCAATAAGGAATGGCTCGGAAGAAAAATCGATGAAGCCTCCATTAAAGCTTTAATAGAATTAAACAGACAGTACGGTGTTTCACTTGTGGGCGAGGGAGGAGAATACGAAACCCTTGTTCTTGACGCTCCGTTCTTCAGAAAAAGAATAAAAATCCTTGAAGCAGAGAAGGTTTGGAAGAATCAAAGTGGCTACTATCTGATTACTAAAGCAAAACTTGAAAACAAATAGTGTTGCTTGATATTTTGGATGCTGCCATGAAAACCACCCCCAAGGAGTTAAAAGCGTGAACTTTATAGTGCGCCAAGTGTATTTGAAATTGGGAAGCTTATGGTTGAAGAAACAGACATAGTAGAATTTCTCAGGGCACATGAGGGCAAAGCATCTTTAAACGATGTGGCAGAAGGCTTGGGCATACCAAAGTATGGACCCAACTCTGCTTATGCGCTTCTGCAATCCTTAAAAACCAAGGGTATCATTGAGCGTCGTGGCGAACTCTGGACAATAGTTGAGGAAGAAGTTAAGCCTTCGGAAAGAGTTGCACAAGCACCTGCGCCTCCAACCGCAGAAAAAGAAGCAGCTGTCCCGGAAGTTGAAAAACTCATGAAAGCCATGGCAAAAACAATTGCAGAAGCAATGAAAGGCGCTAGAGCTCCAGCCGACGAGTGGGAGCTGGCAACAAAACCCATGGCAACAAAGATTGAAAGGAAAGAAGAAAAACTAAGCTCACTTGTCTTAACACCAGACGTGGCGCCTGAAGCCAAAAAACCATTAATAGGCTTTTCAACAGGCACGTTTATAGACTATTTCTTCCTAACGCCCGAAGGAAAACCTCTAAATGGGGTGCCTATATGCGGGCAATTCGCAATTACAGGCTTGCCTGGCGCTGGAAAATCGATACTTGTCGAGGAAATAGCAGTGAGGGTTGCGGGTTCGGAAAGGAAAGTGCTTTTTGCAACAGCTGAGGATACTTGGAGAAGTGCAACCCCACGCTTCGATTTGCAGTCCCGCCTAAAACAGAAGGCGGATATTTTAGGTTTGGACTGGAACAAAATCCGCGGAAACCTCTTTGTGCTTGACACTGTTGCTTATCCGGAGCTTCGAGACTGGAACACTTTCGCGGAAACCTATCGCTATGTGGCTGAAAGGGAGAAAATCGAACTGTCCATAGTCGATTCCGTGACAGTGCTTGAAGCCTACCGGGGAGCACTAAAATATCGTGTCATGGAACTGGCAAGATACAACCAAGTCCACGGCATAACAGCCCTATACGTCAATCAGCGCAGCTCTGAGGTCTGGGACAGCTACGACATGGCGGGCGGAATAGGCTTAGCCCACAACCTCGACGGAACAATAATAGTTGACTATGGACGTGTTTACTGGTATGACCAACAAGTCGATTTGGAAGCAAACAGAGGCGAATTCGTCCGCATATCACGTGTCTTAGACTGTAGAATGTGCAATTTCGAGAGGAGAAGAATAAAGATTGACATAACACCGGACGGCTTTCTGAGGGCATCGGAGCCCATCCCAAAAACTGAAGGAACAAAACAATAGTGAAGAAATAAATGTCAATAGTCAAGCCGCCGTCCTTCGAAGAGCTTGTTGAAACCTACGGATCTCCAAAAAACGCAGTGCTCCACCTCATAGAGGTTGGGTTCTCACCAGAACAAATAGAGTGGAAAATGGGCATACCGTACCATCGCATACGCCTATACATGGAGGGAGCAGAGCCAAAAGGAGGCGTGCCGTTCTCAAAAATAGTGGAAGTCTACGAGCGCCTGGCACTTCTTCGCGGAAAAAAGGGAAAAGAAACGGAACTTGCTAGATTCTTCAAAAATCCAGAACTCACGCTCGAGATTAAAGCTCGCTTTGCCCTAGGAACGTTCACAGAAGAAAACCTGAAAATTGGACTCGGCTTAATAGAGAGAAGCATCAGTCTGGCAACAGGCGCACCAATAAGCCATGTTAGAAAACTCCTAATAGACTATGGAGAACACGGCGAAGTCGCTTATCTGCTCAAAAAGCCCAGAGACTCTGAATTAACGGTTGAAGAAGTCTACGAAGCTATTAGGCTGTTGCCAAGCCTGAAAAGGATAAGGGAACGTGAACTACACATTTCGAGCCTGTTGCGAGTGGGTACACTAACAGAGGCGAAATACATCGTTAGACTTCTGCTTGGAGATTTGAAGCTTGGCTACTACGCTCGGACAGTGGTGAGAGCTGCGGCAAGAGCGTACGAGGTGCCGCCCGAACTTATCGAAAATGCCTGCGCAATATTGGGCTTGACCGAAGGCGTAACACTTGCATCGGAAGGCTTGCTCAAACTCTCAGAAGTCAGAATGCGTCCTGGACAGTTTATTAAGCCTCAGCTCGCCCACCTCTACGAACCTGACAAAGTAGTTTACCCGGTCAGAGCCGAGTACAAACTTGATGGAAGCCGCCTTCAAATCCACAAATGGGGCACTCAGATTTGGCTTTACTCGAGGAGAGGCGTGGAGAAATCACGGACACTGCCTGAAATAGTGGAAATGGCTGAAAACTTTAGGGCTCAGAGCTGTATTGTTGATGGCGAAGTAATAGCTATAGATGATTTTGGAAATCCGCTGCCGTTTCAAACCTTGCTTGAGAGAACAGTGCCAAGGGAACTTGCACCCGAGGAATTAGAAGAAAGAAAGGGAAAGGTTAAAGTTACCATCAAAGCCTTCGACATACTATTCCTAAACGGACAGGAGTTTGTCAATTTGCCGCTTTTTATGAGGCAAAAACATCTGTTAGAAGTTGTTCCAGCTGAATACGTAGTGGAAGCGGTAGACTGTCAGAACGAGGTTGAACTCATGCGCTTCTACGAAGAAGCCTTAAAGAAAAAATTCGAGGGCATAGTCGTCAAAAACTTGGCCTCGCCTTACGAGATTGGGCAACGCATCTACACATGGCTTAAGCTGAAGCCCGAGCGCGACACAGTAGACTGCACAATAGTGAAAGCCCTATATGGGAAAGGCAAACGTGCAGGTCTATACTCGTCATTTTTGCTTGCGGTGCGCGACCCCTCAGAAAGAAAACTCTACACAATCGGAAGAGTTTCAAACCTACCAGAAGAAACAATGGATGAACTGAGAACTATAGTTGAGAATACTAAGACAAGCGAAGACGATGAAGGCGTTTTTGTTAAGCCTTCGGTAGTCGCAGAAGCTACATATCAAGAAATTCAAGAGACAGACGAGTACACAAGCGGATACGCCTTAAGAGTTCCCAAAATAGTTCGGTTCAGAACGGATAAGACTGTTAACGAGACAGACAGCGTTGAGAAACTTAAGAAACTCTATGAGTTGCAGTATGAACGTTACCCAATCAAATCATTGTAGTTTCATATTTTGTTAAGCTCATTACCCACAACCTTAAGAAGAGCTAAAGCTGAAAATAATTTCTTGGTTTTAGAGTTCTAAGCTCTGTACAGGGCTGAAGAATATTAACATGTGCGGTGGTTTTAAATTGTTCACTTCGGAGTCCCAAGGTGATTTCTATAAACTCTTTTATGGTGTGGCTGGTGAAATCCCATGTTGGATTTCCATATCTCAGACCGCTACATGTGGAATCCGCATACACAAAGAGTTCATTTTCGCCAAAATAGTATGCAGCCTCGTTTGCGTATCCAAACTCTGGTCTGCTGATAACCTTGAAAGGCCACAACTTGCATGCCTTAGGTTTCATGTGCTGTAATCCGCATAAGCGCATGTTTGAGAGACAATATAGGAAGACGCATGAGCCATCGCTTCTTCTTTTTATAAACAGCTTGTTTAAGCCTGAAACAGTTTTGTCCACCCCATAGTTTTTAACGATTTTTAACCATTCTAGGAAGTTTAAAACGACGCTGTAGGCTCTGGAACATTGACCGCATGCGTCGCATCTCCAGTCTGCAATAAATTGCCAAGGAACAATCAGCACTTTTCTATGCCTGCGCTTCTCTTACTATAAAATTTCAGAAAATATTTTCTCTTAAAAACTTATTTGCAAAGGGGTCAGCTTTTCAACAATTTCCTTCGGAAGGTCCATGAATATAAAACTAAACTTTCTTGTATAGGTATATCGTGTGGGAAGGATATCCTAGCGTCGGGTTTTCACAGAAATTTTCGACCTTGACGGGTTTCCACCCAACAACTTCATAATCGTGGGAGATCACGCGGACTCCGAGTTTAAGTTCAGCCTCAAGTTTGGGCCTAACCTTTTCATTTGCGCTAGTCGTTAGGTACAAAAAAACGACATCCGCTGAAGTTAAGTCTACGTTGAAAATGTCACCATTCACTATTGTCACCCTGTCTTGGAGACTGTGCTCATAGACTGTGCTTAGCGCCCTTTTCACCAGGTCTTCTCTCAATTCGACGCCGACGGCTCTTGCGCCAAAATCTTTTGCAGCCATTATAACTGCTCTGCCGTCCCCAGCACCTAAATCGAAGAAAACTTCCCCTGGTTTCAATTGGGCCAAGACGAGCATTTGACGGATAACTTGCGGCGGGGTTGGAACATAGGGGGCGATATACATTATGAGTCCTCGTTTGCGTATGAAATATCATTTGTATTGTTTAATCAATGTTTTAGCTCTTTTAAAGATTTTCCACATTTAAGCAACGTACGGAGCCCTTTTAGGAGGCGGCCTTCTAGCTTCTCCACATTTCATGGCACTTTGAGCACACAATTCCAAGTATTTCTCCTCCTCCCCGGTGCCGACGGCTTCAGCGGCTTTGCGGCAGATCTCGCTTGGCTCTTGACACCCTGAGTCTTTGCAAAGCTTTGATATGTAAAGGCATATTTCCTGCACATCCTTGGGATCTAGAACAGCTCTGTTTGTGCGGATAAGTAAGCAGATTTCCCTTGCCAAGACGCATGTTTGAAAATACTTGACTCTTTCAAGAACTTCTTCCCGCAGTTTCTTTCGACTTATTTCCAAACTCTTTTCTCCTTATTGTAAGCGATAAGATGCTTAGGCACAATAGGACAGTCTTTCATTTAAAAGTTGTTGTAGTTCTTAAGTGTCACCAGAATCGCTTGCTTAGGGCTTGGCGTTCTGCTTCAAGAACAAGCTCATAAAATCTGTCATTGGTTTTTGGTTCTTCTTCAAGAACCTCTCTGACATCTGATGGTTGGACCTTTCTGGCGCACAACGCCACGGCTGCGGATTTTCCGTATTTTGCTATTAACTGGGCTGTTTGCAACGCTTGTTTCTGCAGTTTTTCCTCGCTTTTGGTTAGTTTCCCGCCCTTCTTCTCGATGAGAGGAAGTGCCTTCTCTTCTTCCACTTTTAGAAGCCCTATTGATTGGGAGCCGCATCTTGGACATTTTGGCTTTTCGGGCAGGTCTTTAGCGCGTATCATTTCCATGTAATTCCAACAGTTTGTGCATATGAAGTTGCACGTTTCGTTGAGCAACCGCGCCCTTGTGGACTCTATAAGGACGACTCGCATCCTTTCCGGAGGAATCAAATCGGTTTTCATGCTTACACGTTCAATGCCAACACGAGCAACGGGCGTTGCATTCCCACCGGTTATGACTTTTTGTAATTGAATCTCGCCTTCCCGAATTTTTCTGAGAACGTAAACAAGTTTTTCAAGGTCTAAGTCCCTTGTGAAAATTTCCTTTAGGGCTTCATCGTAAATTGGCGTCTCTTCAAAGCTTTTTATCAGCCTTTGGAGACTTACGCTGCTGAAGTCAGCCCACTTCTTTATGGCTCCGAAACGCCTTGCCACATGAATCATTCTCCTCTTGAAAAGTCCGGTTTTCACGGTCGCCCTCGTTATAGTGTCTCTCACTGCTTGGTCTGACATGGCTCGCATTTCCTCAAACAGGAGAGCTATTTGGCTTGCGTTTGCAGCACCCATTGTTTGCACGAAGATGCGGTATGGGTCGTGTTGAACCACGATGCCGTATCCGATTTTTTCGGAGAGCAGCTGACCCAGCAGTTGGGCTAGAGCCCTGTTCGTAAGAGAACCGAAGTTAGCGTGGATGATGGTGAATTCCTCCCAGTCTTCGATGATTATTCGTTTGTCTGTTGGAACTGGGAATTCGGAGGCTACATGCTCTGTTGTTTCGATTAGAGCACGTAATATGATATCTTCGTCTGATGGATACTGCTCACTCAGTTTAGAGGCTATTTCTTCTGGTGAAAGTCCTTTAAGCATCTGTTCTTCAACAAAGCCCCTAATCGAGCCCACTTCCTGCGCCACCTCGAAGGGCACCGGAATCTCCTCGCCAATCCAGCTCGGTATAGCCCCGGTAGGGTCGTCAACTGGTTTCACGTGGACCTTTTCCTCTGAAATGTGCAGGATTCGCCACGGGCTTCCCCTAATTATGAATTTTATTCCCGGTTTGCCGTACTCAGCCATGAAGGCTTCGTCTAAAACCCCTATGGCGGAGTCGCTTGACTCGTCAACCACGAGAAACTGCTTCTCTTCAGGTATCATGGACAAGTTTTCAAAGTAATATTCGAAAAGGGCTTTTGTTCTCCGCGGTTTCAACACTACTTTGTCTTCAAAGGAAACCCATGCCAAGCGTGGGAAGCGTTGATGCATGTACCTGAGGATTTTTTCAACGTCTTCTGTTGTCAAATCCTCGTAGGGGTAAGCGTTTCGGAACATTTCTAAGATTTCGCCGAATTCAAGCCTTCTGTTCTTGAGGAGCAAACCCGCTACCTGATGGGCTAAGGCGTCATAGGGCTTGGGCGGAATATCGACGGGCTCCAGGTCTTCTTTTAGGGCTCTGCGGGCTATGGCTAAAGCCTCAAGCGTGTCATCAGAATCCATCGCAACGATTATTCCCTCGGCTATGCGTCCAATTCGGTGCCCGCTCCGGCCCACCCTTTGTATGAGCCTCGTCACTTGCCTCGGGCTCATGTACTGTATAACCAGGTCTATTCTACCAACGTCTATGCCCAACTCTAGGCTGCTCGTGCAAACAAGCCCTTTCAGTTCGCCGTTTTTCAAACCCCTTTCAGCAGCTATGCGAGATGGCTTGGCAAGGGAACCGTGATGTATCGAAACGGGAAAGTCTATGTCCCAGACTTTGAATCTGCTCGCCAAAACCTCTGATATCGCGCGGGTGTTTGTGAATAAAAGCACAGATTTATGCCTACTTATGTAATCGCGGATTATCCGCAGCCTAGCAGCAACTTCCGGATGCGTATAAAGCCGCGAAGAAAGCCTCAAGTCTTCAGCGTCAGGTTTTGGAAAAACAATTTTCAGTCGCATCATTCTGGCGACTGGAACACGGACGATTTCAACGCTTCGACCATTTCCGACGAGAAACTGAGCTACCTTTTCCGGACTGCCAATGGTGGCGGACAAACCTATTATCTGGAAGTCCCTGCCAACCATTAACCTAAGCCTTTCCAAAGCCAGAGAGAGCTGGCTTCCCCGCTTGCTATCAGCCATCTCGTGGACTTCGTCGATTATTACCCACCGCACTTGTTGCAGGTGCTGGCGCATAACCCAGCCTGGCAATATCGCCTGCAGAGTTTCAGGGGTTGTGATGAGGATGTCTGGGGGGCTTCTTGCTTGTCTCGTCCGCTCTTTTGTTTCTGTGTCGCCGTGTCTAACCGCCAATTTTATGTCTAGGTTGTTGCACCACCACTCAAGCCTCTCAAGCATGTCCCTGTTTAAGGCCCGCAGAGGCGTAATATACAAAACCTTTATGCCTGGTTTTTGAGGCTCCTTGAGAAGCATATTCAAAACAGGCAGAAAGGCGGCTTCCGTCTTGCCTGTGGCGGTCGGTGAAATTAGAAGAACATTTTTCCCCTCGAGAATTTTGGGAATGGTTTTCTCCTGTGGTTCTGTTGGTTTTGAGAATCCCCTCTGTTCTACAAGCCTTCGAACGGGCTTAACAAGAAAGTCAAAGGCATTCTTTGAGGTGTCTTTCAAGTTTGCTTAGGCCTCGAATGCTAAGGAATACAGCGGAAAACCATAGGTAAAAGCATTTTGGAAACGATTTTCGAATAGGCTTACACGACTGTTTTTAATGTAAAACAGAGTGGGCGATGCCTCATACTAGGCTTTAACTGATATTGGAACGCGTTTGTGGATGGTTTTGCCATTTTAAATGCAATTTCAGCAGCTTCTCTTATGCCTTTTTGGTCAAATCTGTCGTTGAACGAAAGCTAATGCGCCATTAACTAATGGTTCCTCGCTGAACTTTGCAGCTAACAACGGTTATAAGTTCATTGCAATGTTCTTCATGCCTAACGTCAACATAATCCATGCCAAGTTTAGGGAGCATTATCAAGGGCGAACAAAGCCAAATCTTCCTCCATTGTTTCTTCTCATTTAAGCATTATGCGTTTTTAGGCTTCAACTTAAAAGTTTCTTTAAGAGTCATATTCTTTCTTTGTAAAAACATGTCTAAACTTGATGTTCAAGTGGAGTTTTTATATCCGAAAACAATGGAAAGTTTTTTATCTATCATCGTATGAAACCATGGCTATGAGAATGTTTGGAGGAAAATAAATGGCTAAATGTCCAAAATGCGGAACCTTCGTCTCAGCGCCTAAGAAGAAGTGGACCATGGCTGGACGCCCAGACAAAGCTGGAAAAAGGATGCAGCTGGAAATCGGACTTTTCGACTGTCCAAAATGCAAGAAACCCTTCCGAGAAGTGTTAAGCAAGAAGAAGATTTAAACGCCTTAGAAATCACTGGCGACTTGGCATGCCGAAAGGTCAAACAAGACAAAACGCTTGCCCTGAGTGTGGAACATCCGCAAAAGACCCGTACAAAACGTGGGAGCTTGTCGCTCCGTTTCCAGACAAAAAAATGAGAATCACACTAACAGTATTCGGCATGTACGAATGTTCGAAATGCGGCAAAAAATTCAAGGGAATAGTAAGTAAAGCCAAACTGGGTGCAGAAGGCATAGAGCTTTAAGTTCATCCGCCTTTTCCCCTATTTTTCCATTTTAAAGCGCTAAGTTTTATAATGTAGGAGCCTAAATCTTCAAGAGCGCTATCACCTAACAGAAGGCGAAACATTGACAACAGCAAGACTTAAAAAGTTATGGAAGAACGAGTACTTCAAAACCGCTGTCATGATTCTCTTAATTATTGCAGTAGTTTTTGGATTCTGGTACGGCACGCAACTAGTATTAAACACCGAATATCCTGCATTGGCAGTTGCCTCCGGAAGCATGTGTGAAGTGGAAGGCATGGGATGTGATGGGTTGTCGCACCCCTTCGAGCCCACATTACACATAGGAGATTTGATAATTGTTCAAGGAATAAATCCGAAAGAGATAGGAGTTGGCGACATAATAGTGTTTCATAAACCCAAGCCCACATCAGGCTCTCCCGATGAATTAATTGTTCATAGAGTATATGTCACTGAAAGCAATCCAGATAATGGAATGATTTACTTTGAGACCAAAGGGGATGCCAGTAACACACCCGACCCTTTCGACACTGATTATAGGGGCGAAAACTACACGTGGCACAATAAAATCTCAGAGAAGCTTGTAGTTGGCAAAGTTGTTTTGCGGATGCCTTGGCTTGGGCACCTTGCACTTTTTATGCACAATTCCTCTGGGCTATTCATTATAGTCTTTCTCATAATTATCCTAGTGATCATGGAGTTTGTTATTCCGGCGCTTACAGGCAAAAAAACCGAAAAAAAGGAAGATTTAGAAAAAGCTTTTGAACCTAAGACTTTATAAAGGGTATTTAAGCATCCACTATAAGAAGTGATGTTTAATGCCGAAGGTTAAAGCCATAGTAAATATCGAAAACGTTGTTGCTTCCGCAACCCTGAATCAGAAAGTCGACTTGAACGCCGTTGTGAAGGGTTATCCGGGCGTGGAATACCGCCCCGAACAGTTTCCCGGCCTAGTGTTTAGGCTGAAGAGGCCGAAAACGGCCACCCTGATTTTCAACTCTGGAAAAATGGTCTGCACAGGAGCAAAATCAGAAGACGAAGCCCGCAGGGCAGTCATAAAGGTCATTAAGGAACTGAAGAAGGGTGGAATAATCATCATCAGCAAACCCGAGCTCAAGATACAAAACATCGTTGCATCTGCAAGTTTAGGCGGTATGATAGACCTAGAAAAATCGGCTTACACGCTTGGAAAAACCATGTACGAGCCCGAACAGTTTCCCGGCTTGATTTACAGAATGGACGAGCCCAAGGTTGTTATACTGCTGTTTGCAAGCGGAAAACTCGTTTGCACAGGAGCTAAAAGAGAGCAAGACGTCTACGACGCGGTGCATAAGCTTCACAAAATATTGGAAGAACAGGACCTCATATTCTACGAGTAATTCCTTTCGGCTTTTTTATCCCTTCTTAATTTGCCTTAAAATGGTTTTCAGCTGCTCTTCGTCTATTGCTCCTATTTCGCACAGCTTGTTGGCTATCTCGCTAATATTAAGAAGCGAATGAAGATTTATTCCGCTTTTCTCGAGTTTTTTTCTTCCCCCCTCTTCTCTGTCTAGAAGCACAACCGCGTCAGACACAACTCCACCCTCAGCCATTATGGCTTTTGCCGCCTTTCTAAGGGATAAACCGGTAGTGATTAGGTCGTCAACCAGCAAAACACGGTCTCCTGGTGCGAGAATCCCTTCGATTCTTCGCTGTCTTCCGTGGAGACGCACGCCCTTGCGAACGTATAGAAATGGTTTTTGTAGGTTGTAGGCGATTATGGATGCGAATGGGATGCCGGCAACGGGAATTCCGGCTATTCTCTGAAAATTTTTGGCGCTCACTTCTTTTTTTATGAAGCTCACGTAGAAATTGCATATTTTTTGAAAAGCGTCTGGAAAGCTTGGAACAATTCTTAGATCTATGTAGTATGGGCTTATTTTTCCGCTGGTAAGTTTGAAGGCCCCGAACTGTAAGGCACCTATCTTGTTCAGAATCTTGCAGATTTCAACTTTGACGGTTTCGCTGCTTTTTTTGTTAGGCAATTTTTCACGTCCGCTTAGAGACTTGGTAGATTTTTCCCACTTCGGGTATTAAACAGGTGACTTTTGGCATCTCCTTCTTCAGAAGCTCGGCGAACTTCTTCAAGTCTGCTGGTGTGCCAGTATGATAGGGAACAGCCACCTTGGGCTTTGTTAACCTAACAATTTCAATGCCAGTTTCAGGCGACGCGCCAGGCGCAATTGCTCCGACGGTGCAGAAAACAACATCAAGTTTTTCCCTTTCGCCTATCGTTGCCATCTCGGGAAATGGTAAACTATCTCCTGTGTGAAAAACTTTTACCCCATCCTCGCTTGTAATTATGAAGGTTACAGGCGTGACTGCTGGATGATTATATTTTTCGGCTTTAATAGAAACTCCGTCAACCTTTACCTCTGAACCCGCTGGAATTTCATGCAATTTTTCTGTAGAGATTACGTTTTGCAACCTTCTCTTGGATGTTGGGTCAGCCACAACCATGCATTGTGTTTGTTTGTGGATTTCTGAGACAAGGGCTTGGTCTAAATGGTCATAGTGCTCATGGGTGATTAGAACGGCGTCAACTTTCTTGAAGTCTCGGGGTTTAATATCTACAGGGTCTATGACAAGTGTCTTTGTGGGGGTTTTAACCGCTACTCCAGAATAGCTGTTAAACCACACAAACAAGATTTCATTTTTTGTGGGAGATTTTTCTATCGACATGTTCAGTCCTCGCAAGTTTATAATTATCGTGTTTGGGTTTTAAAGAACTTATGCTTTTGGAGAGGTGAAAGCAAAAATCAATAAGCGTGCCTTCCTAAGTCTTGTTAGTTTGACACTTTGGATCTATTTGGTCTTGGTATAATATGGCATTATTTCCCCCTTTTATAAAGAGTCTGGTTGCACCACTCAATATCCCTCTTTTTTTAAACTTAGAAGTTCCGCTGTTAACATAATAAAAGCCTTATTCATTCAAGCTCCTTAAAGTTACCAGAACCTCTTTTGGTAAGGCTTAATAGTTTCTGTTTGCGTGTTTTCATGTCCATAGTGATTTAACATGGTTGACATCTGGCTTCCCTACGGAAAAACAGAGGTTTGTGTGAGGGTTCCGACGCAGAATTTTTTGGGTTTGATAGAACCACGAGAGAAGCATGGTGTACCGGATGCAAGGGCTGAAGTTGAAAGGGCTTTAAAGGAGCCTATTGGCTCTAGTAGGCTGAGTGAAATCGTGAAGCCTGAGCACATGGTGGCAATCGTTGTTGATGATGCCACTAGACCCGCGCCAAGCAATCTGATGGTTCCGCCATTACTCGATGAATTAAACGTGGCTGGTGTCAAAGATGAAAACATAACGATTATTTTTGGCTGTGGAACGCACAGGGCTGTTAGGCAGGAAGAGGCTGTTGAGCTTTTGGGTGAAGAGGTTCTTGGACATGTGAAAGCCGTAAGCCACGATTGCAGGGCTCAAGACATGGTTTATGTTGGCACAACTCAGAGGCATGGAACAAAGGTCTATTTAAACCGCGTTTTTGCAGAGGCAGATGTAAAAATTCTGACAGGAGACATTGGTTTTCACTATTATGCTGGTTATGGCGGTGGAAGAAAGAGCGTTTTGCCAGCGATTTCAAGGGAAGAAACGATAAAGCACAATCACGCCATGATTTTACACCCAAACGCAAGAACAGGAGTTTTGGAGGGAAACCCTATTCACGAAGACATGGTTGAAGCCGCAAAACTGGCTAAGGTAGACTTCATCTTAAACGTCGTAACCAACAGTAAGGGTGAGGTTGTCAAGGCCTTCGCAGGCGATTTGGAACAAGCCTTCCATGAGGGAGTAAAAATTGTTGACGATATGTACCGCATACCAGTGGACCGTAGAGCAGACATAGTTGTTGTTACCCCAGGGGGCTATCCAGCAGATGTGAATCTCTTCCAAGCCTACAAGGGTGTCGACAGTGCCCTTGAAGTCGTCAAACGTGGCGGCGTGATAATTCTAGTTGCTGAATGCTCCGAAGGACATGGAAACCAAGTCTTTTACGATTGGATGGTTAAGTTCAACGATTTGAGGGCTGTTGAAAGAGAAATTAAGCGCAATTTTGTTTTGGGTGGGCACAAGGCCTATTATTTGATGAAGGCGTTGCAGAATCATCAGATTATTCTGGTTTCGTCCATGCCAGACTACTATGCCGCAAACATTTTCAAGTTGAAAACGGCGAGGGCGGTGAACGACGCCTTAAATGAGGCTTTCAGCATCGTTGGTAAGAACGCCAGGGTTTGGGCAATGCCTTATGGAAACTTCACACTGCCAGAGGTTAAAACAGGCGAGTAGTAAGTCTATTAAAAGCGGTTAAATAGGAAAACTGATTAATCCTCTAAGCTGAGCGGAGAAAAAATCTTGCAAGAGACCTTCAAACTGCGGAAATTCGCCATTGATGACCTGCAAAGCGTGATGCACATTAACCGTGTTTGTTTGCCAGAGAACTACACGGACTTCTTCTTCATCGACTTGCATCGCAGGTTTCCGGAAACTTTTGTTGTGGCAGAGGAGAACGGGGAGGTTGTGGGTTACATAATGTGTCGCATAGAGCTTGGCTTATCAAACTTCGGTTTCAGCGGCGTAATAAAGAAGGGACACATTGTTTCTGTGGCTGTCCTGCCTAATTACAGGCGTAAGGGCGTAGGACGAGCCTTAGTCATAGAGGTAATGGAGGGCATGCGTCTATACAACACGAAACAGTGCTTTCTGGAAGTCAGAGTAACCAACACACAAGCAATCGACCTTTACAATAAGTTGGGATTCCAAGTCACACGAACGATTCACGGCTACTACGCCGACGGAGAAGACGCATACGTGATGAGCAAAAAACTCTAAACCAGATATACAAGCTTTAAGGAGAGACCTCGCAATAATTCTTTATTCTTTGATCTTCTTTATGAGCCATGCTAGTTTTTGTCCAAAGTTTCTGATTGTGCGAACACCTTCCTCATCCTTCAGAACCTCTCCCACTGAACGACCAAAAGCCACGTTCCAATATGTCGAGCCAGGAACTATCATTCCTTCAATCATGAAGAAGAACAGGAGCTGAGCCAAAGTGAAATTGTGTCCAGCTCGGCGGGCAACAACAATCGGTCCGCCAACCTTGTTCTTCAATGGTCTCCCACGACTATAGAACCTACTGATAAGACTAGCCATTTGCGGTGTAGCTGCACCGAAGTAAACTGGCGTGGCAAGTATGATGCCATCAGCCTCAACCATCTTCTTGAAGACGGATTCGAAATCATCTTCGATGTGACACTTCCCACTCTCTAAGCAGGTTCTGCAGCCGTCGCAAGGTTCAATCTTCTTCCCTGCCAAGCTAATAAGTTCTGTTTCAAGCCCCTCTTTCTGTATCTCTTCCAAGGCTACACGAGTGAGAGTTTCAGTATTTCCACTCAGCCTACCGCCAACAACACCCACAACTTTCATCCTACACCACTCTTCTTTCTCTGAAGGCGTTGGAAGGCTTAAAATCTTTACTAAAATGACAAAGACGCTTGCAGATGATGAGAAACATCAAGATTACTTTCTATGGTCGCGACATTGGACGATTTTAGTGAACGTGCTTTTCACGCGTAGCCAATATGAATTCTTTTGTCAGGTTAGGCATTGACAATCGGTAAGCTTCAATCCTTTCTTTTCCACGTTTTGCTATGGAGAGAAAACCTGCCTCCCCAACCCTAGAACTTACTTCAACGCTTATCAAATCTATGAGATTCGTGGTTATAACTTTCTTTTTTCCAACAAACGCTAATCTTTTACTGGTTAGAATCAATGAACCAGTATCAAGAAGCTTCATAATATCTTCACTTTCAACAGATCCTTCTTCAATTCTTGGATGTAGCCAAATATCTTTTGTCACTGGAAGGCTAACGCCCATGCTCTCTGACTTGAAGGTATATTTTCTTCCCTCATAGAAGTCAACAACTTCCCAAACCAGATAGGGCACTTCATCTTTTTCGAGCATTATCGGAACCTCAAAAGGATATGGCTCAGTTAATCCCTCTTTTCTCAAAGTGTCAATGCATTTGGTTTCTGTCTCCCTACGCCAAGAGGACATATCATCCCAAAAAGCTCCGCAGATTGGACAATATAGTTTTGTAACACTAGTTAAGAAACTTCGTTTTTTATGGAGAGTCAGCTTTCCTATACTCTCACAACGAGGGCAAACAGCATCGCCTGATTCTATAAGGATCTTAGCATATTCAATATCTTGTCTTTGCAAAACCAATCACTAAACTAACCGTGATATGATATTATATGATTTATGAAATTCTCATATGAATTTGTGATCGATAAACTGTATGCGATTCCGATGGGCTAACCTTAACTACTACCACTCACATGCAATGGGTTGTGAATCTCGATCTATATGCGTGCGTATTCTGTTTTTCGTTCACATAGTTTATTGTTTGTAGCATAGCTTTTGCCAATCCTACCGTGCTGAGAGCCACTGCAATCGTCACAAAAAAGCGCAAATCCACAGCCAACCTCACATTCTCCAACGTCACGCCCATCATCCCATTCTTCAACGACAAAAGCAAATACCTAGTCACAAACAACTCCTTACCCACATTAACAAAATGCCCAAAAACCGTTCCAGACAAAAGCTCCCCAACGACCACAAAGAAAACATACACGCAAGCAAATTTTCAACCGTTTGCTGAAAACCTGGAACCATGCCCGCGGCTGTAGCCAAAGACAACCACACGGCAAGATACAACCAAAATAAACAGGAAAAACGGTAACAAATCATGGCGATAAGCCAAGCTTCTGATAGATCTTCTGCTTGTTCTCTTCAACCTTCCTAGCAACGTCCATGAAAATGTTGTTTCCATGCGAATCAATAGCAACAGCCAACGGACCAAACTCCTTAACCTCAAAAACCCACAAAGCTTCCGGCGTTCCCAAGTCAAGCCACTCAACACACTTAACATTTTTTATGGCTCTTGCAGCCAGTATGGCGGCTCCGCCCGTAAAAGCCCCATATACAGCGCCGTATTTCGCCATGGCATCTGTTGTCTTCTGGCCCATCCCACCCTTGCCAATCACCACCCGAACCTTGAAGTTTTTTATGAACTCGTCCTCAAAAATGTCCATCCTTGTGCTTGTTGTTGGACCCGCAGCAACAGCAATCCACTTTTCTCCTTTCTTGCTCACCACTGGACCGCAGTGGAAAACCGCTAGTCCTTCGAGGTTTATGGGTAAGGTTTTTCCCTGTTTGAAATGTTCTAGCGCCCTTCTATGCGCTTGGTCTCTCGCCGTTACTATTGTTCCGGTTATGTAGAGTACATCGTTTACCTTGACCTTGCGGACTTCTTCCTCGGAGATCGGTGTTTTGAGTTTGTAAACAGCCATTTTACTTCACCTCACCATTTTACCTTTATGGGTTAGATATTCAACTGTTCCGTCCGCGTTAACTCGGGCAGAAGCTCGTCTAGCAGCCCAGCAGTTGAAGGCAACTGCCGCCGGAAACGACGCTGGATGCCTGTGTGCATAGTCTATGCATACGCCTAAAACCGTGGTTTTTCCACCCAAACCCATTGGGCCGATTCCAGTCATGTTTGCAGCCTCGAATATTTCCCTTTCAAGCTTTGCGATTTCCGGGTCCGGATTAGGCTCGTTTAAAGGTCTCAGCAAGGCCTTTTTGGCCAGTTTCGTGGAGATGTCAGCTCCGCCTCCGATTGCAACGCCCAATATTGTTGGCGGACATGGTTGAGCGCCCGCCTTTATCACGGCGTCGATAACGAACTTTTTCAGCCCTTTGAT
>Ga0315309_1000826_pt1 | contig 18937 bp, 16 predicted proteins | sample TDP4_MG_FD_203080 | JGI IMG/M metagenome (GOLD analysis project Ga0315309, IMG submission 203080) | Freshwater sediment microbial communities from Lake Towuti, South Sulawesi, Indonesia - TDP4 | ecosystem: Environmental > Aquatic > Freshwater > Lake > Sediment | place: Indonesia: South Sulawesi... | reverse complement strand
AGCTAGTTCAATATGGAATTGAGAACATGAGAGTCCGCTACAGCTATGTGCCGCTGCCGGTTTACAAGAAAGCCGCAGAGGTATTCACAATGTTCACTGATAGAATCAAAAAATTCGGACCGCTATCAGAAGAAAAACGCGATGCTATCAAGCAAAAGATTCTGTGATAACTGTAATTTCTTTGCATTAAAGAGAAGCCTAAAAATTTTTTACTCCTTGAAACTTGAGAGAGGATGGAGATGCAAAATAACCGATTCTAAATGTTGATCGGTACGGCTTCATTTCTGATTCTTAATCTCACAGGGTGTTCGGTGAAATAAAAATGTATTACACCTCTAAATTTGCCTGTCTTATCGTCATTCCGTGTGTATATTTTCTATCGCTTTTGGCATTAGTGGGATTGTGAAAACTATAATTGTAAAGCTTAGAAGATGAGATCTCTTAATGGCAGTGCAGACCTAGAAAAAATGATGATTCTTAGGACTCTGCTGAAGGTCTAATAATCCCTCTACCAAATGCTCCTAAGAGGACTCCCAATAGACATAATACAACTACGAAGGGGATGGTCATTCTGAATATATTTCTTATTGCAACGGTGATCACGTATTCTACACACCTCCATCCCAAGATGGGAAAAGCTCTGTTCCACTCTAATATGTGCCATATAAAAAGGGCTGAGTAAGCAGCAGCAAATGCGAAAGAAAGAACAGCGGTTGCTACAAAACTGTATACAACGGTTTCCAAATCTAGTATAATCACTCCAGCTATAGTGCTGAAAAGGAAAATGAGCAAAAGATCAATGGTGTCAAGTCGCGGAATCCATTGATCGATTTCCGTCCACGCTATACTGTGCTCAACAAGAACAGGATTTGTTGCATACGCAAGCCAGTACGATTTTATTATTACGAGTGCAACAGCGCCACTCCACAAGAGTGTTGTTGTAATTTCCTTTTTTCTCTCTTTCAACAGCCTAAAAAACCTAAAAAACCCTAGCTTGCGAGCATAATAGATGTTTATTACGATTAAAACAACAGTAACTGTTACGCTTATTGCAGCAACCCAGAGCAGATCTACCATAATCTTTTCCCAAGATACCATGTTAGATTTTAATATTTAATGTTATCCTAGAAAAAATTCGCGCTGTGAAACTCTACAGCTCGGCTTTGCCATGAGTGTTGAGGTTGTAAAGAGTGCTAGTCTTGAATTACGGCTTATAGCCGTTACGCAGTCGTGTTGACCTATTGCTTATTTACAAGGGATCGCTGATCTGTTCACTATGTGGGCGGACAGAATAAGGAAGTTTGGACCTTTAGCAGAAGAGAAGCGTGATGCGATAAAGGAGAAACTGCGGGTTTAGGGTGTTTTGCGCTGTTGCTCTGTTTTGTCTAAACCTCCCTTGTATATAGGTTGAATCTGTGGTTGAGGTTTGAGTTTGGACTTGGTTCCCTTATGAATAGATTGAACTTTGGGTTAGGGTTTGGGTAGTTTTGCTATTCCTTCTATTTTTTCGAAGTCTTCGTCGAATGTGTATATTTCTGTTATGTTCTTTCATTTGTTTTTCTTTTTGGTTTAGGGGTTTTTTGGGTTTGTAGTAGGCGTAGATGAATATTTTTGCGTCTAGAAACCTTGTCATGCGGTTGCCTCGTGGAACTTCTTTTCGAATTCCTTCCAGCTTCCTATTGTTTCTACGCCCATGTCCACTTTGTCAAAGTTTTGGGTTAGGTCGATTCGGCGTTTTGGGATTATCTTCACCACAAATATAAAGTTTCTTCCATCTAGAAATAAAACTTTCTTATTATTCGCTAAGTAATCGAGAAATGAAAAAGAATCTTGAAATCCTCTGATTATTGAATTATGGTAGAAGGTATGGAAATGAGGAAAAATGATTCCTAGAAAGAAAATTCATGAAGAGTTTTTGTTGATTTACAAGTTAGAAGGCTGTCTCTACCATTGATGCCTCACTTTAAGAGAAAAAGATTTAACCATCTATGTCAAACTAATTTTGAGATAAAATGTCAGTTGACCTTGAAAAGTTGATTGCAAGAAAAAGTTATCTTGTTCCTTTTAAAGCGTCTGACCTCTGTGAAAAAATATTGGAACAATTAAAGGTTACTGGACCTTGGAAAATTTCTAGTAAACATCCAAATAGTGGAGTTTTTGGAATAGATTATAGTATAAGGTATGCACTTTTTGTTCTTGTAGATCAAGAAAAAGAAATCACTCCAGAAGAAATTGAAAAAAAGAAGACAGAATTTCAGAAAAACCCCTCTAAAGGCATATCACTTGTCCAAAAGGAAACGGTTAACGAAGAACCTAACGAACTAAATTATATTGTTATTGAAGAAAGACCTGATAGCTGCATTGTTAAAGCAACTTGTAAGCCTATTCTTTATCATAAAATAATTAGACATGTTGAACACCCAGAATCGAATCCGCAAGACGTTAGGATACGAAATGAGGAATTTTTGGACGAGATTTTTATTGGCGGTCTAGGTGGAAAAGAAATACAAGAAAGAAAAGAAAGTAGTAGATGGGAGTTACTAATTAATGATGTAAATAATCGCCAAATAACCGAAAGAATTTACGAAATGCTTAGGGATGCAACTACTTGTGTTCTTTTAATTGGTTGGGTCGGTACGGACTGTTTGCCTAAATTAAAAGAATTGAAAAATGCGGGTGTAACTATTAGGTCGGTCACACATAAACCAAGTGAACTTAAAGCTCCTGTCCCTGCAGATATTCAAAAAGGTTATGCCGAGTTAGTAGAGCTAATTAGTTTAAACAATATTTCAGTAAACCCTTTACTTCACGGGAGAGCACTTATTGTCGACAATAAAGCATTAATTGGCTCTATGGACTTTAACTCACATAGCCTTTCAGGAGAACACGTAGAATTTGCGATATATACTGAGGATGTGGATACTGTTAGAAGTTTAAGAAGTTACTTTGAGGAGATGTTTAAGCCATTAAAAGAAGCAGAAAGGTAATTGAGGTGTACTGTTGAGATTTTGCATTTGTGCCCTTCCTTTGAGGGAAGGGCTCCAGCGAAGCTTGAGAGAGAAAGGTGATTATTATGATTTGAGGGGATTAAATTTTAATCCAACTAACCAAAATTAAATTTAATGAAAACTTGCTTCTGGCGTTGTTAGGTGTGAGCTTGAAATGTTTGAAAAATGTGTTTTGCGAGCAAAAAGAATATACGACGAAAGCTTTGCAGTTTAATGTAGTCTTCCCAGAATAGAAAACTTAAGTCTCATTAATTAACAAAAAAGCATAGGGCAGTTAACTTTATATGACAGAACTCACAATAACCACTGTGGTTAGGCATTTAGCCGGTCTAGCTCGTGCCGAGTGTGGGGCACGTTAAAGATAACCCAAAATGGAGTGAGGCGGAAAAATGTCAGAGGACTCTAGATGGAAAAACGAACGAAAAAACGAAAACGAAGATCTTCCCGAAAGAAGGGAAGGCTCAACTCGGTCAAGAAGTTGCTAAAAGACAAAGACTTTCGTGACTTTATTATAAAAATAAGTAAAATGATCATGGATTCAATGAAGAGATGAATATGATGACCGAATTGAGCGTCGGTGTAGAGGTAGTGCGAACTCTCGCCTATTGTTTAAAAGCTATAGGAAACCCCAAACGATTGGAAATTGTTCAATTCTGCTCGAAACCTCGCACATTTACAGATATTGTTGTTAGTCTGAAGTTGAACCCAGCTTCTTTTAAGTTTCATTCAAAAGTTCTGATGAATTGTGATTTAATTAGGAAAGTTGAAAGAGGAGTTTATCAAACAACCGAGTTAGGCAAGAGATTACTCGAACTGGTGGAACAAGCTGGTAGGCTTTCAGAAAACTGACTAAACTTAGAAGCTTTAAAATATGGTTAGTTGTAAGCTTTGCAACATTCTGAAATGTAGATTCGTAGGCAAAAGTTTTATGATGTCGCACGTTAAAGTCTGCTCAAGCATATGGAGAGTTATGCGACTTGGACATAATTGTTTGTGTTAAGCATGTTCCAGAAACAGCAGAAGCAGAACTAAAAATCGATTCTAGCGGAAAAGCCATAGAAAAAACAGGCTTAGTCTACGACATAAACGAGTGGGACGACTACGCCCTAGAAGAAGCAGTACGGATAAAAGAAAAACAGGGCGGAACAGCCACAGCCTTAACCATAGGCCCGGAAGACTCAGACAGCACCCTACGCAAGTGCCTCGCACGAGGAGTAGACAAAGCCATACGCCTAACAGACCCACGCTTTGAAGGCTCAGACGGCTACGCCATAGCCAAAATATTGCACAGCGTAATCAAAAATCTCCACTACGACCTAATCCTTGTAGGGATGCAAGCTGGCGACGACGGAAACGCCATGGTAGGTCCCATCCTCGCCCAAATGCTTGGCGTACCACACGCGACGATGGTCAAAAAAATCGAGCTAGGCACAGGAACAGCCAAAATAAACCGCGAACTCGAAGGCGGCCTAGAAGAACAGGTTGAAGTCAAGCTACCAGCACTTTTTTCGGTTCAAACGGGAATAAACGAGCCACGCTACGTTTCAATAATGGGCATCCGCAAAGCAATGCAAAAAGAAATAAAAGTCATGACCTTAGCAGACACAGGCCTAAGCGAGGCTGATGTGGGCGAGGCTGGCTCATGGACAAAAATAGAGAAGCTGTACGTGCCACCAGTCGAGAAACAAGCAGAATTCCTCAAAGGCTCGCCAGACGAAATCGCAACAAAAATCGCTGAAATCCTCAAATCAAGGGGGCTGATCTAAAATGCCAGAAATCTTCGTTTTAGCTGAACACAGACAAGGCCAAATACGCGACATAACCTTCGAGATGCTGACAAAAGCCAGAGAACTAGCCCAAAAAACAAACACAGAACCAACCGCACTCATCCTCGGCAGAGACACCAAAGAAAAAGCAAAAACCATATCAGAACACGCAAAAAAGGTTCTGCTCGTCGAAGACTCAAAACTGGAGAACTTCAACTCCGACGCCTACCAGAAAGCGCTTTCAAACCTAATCAGAGAACACAAGCCACTCTTAACCATGATGGGACACACGTCCTACGGCGTAGAACTAGCCCCGAGACTAGCAGCCGCCCTGAACCTACCACTCGCAACAGACTGCATAGACCTAACACTCGAAAACCAGACGCTTATAGTCACGAGGCAGATGTACGGCGGCAAAGTAAACGTCAAAGCAACAGCACGCAAAGCCGAAAGCTACATAACCACAATACGCCAAGCAGCCTTCACAGCCCAAAAACCAGCCGCACCCCTAAACGGACAAATCACAGAAGTACCCTCACCACTAACAGAAGAAATCACCACAAAACAGTTCATCCAATACGTCCTGCCCCCACCAGGCGGAGTCGACATAACAGCAGCAGAAAAACTCGTAGGCATAGGCAGAGGAATAAAAGACGCAGCCAACATGCCCATAATGGAAGAACTTGCAAAAACCCTCGGAGCAGTCCTATCCTGCTCAAGACCCGTTGTGGACAAGGGCTGGCTCCCAAGCGACCGCCAAGTGGGCAGCTCAGGAAAAACAGTGAAGCCAAAACTCTACATCGCAGTCGGAATAAGCGGCGCCTTCCAGCACGTCCTAGGAATGAAGAACTCAGACCTAATCATAGCCATAAACAAGGACCCCAAAGCGCCAATCTTCAGCTTCGCCGACTACGGCATAATCGAAGACCTGTTCAAGGTTGTGCCCGCACTGAAAGGCAAAATATTCGAGCTGAAAGGACAGAAATAACGCTTCTTCGTCTTTCCTCTTCTTTTTATTCCCGTCTAAACCGCGGAATTATCTCTTTAGAGTACAACTCCACAATCCGACGTGGATCAGGCCCGATGTTTATGAGCAAGAGGTGTTTAACTCCGGCTTTCACATACTCATCAATCTTGTTGATGCAATCATTCGGGGTTCCAGCTACCGAGAATTCGATGGCGGCCTCTCTGGGAATCAGTTCTCCGAACTTAAGAAACTTGTCCACCCACTCGGAGTCCGGAAGAGCCTTGAAATAAGAAAGTGATTGAAGTTCCTTTGGCAGTTCAACGTCGTAACCAGCTTCTCTTAGCAGTTCCGGCGACGGTATTACTTGAGACTTTATCGTTTCGAGTTGCTTGTAGGCGTCCTCGGCCTTTTCAGTGACAGAAGTGTATAGGTACACTCCAGTATCCATGTCGTCAAGAGATTTACCCGCCTTTTCAGCCCCTTCCTTGATGAACTTTAAGCGTTCCTTATACAGCCTCGGAGAAAGCGGGATCGAAAGCCAACCCTCAGCCATTTCGCCGGCTAATCTGAGCGTGCGCGGACTGTTTGCCCCAAAGTATATGGGCACTGCGCCTCTAACGGGAGTGATCTGCAAAAAGGCGTCTCTCAACTTCCAAAAACGCCCTTGGTAGGTGAACACCCCGCCAGACCAGAGCCTACGCATAATCCTCACAGCCTCAACCAGCTTTGAAACGGGCTTCTTCCACTCTATCCCAAAAGGCTCCAGGTTCATGGCTTCTCCAGCGCCCAACCCAAGTACTACACGACCGCCAGAAATCCGATCCACGGTGGCCACTTTCTGGGCGAGAACCGCGGGATGATACCGATGCGGATCGCTAACACACGTTCCCAAAACAGCCTTTTCCGTAACGGCAGCGGCAGCAGCCAGCGTAGTCCAAGCTTCAGGGACGATCCCAGGAGGTATGAACAAGAGGTGATCTGGAGCCCATATCGAATCGAAACCAGCCTCTTCATTGACTCTGGCTATCTTGAAAAGTTTTTCCACAGGTGTGGCTGGGATGGGCAGGAAGCAGCCGAAACGAATGCTCTTCTTAATCGGTTCCAACGATTTCACCAGTTAAGCATTTTGTTGAGTTCTGCTTATTCTGGTTTTTTCAGATAAGTCTTGCGACTCTCCATTGGCAATGTTAATGAGCAAAACGAATATTCGGTTTGGTGTAAATGCATAAAAAGACTTTTATGGAAATCAACGTTTTTAGGTAAGGTAAAAGGTGTAGCGGTATGGAATACAAATACCTGATTTATGAAAAAGCCGCGAGTTTCCTGATGCCAGAGGAAGAAAACATAGCCGTAATAACGATGAACAGACCCGAGGTCTTAAACGCATTAAGCAGCGGTTTGCTCGAAGAGCTGGACAGCTTACTCGAAGAGATAAGGAAGGACGATAAGATAAGAAGCGTCGTCATAATCGGGTCCGGCAGAGCTTTCAGCGCCGGAGCTGACTTAAGCGAAGCCAGCACAGGAGGCGAAGCTGAAATGAAAGCACGCATGGAGGTCGGTCAGAAAGTTTTCGACAAGATAGAAACTTTCGACAAGCCCGTAATAGCGGCGATACAGGGATACGCAGTTGGTGGGGGACTCGAACTGGCAGCGGCATGTGACATGAGAATCGCAGCGGAAAACGCAAGTCTCGGAAACACCGAAGTTAACCTGGGGCTGATCCCAGGCTGGGGAGGATGTGCACGATTGGCAAAACTTATAGGGAGAGCTCAAGCCACAAAGTTGATTCTGACAGGAGAACGAATTGATGCAAAAGAAGCTGAGAGAATAGGGCTCGTTAACAAGGTTGTCCCGCCGGACGAGTTGAAGTCAACGGCAATGTACATGGCTGGAACACTGGCAACAAAGGCTCCGATAGCTGTGCGATTAGCGAAGAACATACTTTCAAAGGCCATGGAAATCAGCATGGAAGAAGCAAACAGGATGATGGTTGAGGGCGGCTTGACCTGCGCAAAGTCCGAAGACATCGTAGAAGGAATTTCTGCCTTCTTTGAAAAAAGAACACCGAAGTTTAAAAATAAATAAGCTAAGCATACTTTCTTTTCTTTTTATTTAGTTGAAGCTCTCAGTCATTATGTGAGCGTCTTATTTTTATTTGACTTCATTTTTATTCTAACCCATGACTATACCAAACAATGTACGCGATTTGTGTAAGAACCCCGCCACGATATTAAACCAATACAAGAACTCTGGAGTTAAGGTCATCGGATATACATGCAGCTATGTTCCTGAAGAGCTTATAATTTCAGCTGGATTGCAGCCGTACAGAATAACAAACGTTGGAGCGACCACGAGCGCCCTTACACCAAGCTTCGTGTGTCCTTTCGCCAGCGCCGTGTTGGAGAATATGCTCAGACTTGAGAACTTCTTTAGCGGGTTTGTGTTGGCGCATACGTGTGATCCAATGTGGAGGCTCTACGACATAATGAAGAAAAAAATCAGCAAGCCTCTATTTCTCTTAAGAGTGCCGCACGACACAGAGAATGAGTTATCACTTGATTTCTTCAGAAAGGAGATTTTGAGATTTAAAGAGTTTTTAGAAGAAAATTTTGAGGTGAAGATTGATGATAACGCATTGTTCAGCTCCATAGGGTTATGCAATAAAAGCAGAAGTCTGCTCAAAAGTATTTACACGTCAAACAGCGACGGCAACTACAAAATTAGCGCATTTGATCGCTTTCATCTCGTTCTTGCAAGTATGTGGATGCCAAAAGCAGAATTAAATGCGCAAGTCAAGGCACTAACATTAAATAATAGCGAAACTGACGGCAATGTTAGGTTGCATGTGAATGGAACAACCGTTTACGATCTTAATCTGATAAGGGCAATTGAAGAGTCGGGTGGATTCGTCGCGTCTGATGATTTGTGCACAGGCTCACGATACTTTTGGAGCAACGTCGAGAAATCCCAAGACCCCATTTCAGCCTTAGCCTATAGATACCTTAAGAGGACGCCTTGTCCATCTCAGGGTCCTCTTGGAGATAGGCTTGAGTACATAAATTTCATGGTTAGAGAGTTCAGGGCGCAAGGGGTAATAACGTTTACTGAAAGATTTTGTGATCCGATTTTGTATGACAGTGTGCACATAAGAAACATGATTGCTAAAAACGGAGTTCCAACCATAGTCATAGATTATGAGAATCCGGCGCTGGAGATCGGCAGAATCAAGACGAGAGTTGAAGCCTTCATCGAATCTATAGGTGGTTAGAATGAGCTCGCAAAGAGAAAAGAGACGCGGTCTTCAAACAACGAGAAAGATAGGCGAACTTATCATGGAACACTTTTCAAAGGCTTTGGATGCGAAGGCTCAAGGTAAACCGGTTGCTTGGATAACCGTATTCACGCCAGTCGAACTGCTGTATTCTATGGATATTTATCCAGTAGCCCCCGAACACTTCGGTGCCATGTGCAGCGCTCGTGGTTTCATAATGGAATTTCTTGAAGGAGCCGAAAAGAGTGGATATTCCCAAAGTTTGTGCTCATACAGCAGGTGCGGTTTGGGTTACGCCATCAGCGGAATGAAAGGGCTGATGCCTCCCCCAGACTTCTTGGTAACTTTTAGGAATTCATGTGATGTTTATGTCAAGTGGTGGCAGAGCCTCAGCATGCACCTCGGAACACCATTGTTTGTAGGCGAGGCTCCCTATGTCTTAGCCAGAGAGGACTTGGACAACTACGTTCTGGAGTACGTTGTCAAGCAGTTAGAGCAGCTGATTAAAATGGCTGAGGAAAAATTTGGGCTAAAATTTGACATGGAAAAGCTTGTGAGTGCCGTAAAGCTTTCGGATAAAGCGAGCGAGCTGTGGCTTGAAACACTCAAACTCAGAAGAGTTAAACCGTGTCCGCTTGGGGGCAGAGACTCCGCATCGGATATTTTCCCGCTTGTGGTCATGCAAGGAACAGGCGACGCTGTTAAATTTTATGAAGAGCTTCTCGGAGAGGTCAAGGAAAAAGTAGACAAGAGAGAGGGGATAATAGAGAACGAAAGGTTTAGGCTGCTGTTTGATGGGATATGGCTCTGGTACGCGTTTGACCTCATAAAATATTTCGAGGATAGGGGAGCAGTTTTTGTGTATGAGCCTTACAGTGAGGCTTGGGCTAGCAGGCTTGACGCATCAAAGCCGTTGGAAAGTATAGCGAGAAAGATTTTGACCATGGGCTTGAACATTGACATAGACCTACGAATTGAAAGGTTTTTAGAGAGCATTAAAGAGTTTCAAATAGACGGAGCTGTCTTGTTCTCCAACAGAAGCTGCAAGTCTTGGTCAGCCCCGCAACTGGTGACTGCAGAGATTTTAAGCGAGAAATTCAACGTTCCATACCTGATATTTGAAGCCGACATGGCTGATCCCCGGCAGTATGCCGAAGCCCAAGTCAAAAACAGGATTGATGCCTTTCTAGAGGTTTTGGGAGAGAGCTAATGTACGCGGGAATAGATGCAGGAGCTTCTGCGACAAAAGCCGTGATAGTCGACAAAGATAGCGAAATCGTATCATATTCCATAGTTCCGTCAGGAATCAACTTCAAAGTCTCGTCTGAAGAAGCGTTAAAAAAGGCGCTCACAACATCTGATCTAAGCTTGGAAGATATAGCCTACACCGTTTCGACAGGTTATGGAAGGACTTTAGTAAACGCCAAAGCAACATCTTCCGAAATCGCTTGTATTTCCCGCGGTATCCACAAGCTCTTTCCATCGGTAAGAACGATCATAGATGTCGGTGGCCAAGACTCTAAGGCTATCAGAATAGACGTAAATGGAAGAGTCTTAGATTTCGTTATGAATGACAAGTGCGCTGCCGGAACAGGAAGATTCCTTGAAGTCATGTCAAACATCCTCGGAAAACACATAGAAGAGCTCAGCAAGCTACACTTTAAGGCGTCAAACCCCGTCAGAATGAGTAGCACATGCACGGTTTTCGCCGAGTCAGAGGTTATATCTCATATAAGTCAAGGATCCGAAATTGCGGATGCTATAGCGGGCCTTCACGAAGCGATAGCCGAGAGAATCTACAGCATGTCCTGCAGAATAGGATTTGAAAAAGATGTCGCACTCACTGGAGGCGTAGCAAAAAACAAAGGGTTCGTTGATGCCTTAAGCAAGAAAATCGGTTTAATTCCTACCTTGCCGGAGGAGCCGCAAATAGTCTGCGCGTTCGGAGCGGCTCTTGCAGCCATCAAAAGACATAGGGAAAGCTTTGGTAACATTACTTGATGAACTAATATAGTTTTAGAAGAAACATCGATTCTAAGGTTTCATTGTAGAATCGGCAAGTTTTAAATTCTCGAAAAACACATAGGTAAAATCTCGTATTGTTCAAAGGTTTATCTCTTTTGATGATAAACCAAGGGAAAGATCAAGAGGAGGAGGTGAAAATGCATGATAAGGTTTGTTACGATTACTAGGTGGACACCAGAAACAGCTCGTGCATTAGCAGAACGATGGATGACGGTGGTCAACGGTACAGCACCGAAACCAGTCTTAGACGCCCTCGCCAAAATCAAGATTGTTACACAACAGATTTCGCTGCCTAACAGGTTTGCTGTCTTCGTGGCTGAGATAGAAGAAAAAGACCTCCTTGCGACTGTTCCACTTAGCCTGTATATGCAAGACGTGTGCACAGAAGAGGAATATACAGTAATGAGCATGGAAGAATTCCTAAAAGTACGTGAATCACTTCCAATGGAAAAAATTCCCAAGCCAGAACCATGGTACCGTACAAAGTAGGTGGATACTTCAACAAACACAGTTTAAAAGAATTCTTCTGTCTACATTCCTCCTTTTTCAATGGTATCGAATGAATGCTGAGAAAGGAACGTACGCAGGTAAGGTGGCGCAGCACCGAAGCACAAACGAACCTATCTATGTTACCAACTGATACAGATACTTAAACCTCAAACCGTTGCTAACCTTAGTTCTTCTCACAAGCCCTTTTTGTTCAAGAAGGTTCAGGTGGGCCACTGTTTCTCCAAGGGCCAAGTACTTTTGGAAGGGAGGAAAATCGTCCCAAGACTTGTAGTTGACGTTCCAGTGAACCTTGGATGCCAGCGTGTAAGCCGCTAAACTTCCAGCTTCAAGCCCATCCAAGATTTCCATCAGTCTCTGCTCATGATGATTTTTAAGCTGCCCAATCCTTTCACGATGATTTGCAAAGGTCTCTTCATGCGCTGGCAAAACAACTTCAACATCAAGTTTCTCTATCCTCTCAAGGCTGTTCAGGTAATCCGCCAGCGGATCCATGTCTTCCATAAACTGAGCCACGTGCGGGGTGATGGAGGGCAAAAGATGGTCTCCTGAAACAAGAGTTTTTAATGAAGGCTCGTATAGGCATACGTGGCCTGGAGAATGACCCGGAGTCCACAAAACCTGGAAGTTATAATCGCCAATCGAGATCTCTTGGCCGTCCTCTATTGGAAGCGCCCTCAACGCCAATTCTTGGTAGGCTTGCGGAGTAAAGAAACCTGGATGAAACCTTTGAAGGTTGATTGCCATCGAGGAAGGCGCGCCATTAGAGGTCAGAAAGTTCTCCATGTGCTCCTTGTATTCTTCAAAATCTCTTAACATAAGCTTTGACAAATCGGCTTCGACACGATGTATCAGGAGTTTGATGTTCTCTGAAGCCTCTTTGAAAAGCGGAATCAAACCCACGTGGTCCGCGTGGAAATGGGTTAGCAAGATCTCGGTTAGCTCTTCAGGTTTTGTTCCAGCTTCTGAGAGCCCTTCGCACAGCGACTGAAAGGCTTGAGGGAAGTTAAGTCCGGTGTCAACGAGGAGTCTCTTATCCTTTGACTTTATCAGGTATGAATTCAGGTGCCCCAGAGGGCTGTAAGGTAATGGAACCTCTATCAGGAATATGTTGGGGAAAACCTCTCTAATCATAACCATCAGTCTCAGTTTGATTGAAGGGTTTCGAGAAAATCGCAGCAGCTTCACGCATGTGAACCACAAGCCATGTTCAAAATTTTAGCTGCGTTTAAGCCGAGAATTTTCTCTTTCTCCTCCTCGGTCAAATACTTGCAACTTTTTATAACGTTTACTTCGTATTCCATGTTGCTTCCCCACACGACTGGGAAGTCGGAACCGTAGAGAAGCCTGTCGAGATCCACTTCCTCTCTCAGCCTTTTTAATATTCTTTCTGAATAGATGAAACTGGACACCGCTGATGAATCAAAATACACGTTATCAAAGTTTTTTCCCAGCTCAACCGCCTCTTCAAACCATATTCCGGGCTTGTATGCGCTGTAGCTTCCAGCATGAGCCAAAATGATAATCGGGTTGTAGCTTTCCAGAATGGGCTTCAAGTGTTCCGGGTTGGCGTCTTCAGATAACTCTGGGATTTCCCACGGTCCTGGGTCACAGCCGGTGTGATAGAGAAGAACCTTCTTGTTCTTTTCGCAGTACTCACAGATTTTTTCGAAATTCTTGTTTTCGATGGGGGAGAAGAGCTGGAGTGTTGGAAGCATCTTTATTCCCTTAAAACCGAGTGTGCTTATCTCCTTGAGCTTTGCCTCTACGTAGTCTTCGTCCTTGTTTGGGTTGACGGAACCGAACCCGATGAATTTATCTGAATTCCTTTTGACCAAGTCTGCTATTTCTTGGTTTGAGCTCTTAAGCTCGGGATAGTAGCTGATCAGTTCTTGGAAGAATTGTTTTATCTCGTCTTCTATGGATGGAAATCGTAGGGTGCGGAAGCCTAAAAGCGATTCCAAATGACGCTGTCTCAGTTTACTCTTGATCTCTGGTTTTTCCACGTCAGATGGGTCCGCATCCACAGCCAGCAGAACCGACCGGTCTACACCGGCTCTTTTCATCTCGTTCAAGATTTCGGTTTCGCGGAAGAACGGGTGGACGTGAATGTCTATTATCAATTCTTTCTCAACTTTTCACATAAAAAGAAGGTGGAAACGTCTTAAATTGCATCGTGCCTAATGTCAAGGCAATGGTAGATTGGCTTCTCTGTAGCATTCTCTGGCGACTATGTACCTTTGAATCTCACCAGTTCCTTCAATGATGTCAAGGATTCTGGCATCACGATAGAAACGCTCCAGATCAGAATCAACATACCCGTAGCCTCCGTAGATTTGCATGGCTTCGTTTGTGGCCTCTATTGCTGTTTTGGCTGCGTATGCCTTTGCCATAGAGGCATATCTGGTGATAATCCTCGGATCACGTTTACTATCGATAAGCCAAGCAGTTTTGTAAGTCAGCAGTCTTGCAGCTTCTATTTTCATTGCCATTTCGGCTATTTTCCATTGGGTAAACTGAAACCTGTGTACTGGTGTGAAGAATTGCTCTCTCTCGGTAGAGTATTTTAGGGCACGTTCAAAGGCTCCTTGAGCTATTCCAACGGCGCTGGCGGCGATGGGTGTTCTGCTGAAATCGAAGTATGACATTATCTGGTGAAAGCCTCTGTTTTCTTGACCGAGAAGGTTGCTCAGTGGTACTCGAACATCACTGAATGATAGTTCTGCCGTTGGAGCTGATCTAAATCCCATTTTTGGCCTTAAGTGCGTAGCTTCGAACCCGGGAGTCCCCTTTTCAACTATAATTTGGCTAACACCACGGTATGGTGGAGAGGCATTGAGGTCTGTTTGACAACAAACCATAGTGAATTCTGCGATGTCTCCGCATGTGATGAATGTTTTAGTACCGTTAATTTTCCAGCAGTCTCCATCTTTTACTGCCGTTGTATCTAATCCGATCGTTCCGGCGTCGGAGCCATGCTTAGGTTCGGTGAGTCCCATTGCACACACTATCTCGCCTCTACACAATCGAGGAATGTACTTTTCTTTCTGTTCTTCGGTGCCATACAATTCGATTAATCCGGCGAAACCTACACCGCTCAGCAGTGCAGCAAGCGTTGGATCTACCCTGTAGAACTCCTCCGCTATTATACATGCTTCAATGCAGCCTAGTCCCTGCCCTCCGTATTTCTCGGGAAAACTTGCGCCGATGAAGCCTAGCTTTCCGGCTTTTTGATAGAACTCCCATGGAAACTCATACTTTTGATCGTATTCTCTTCCCTTCTCAGGTGTGAACTCTTTCTCGGCAAATTCACGTGACGCCCTTTTGATTTCCGATTGTTCTTTCGTGAATTCAAACTCCATTTTTATACCCCATTTTTGTGTTTTTTTGCGAGCTTCACATACTTGAACCTTTTCCTTTAATGTTGTTGATATTAATATCAAAAAGTAGACTTTTATTTTGAGTGCAGAATTGTGAAAGAATCTTTCTGGCATGAAAGCTTTTGGAGATTTAACTTTGTCGTCGATAAGAGAGATGCACTAGCGCAACCTTCCAGATGGTTAGCTTCGTTTTGTGTAATGAAAACACGTTATATACGACTTTTTCTCAATTACATGGTCCACAATCATGAATTCTCATTTTCGATCCCAGCTCGGACGGAAGAACTCGGATATACATCCAGATTTTACGCATTGTTCAAATTTCTTTCTATTATATGTATGTGCATTTATAGATACTTTTCGAAGGAGTAGAGTTGTGATGAAACATTGAAACGTCACTTTTTTTCTCAGTAAAAACATTTTACAGAAGTGAGCAAATATTTATGAATAGTTGCGCTCATCAATAATGTTTTTCCTTTTCTTCCCGCATCATTTATCTTAACTATTTATATTATTGCATTGAAATTATCAGTGGTAATGTTCATTCAATAAACACCGCTGTAATATCTTCAACAAAGTTAAGACAGGCAGAAATCTTAACTTGAGTTTATCTTAGATTCATTACGATCTTACATTCGTTGAAAAATGTCTTCTCCCCGTGAATTTGGTGTAGAAGGTAGTCTTAAGTGGAAGTTAGTTCTAGTTTTTTGTGGGAATTGCATTTCTAATCCTAAACTGGGAAAGGGGGGAGTAATAGAGAAAAAAATCTTCACTCGATCATGGTCATCCTTTAATCGGATGATATTCTACTCCTTTAATCTGGCATTGCCCAGTGTGAGCGGAATCCTCGAAAGAGAGATGTTTAAGCCTTGACAGAAGTCAAGGAAGCGAGAAACTGCTTAGCTCGAGATGTAGAGCTGAAAGTGACTAAAGAAGGGAGAAGAAAAAATGGAAAAAAGAATCACTACACTTCTGGAAATGACTACACTTCTGGCAGCTCTACTTGCAGGAGTTGATGTCCCAATAGCAAGCGCTACCGCTACAGGAACAATATTGGTATCAGAGGAATACACAGACTCCCGGTATAGCTTTAACTCGCCTTACTTTGAGCCTTTCAAATCCTTACTAATTGCCCAAGGCTACACGGTAACCGTTAGCACGTCAACTGTAACTCCAAGCCTGCTTTCAGGTGTGAATGTCTTGATAGTGCACCTGCCAACAACGCAATACAGTTCATCAGAGATAGATGTAATAGAAGCATTTGTCTCAAGTGGTGGGGGTCTCTTTTGCATTGCTGATCATAGTACATATTGGCGAGTTGACGACATTATCGCTAGGTGGGGGTTCTCTCAAGCTAGTGGATACGTGACAGACTCCAATAACTACGTCGGAGGATATGATTATTGGGTCTATTATGAAGCAGCTCGAGGTAACTTTGCGACTCATCCTATAACAAGTGGTTTGACTAGGGTTCAGAGCGCCTGTTCAAACTGGTTTTTGAGTGAGCTTCCGTCGGGTGCAGTGTCTATCATAACAACAGACACCGATGGTACAGCATCTCCCAGTGGCGTCTCGATCTATTCAGCTCTCGATACTGGAACAGGCAGGATTGCTATTACAATGGACGGGAACTATTTTGAGTGTTCAGGCGATCCAAACATTGGCTTGGACATCGATGACAACGCCGATTTGGGCTTGAACACTATTGCTTGGCTATTCAAATATGAGCATGATGTTGCCGTCTACCCTGAGGCTCCAGCATTTCTTGAGCCAGGCAACTCAGCATTACTGAACGCAACTATTTACAATGGTTTTGGCTTAAGCAACGAGACTAATGTGGAGCTACAATTGCTGATTAACGGCACCGTTGTTGATTCTGTCTTGATTCCCGAGTTGTTAACAGGTTCATGGTACACGCTTAGCTATTTCTGGACTCCAACAGTCAAAGGAATATACAACGTAACCGCATATGCGCCTCCAGTTCTCGGAGAAACATTCATAACAAACAATGTTAGAAGTAAGATTGTCCAAGTGTGCAAACGTGACGTTGCTGTTGTTAACGTTATGCCTTCCAAAACCGTGGTAGGACGAGGATATTCCTTACCTATGAATGTAACTGTTGAAAACCAAGGCGACATCACGGAACCCAACCTCACACCCAAACAATGGCAAACCTTCTGGAGCATGGGAGACGTAAACAGAGACGGCTACATCGACGACCTAGACCGGGCCATACTTGAGGCTGCGTATGGCTCAGTTCCCGGCGATCCAAACTGGGACCCACGCTGTGACCTCAACATGGATGGAATAATAGATTGGGGTGACATAAAAATAATGATACTTAACTATGGCAAAGACATCTGGACATACTTCGGACTAGGAATCAACGTCACAGTCTACGCCAACGCAACCTCTATCGCATCACAAACCATAACCCTAACAAGCGGAAACTCCACAACCATAACCTTCACATGGAACACCACCGGCTTTGCTAAGGGCAACTACACCATATGGGCTTATGCAGAGCCTGTTCCAGGCGAAACAGACACGGCAGACAACACACTTACAGACGACTGGGTTATTATAGCCATAGTTGGCGACGTCAACGCCGACGGCATAGTCGACATAGAAGACATATACTTGATCTCGTTGGCCTACGGCTCACGTCCCATTAACGGCGAGTACTGGCATCCAACCCCATGCGGGGCATGTCCCCACAGCTCCAACACGGACATAAACAGCGATAGAATAGTCGACATAGAAGACATATACACAGCCGCACTACACTACGGAGAAATAGACCCATAAACCCCCTTTTTCTATCATTATGCAAAGTTTGGACGAGGAAACATCACATAAACTGGAAGTTTCCGCATCAAATAGGCGACGTAAAAAATATCTTCTCCGACCAATTCCCCTTTTTTATTCCTGGTATAATTTCTATACATTAAATGCTAAGAATTGCCAAAATCAAACGATTAAAAGAAAAACTTGCAACAGACATGCTTGAACCTATTTATTCTTTTCCATCATCTAAATTTCTATTGGATGCTAAACGGAATCATCGCTGATCCCGAAGTTTTGGAAGAAGAGTTTATTCCTCAGAACATACCTTGCCGTGAAGTTCAGAAAAAAGAGTTAGCGTTTTGTCTGTCTCCGATTGAGAAAGGAATGAAACCGTTGGACTGCTTATGTCATGGCAAACCTAGAACTGGCAAGACTGCCCTAGTGAAATACATTCTTCAACAAATCCAAGAGAACACAATACGTCTGAGGACATATACCCGAGGACTAGGGCCCAGCAATGGTCTTTGCAAGTTTCTTCTTAAAATCAAGGTTCACCTCTCTTTCAATCATTATCCTCTGTGCCTGAGGTGAACCGGCACCGTGCATTGATTCAACTTGATACCCAATGGCTCCCAGCCCCATCGACAGATTTTCTATGAGTCTGAGCATCCTGAGCCTAGACTCCGTTGGAACCTCTTTAGTGCCCTTCAAGTATTTGTTTATGTAGTTCCCGATTTCGGTATTTTTGAAATCTTTCTCCGATGGCAGAGTTGCCATCAGACCGCCCGCGATATCTTCTGCCAGTCTGACTATCTCATAAGGAAACCTAGTTACATTCTGCTTGCAAATGTTTGACAACAAGATGTTAACTAAATAGGTCCCTGAGGGCGTTTTATACCCCTCGGTTGAGCAGGCTATTCCACAAGCGTATATCGTTTCGTTTAGATGATTCATTTCAACAAGTTTATCCCTTATGTGCGATGCCCCTGCTACTCCATTATACTCAGCGATGGTGGCCGCTGCCCCAACAAGCACATCCCCAACGCCTGCTTTGCACCCGCCATAGCTTTGTCTGTGATACGATGAGAACACATTAACAAGTGGCCATGCAAACTCGGATTCTCCTGCCATGAACACCCTTTCCCAGGGTACAAATACGTCATCAAAAACAATCATTGCTTCTTGGCCACCGTATCTGGGGTTTCCTAAATCGATTTCTACACCTT
>Ga0315309_1000824_pt1 | contig 18961 bp, 17 predicted proteins | sample TDP4_MG_FD_203080 | JGI IMG/M metagenome (GOLD analysis project Ga0315309, IMG submission 203080) | Freshwater sediment microbial communities from Lake Towuti, South Sulawesi, Indonesia - TDP4 | ecosystem: Environmental > Aquatic > Freshwater > Lake > Sediment | place: Indonesia: South Sulawesi... | reverse complement strand
GACCCCGGCCAGCGTCTGGATCAAGCTACGGACAACTGTCCAGGGGGCACGTCCCCGTATGGGGGCAGCGCTGATGCTTACGAAGGGCAATCCAGCCCTGGTTACCAGCTCAGCCTCGATACTTGGAACGGAGCCCAGGTACCGAATTTCTCCTTCGCCTGGTTCTAGTGCCTGGACGACGGCCAGAGCTGGATAGACGTGGCCGCCAGTGCCGCCGCCCGAAATCATGACGCGCACTTTCCCGCTGTTCCTCCTGCTGCCCACCCCTGGAGACGCTGAGCAGCAAACCTATGCCAGCCATGGAAACAGCCAGGGATGAACCCCCGAAGCTGATGAAGGGCAAGGGGATACCGGTGAAAGGTACAGTGGCCGTGACCACGGCAATGTTGATCAAAGCCTGGAAGATCAGCCAACAAGTGATGCCCGAAGCCAGGATCGTTCCAAAGCTATCTGGGGCTTCCAGGGCGATCTTGAAGCCACGATAGGCCAGAGCGGTGAAAAGCCCTATCACCACCAGGCAGCCAATCAGGCCCAGTTCCTCGCCCAGAATGGCAAAAATGCCATCGGTGTGAGAAGCGAACAGATAGCCAAATTTCTGGCGGCTGGCACCGAGACCCAGACCGCTGATCCCACCCGAGCCCAGGGCAATAAGAGTTTGCCTGACCTGATAGCCACTGCCATAGCTATCTCCCAGTGGATCCAAGAAAGCGACGACTCTGGCCATGCGGTATGGAGCCCTCGTGATCAGGAAAGCAAAGGTGGCACTGCCTACAATGAAACAGACCACTAATTGAAAAAGGTCAGCACCGGCCAGAAAGAACATGGCCACGGCTATAGCCACGATCAGCACCGCCGTCGAAAAGTCAGGTTGGAGGATGATCAAAGCTGCCACCAGGCCAATGAGGATGGCGAAGGGGATGAGGCCATAAGTCACCTGGCGAATCTGATCCCCTTTCGACGAGAGCCAGTGAGCGATGTAGATGATCAAGGCCAGCTTGCAAAGCTCACCGGGCTGGATCGAGCCCCTGAAGAGGCTGCGCTGGGCACCGAATCTCTCACTCCCGACAAACAGCACGGCCCCCAACAGGATCAAAGTCCCGGCCATGATCGGGATGGAAAAGCGTCGCCAGTTGTGATACTCGATGCGGGCCATCACCAGAAGCACCACTACGCCGATGGCTGCCCAAAGGACTTGGCGGACGAAGAAATAGGTCGGCTGCTCATATTCCTTATAAGCCAGGTCAAAGGTCGCGCTGTAGACCATCATCAGGCCAATGATCAACAAGGCCGCGACAATGACCAGGAGCAAATAGTCGAAGCCCCCTCTTTGGTTGCTGATTTGCCTTTTAGCCGTAGCCATCTGTCCTCTAAAGAAGAGCTCCTACCAACTCGCGGAAACGCTCTCCCCGCTCGGCGAAATCACGGAAGGCATCGAAACTGGTGCCCCCCGGGGCCAGCAGTACTACATCACCGGGTTGCGCATTCCTCGCTGCAACCTCTACGGCCTCCTCAAGAGTGTCGCATCTATGAATGGCCAATTGTGCATTGCGCATTGTGCATTGGGCATGGCACTGTTGCGCCGTATTGTGGATTGCTCTCTCAATGATAGGCGCTGCCTCCCCAAAAAGCACCAGATGTCTCACCTTGCGCAACGTCAGTTGCGCCATCTCCTCCCAGGGCAGATGCTTGTCACGCCCCCCGGCCAGAAGCACAATGGGCTCCTCGAAGGAACGCAGGGCAGCCACGGTGCGCTCGGGCGAGGTGGCGATGGAATCGTTGTAATAGCGCACCCCTCTCAGTGTCCGGACCAGCTCCAACCGGTGCTCAACACCGGCGAAGGTGGTCGCCACTTGCGCCATTGACTGCGGATCGGCGCCAGCCGCCCCGGCGATGGCACAGGCAGCCAGCACGTTTTCCACGTTATGCTGACCCAACAGCTTAACATCGGCCACGGCGCAAATCTGCCACTTCTCTTCCCCCAATCTGAGCACGACCTTCCCATCCCGTACAAAAGCCCCCTGTTCCACCTCGGTTCGCAGACTAAAGCTCAACACCGGTCGAGATTTGAGATTTGAGATTTGAGATTTGAGATTTGAAGTGATGGGATTGTCGTAGCCTAGCACAGCCACATCGCCCGGCCCCTGATAGCGCAGGATGTTGACTTTGGCTTCAGTGTAGACCTCCATCGTCGGGTGGCGGTCCAGGTGATTGGGCGTGATGTTCAGAATGGCGGCGATAGAAGGGCTCCAGCCTTGGCCAGTGAAGGCAAAAGGCCCCTGGGCCAGGTTCCCCATCCTGGTGGCACACTCCCGTGGCCAGGGAGCGAAAAATTCCAATTGAAAGCTGGAGAGCTCCATGACCACTTTGTCTTCTGGCCGGATATCGGTCAGGTGGCCGATCAGAGGCTGACCGATGTTGCCCCCCACCCAGGTGCGGTAGCCAGCCTTCTCCAGCATCCCGCCCACAAGAGCAGTCGTGGTGGTCTTGCCGCTGGAGCCAGTTATGCCGACGATGGGTGCCAGGCACAGTTGAGCGAACAACCTGGTCTCGCTGCTGATGGGTATCCCTCGTCTTCTGGCCTCAGCCAGGAGGGGGATCTCCAGCGGCACGCCTGGGCTGACGAAAACCACATCAGCCTCCAGGATCTCCGTTGGATGCCCGCCCAGCACGAAGCGGATCGGTAAGCCCACCAAGGCCTCGATGCCTTCGGAAAGTTCTTCTCGGCTTTTTATGTCACTGACAGTGACAGTGGCCCCGCCTTCGGCCAGGAAGCGGGTCAGGGCTGTGCCCTCTCGGGCCAGACCGATGACCGTCGCCCGCTGCCCTCTGAAGTCCACTAGATGGCTACCACCTGATCGGCCGATTGCATGGCTTCCATGATGCGGGTCATGCCACCCACTTTTCCCACAGCGACTTGATCCCGCAGGCCAGCATAGCTCAGGCAAGTGGAGCAGGTCAATATCGGCACTCCTCTGGCCTCCAGGGTTCGCAACTGGGCGAGCACCGGCGAGTCATGGGTGACCAGAGAGACGCCCTCGGTGGTGAAGACGAGTTGGATGGAGGGCTCTTCCAGGGCCTGCAAGTCTTGCAACAATGCCGCCAACTGGCCATCAGAACAGGAGCCATTCTCACCGATCACTATGGCTAACGATTTTCCTTTTTCCATGGTTGTTCCCTCTGCTTTCTATGACCTGTTTATCTTGGTCCCAAACGTTCCTTCAATATACCGGTGAAACAGAATTCTGACCGGTGCTCATAAGAGGGCCAAGGCTATGCCTAACATCGCCGCCAGGATGCCCACCAACCAGAACCGCTGGGTCACCTGGGTCTCCGACCAGCCCAGCAGCTCAAAATGATGGTGCAAAGGGCTCATCTTGAAGAGGCGACGCCCCTGGCCATAGCGCCGTTTGGTCAACTGGAAATAGGCTACTTGCAGGATCACTGACCCCGCTTCGGCTACAAAGATAAAGCCCACGATGGGCAGCAGCAGCCACTGCCCCGACAGTAGGGCCACTATGGCCAGAGTCGCACCCAGGGCCTGGGAGCCAGTATCGCCCATGAAAAGGTCGGCCGGGTAAGCGTTATACCACAGGAAGGCCATCAAGGCTCCCACGGTGGTGAAGCAAAAGGCCAGCAGCGGGTACTGCCCTTGCAGGTAGGCGATGATGCCATAGGCAGCGAAAGCCAGCGCGGCAGTAGACCCGGCCAACCCATCCAGGCCGTCGGTCAAATTGACAGCGTTAGAGAAGCCGACGATGATGAACATGGCCACAGGAACGTACCACAGGCCGATGTCTATCTTCCGCTCCATTAAGGGCAGAGCCACACTGCGCAGGTCCAAGGCAAAATGCAACCCCAAAGCCGTGACGAGGGCGATGAACACCTGGCCTGCGAACTTGTAGCGAGCCAGCAACCCGATCCCCTGATGCCGCCCCCGCAAACCGGTCAGGTCATCGAGAGCCCCCAACAGACCAAACCCTACCATCACCCCTAATGGCACCAGGATGGACTTGCCGATGAGTGTGCTGCCGTGCTCAAAGCCAAAATAAGCCAGGAAAGCCCGCCCAGCGGCAAAGCCGCTCAAAAAGTTGGCAAAATTGAGGACGACGGTAATCACAAAGACCGGCACCAGGATCATCAAGCCGCCCATAGTCGGGGTACCCATCTTCGTCTGGTGGGAATTGGGGCCATCGAGCCGGATCTGCTTGCCGATGCGCCACCGGCGCAGCAGGTTAATCAACGGACGGCCCCAAATGACAGCCAGAAAGAACGATACCGTCCCCAGGGTCAGAGTGAAGGGCATAGGAGCTGAGGCCATAGCTAGCTAACTCATCCCTTTGATTGATTCAGGGGGGCTGTGAGGGCAGCTACGATCCCTTCCATCTTCACGCCTCGCGAACCCTTGATCAACACGATATCGCCCTGGCCTACGATCTGGCGCAATTGAGCGATGGCCTGCTCGTTGTCCTCCATCATGAAGACATCTCCCTCCGTCATGCCACAGGCCAGAGCCTCCTGCCCAATGATACGGCCGCGTGGCCCCACGGTGATCAATACGGATACCACGTCAACGGCCCGCCGTCCTACCTTGCGGTGGCCTTCCTCTTCAAAATCACCCAACTCCAACATATCACCCAGGACGGCGATTTTGCGTCCCGACAGTTCTTCCAGAAGATTGAGAGCGGCGATGCTGGAAGCAGGGCTGGCGTTGTATGTGTCATCCAGAATGGTCGAACCCTTGACGCCTCTAACCGCCACCAGACGCACTTGCTCGGTCACGTCCCACAGCCCGGCTATGATCTCTTCCCAGGACTCACCTTCAACCAGTCCTACGGCCGCCGCAGCCAGAGCAGTATGCACACTGTGACGGCCCAGAAGAGGAATCTTAACGTGGAGCCTCTCTTCTTTATGGTGGAGTTGGAAGCGGACCCCTTCTAAACCCTGGCTCTCAATGTGGCTGGCCCAGAGGTCACAGGCGGGGTCCAGGCCGTAGTAGAAGATTTCAGCTTCCGTCTTCTCCGCCATAGCCCGCACTATGGGATCGTCCCCATTCAAGATGGCTGCTCCCCCCTCGGAGGCCGGGGGCAGAGCCTCTACCAGTTCAGACTTGGCCTGGGCAATGCGCTCGATGGTCCCCAGCCGCTCCAGGTGGGTGGGACCGACGTTGGTCACCACCCCCACGTGAGGACGGGCAATGGCGGCCAGTTCGGCGATTTCTCCCAGAGCATACATGCCCATCTCCAAAACGACCCGTTCATGGCTGGAATCCAGGTACAACAGAGTCAGCGGCAGGCCGATTTCATTGTTGTAGCTTCCCCAACTCTTCAGGGTACGAAACCCCTTTCTCAGGACCGACCAGATCATCTCTTTGGTGGTCGTCTTGCCCACACTGCCGGTCACGCCAATGATGCGGGGGGAGAACCTGGCCCGCCAGAAAGCAGCCAAGCGCTGAAAAGCTCTCAAGCTGTCCTCAGCCATGAGGCATATAGGCGGCCCGATAGAGGTCTCGGGCAAGGGACCTTTAGTATCCACTATCTGGCATTCGGCGTCTACCTCCCTCTCGATGAGAGCGGCCACTGCCCCTCGGGCGAAAGCATCGGCTACAAAGTCGTGGCCATCTTGGTGTTCGCCGCGCAAGGCCACGAAGAGGCTATTAGGACACACCTCCCGTGAATCAATAACCACTTCGCTCAATTCGAGGTTGGGGACCACCTCTTCAGTCGGCCTTTGGCCGGTGATCCCTTCCACAAGATCGGCCAGGGTAAGCATCGCCTCTCAAGATCCGCTGGTCATTTACCACTGTTGCGCTACAGCTCGAGGTTGACACCTGTTCTGTGTGTGAACGGCCCCCTGCCCTCATCCGTGTCTCCCCTCCCCTCCGCGGAGAGGGGAGACTTCTACCACTGTTGTGGTACAAGCGGGATGAAGGGGGATATCGCCAAAGGTAGCCGCAGCTTTGCCTCCCGCGGCAACGGGCTACCCTGTGGCACGAAATTTGGGCTTCGCTTCGGGCTTCAGTGGGTGAGGCGAAGCCGGTTACCACTGTTGCGGTACAGGAGATCATCCACTGGTGACCCTTGCCTGGTCCGGTGGGATTCCCAACAGAATGAAAAGTTGCTCAGCCACGGCTTTGAAGACCGGCGCCGCCGCCTTGGAACCCCAGGGCTCAACGGCAGGCTTGTCAATCTTGACCAGGACTATAAAGGCCGGGTCCTCTGGTGGGGCATAGCCAATGAAGGAAGCAATGGTCCAGTTGGGATGGTAACCTCCTGGAATAGGAACCTGAGCTGTGCCTGTTTTGCCTGCGATTTTGTAACCCGGCACGGTAGCCAGGTCCGTCTCCTTCTGCACCGCCTCTACCAGCATCCAGGTCAATTGCTTGGCCGTCTGAGGGGAGATGACCTGACGCACAGCAAAAGGCTGGATGGTGGTGACATGCTGGCCGTCAACGATTTTCTCCACCACGTGAGGCTTCATCATCAGACCGTCGTTGGCCACTGCTGCCACGGCAGTTATCATCTGAAGCGGCGTCACCGCCAGTCCTTGGCCGAAGGAATTGGTCCCCAGGTCAGACTCGTGCCACTCCCCATCGCCGGGGAGACGCAGCCTGCCGGGGCCTTCGCTGGCTAAATCAACCTCGGTGATGCGCCCAAATCCGAAGCGCCGGACGTAGCTGTAGAACCTCTCTCTGCCCAGGGCGGTGCTGACATAGGCCGCCCCCACGTTGAGGGATTGGGCCAGCACATCAGTCATGGTCACCAGGCCGTGCCCCTGCCGGTCCCAGTTCATGATAGTGCGGCCACCAACTTCAGTGCTCCCACTGTCGTAGAAAGTGCTCTGGGGGGTGATGACACCGGCGTCGAGGCCGGCGGCCATGGTGATGATCTTAAAGACTGAACCAGGCTCATAATGAGCGCTGATCGAAGGATTGACAAACAATTCGGCTGGCGTGTCGGCAAAGCGGTTGGGATCGTACGAGGGATAACCGGCCATGGCCAGGATGCTTCCAGTTTTGGGCTCCATGACGATGATGGTGCCGCTTTCGGCTCCGTATCTGGCGATGGCTTTCTCCAGCTCCTCTTCCACCATGTATTGAATGGTTCGATCAATGGTCAGAACAAGGTCGCGGCCATTTCGCGGGGGGGCCAGGCGGTAGAAACTAATGGGGATATAGTTCCCCACCGGGTCCCTTTCCCCCTGGCCTTCTCCTGCCTGGCCTTTCAGGATCTGGTTGTAGTAGCCCTCCACGCCGTAGTAACCATTGTTGGTCTCATTCACGAAACCCAGCACGTGGGCGGCCAGGTTGTTTTCAACGCACACCCTTTTGGGCCTCGGTTCTACCTTGATGCCTCTCAAATCCCACGACTCGATGGTTTCGCCGATTTGCTGTGGGACGCGCCGCGCCAGTCTCACGTAAGGCCGATCTAAGTTCAACAGAGCCCATATTTCACTACGGGGCCAGCCCAACAAGGGCGCCAGCCGGTCGGCCACCTCTTCGGGGTTGGCTATCAGCGGAGGGGCAGCGGTGATCTCGAACTCAAAGATGTCGAGGGTCAGGATGTGGCCACTGCGATCCCTGATGGTCCCACGCAGGGGGGCGATTTCCATATACCAGTCGTGTTCGGCTTTGGCCAGGCCCAGCAGGTAATCATACTCCATAACCTGCCAGCGGAAAAGCTGACCCACATTGATCAGCATAAAAGCAAAAAGCACAGCCGACAGAAAAGTGATACGGCGCAGGGGCTTGCCCTCTGACTCCTCAGCGGACACTTGCCTGGCTCCCTAGGGTGTACCTTCGGCCATAGCTGAGCCGGGTTGCACGGTTATCCAGATATTGAACTGAGAGGCCAGTTTCTCCCACCAACCAGCCAGAGCCGCCCCCACATCCTCGTCCCTTGTCTTCTCCTGTTGGGGAGAGTTCAGAGCAAGGTTCTCCTCTCCAAAGGTTGCGGCCAGTTGCCCTGAGGGGGGATAGTCTGATGGATAGTCGGCCACGACCAGGTACTCCACTCGCTCAGGTGGCACGAAACCCAGTTGCCTGGCTCTGGCCTCGACAACCTCCAGCCTCTCCAGTTCCGCGAGCTCTAGCATCAGTTTGGCGTTCTCACGCTGGAGGCGGGCTCTTTCCCTTTCCAACTCGTAGATACGGTAGCCCGTTGTGGTCACTTGACTGGCTTGAGTCAGATAAAGCCAGCCCAGCAGACTGACGAGAATGAGAACGAGGAGGGAACCGATGGCTGTCCTGGCATCGAGGTTCCCTATGCTTTTCTCAGTTGAGCCTTCAGCGGAATCCCCTCTGAGGCGATGGGAGAGCGAACTCACGTGGTTGGTAATCATTGAGGATTTCCTTATTTGTATGCACAAGGTGCGCAACGAGTTGCGCTACTCCGCGCTTCGCACCGGGTACTAGCCAGCGGCCAATCGGGCGGCAATGCGCAGCCTGGCGCTACGGCAGCGGGGATTGGCCTTCAACTCCAGTTCCGACGGTGTGATAGGCTTCTTAGTTGTTATCTCCAGAGTTGCGCGATGATCGCAACGGCAGACCGGAACTTCGGGCGGGCAGATACAGTCCTGCGATTCCTGACGATAGAACTGCTTGACCAGACGATCCTCCAAAGAATGATACGAGATGACGACCAATCGCCCCTGCGGAGCGAGGAGCTCCACCGCCTGGGGTAGGGCCTCTCTGAGAGCCGACAACTCATCGTTTACCGCGATGCGCAGGGCCTGAAAGGTCTTGGTGGCGGGATGTATTTTCCCCCTTCGACCGACAGCCTCGGCCACGACCTCAGCCAATTGACGGGTGGTGTGGATCGGGCGGGCGGCCACGATAGCCTGAGCGATGCGCCGGGACCGACGCTCTTCCCCATAGCGATACAGGACGTCGGCCAACTCTGAGGCGGAAAGCCCATTGACTAGCTCTGAGGCTGGCTTCCCCTGACAGGGATTGAAACGCATGTCCAGGGGGCCTTCCAATTGAAAAGAAAAGCCACGCTCCACACTGGCCAGTTGCAGCGAGGAGAGCCCCAGGTCGAGGAGGATGCCATCAGCAGGACGGAATCCATACTGTGAGGCGATTTCCACCAACCGACTAAAGTTGGCGTTGACCAGAGTGACCCTCGGCCCGTATTCGGCCAGACGCTCGGCGGAGATGGCGATGGCCGTCGGGTCGGCGTCAATGCCCAGCAGCCGTCCAGCGGGGCTCGATTTCTCGAGGATGCCCATCGCATGACCGCCTCCCCCCAGAGTGCCATCAATGTAACGTCCGCCCGGCTTGATCTGCAAGCCTCGCAAGACCTCCTGGTAAAGAACGGGGATGTGAGTTGGCTCACCTGGCCTGCCCATCAGTAACAACGAACCTTACTCTAAATTCCCAGGCTGGCAAGCTGCTCAGCGAAAGCAGCCGCCTCGTTTTCCAGTTGGGCGGTGACCTCCTGCCAGCGCCCCTTGCTCCAGATCTCCAGCCGCGAGTTGACCCCGATAATGACTACCTCGTTCTCGATGCCGGCGTGTTGACGGAGGGAGGAGGGCAACAGGATCCGCCCCTGCCTGTCCAGCTTGCATTCCGAGCCGGAGTAGATCAAGCGGCTGAAGTAACGAGCGCCCCTTTGGGTGAGGGGAAGGGTGGCGACCTTCTCGGCCAGTGCTTTCCAACTATCCGGGGGGTAAATGAACAGGCAGCCGTCCAGGCCTCGGGTGACAAACATCCCTTCAGCCAGTTCGTCACGGAATCGGGCGGGAATGGTCAGTCTCCCTTTATCGTCTATGGTGTGTTCGAACTCCCCGGAGAACATTTGTTCTACATCTCCCACTTTGGGGCAATCTTAAGGCAAAATGGGGCATACAAGCCCCACCTATTTCCCACCTATCTCCACTTTCCACCACTTAATGCCTATTATACACCACTTTTGCTTTTTTGTCCAGTACCTCTGGAAAATTTTAAGGTTTGACTTTCACTTCACGCCCGCAGGACCGTCGGCCAACGCCTATTCGGTATGAAAAAAAACTTGCACTATCTGTCATTTTGTAGTATAATTTTATGCTGGAGAGGCAAATGACCACCACGACGGACTTTAACCAGCGCATCAATTCCCGTCTGGACCAGTTGACCAAGAGTGAGAGAAAAATCGCTGATTACCTGCAACACGGCTTTGAGGAGGCGGCTTTCTTCTCAGCGGCCGAACTGGCGGAGCGACTGGAGCTCAGCGAGGCGACGGTTGTCCGTTTCGCCCAATCCATCGGCTTCTCCGGCTTCCCTGAGCTGCGCCAGTGCTTGCAGGAACTCTTCAGAGAGAAAGTCACCCATACCTACCGTCTGCGCAAGAAGCTGGCCGAATTAAGCCCTGAGGCCCACATCCTTGAGCAAATCATGGCCATGGAGATGGAGTATCTCACCGATGCCCTGCGCACTGTATCCTGGGAAGCCTTCGACGAAGCGGTCAGGTTGATCCACGGAGCCAGGCGTCTTTTTGTCTACGGGCTCAGTGGCTCGGCGACCATGGCGGAACTGTTGGAGCACCGCTTGCGGCGTTTCGGCGTGGAAGTGGTGCCCCTCACCCAATCCGGTCGGGAGGTGTGCGAAAAGTTGCTGATGCTGACGGACGAAGACGTCTTCCTGGCCATCCTTTTCTTTAACCTCTCCGAAGTAATGGTATCCACGCTGGAGTATGCCAGGCATTGTGGCTGCCAGGTGATCTTGCTCACGGATACCCTGGGGCCTTATTTGAGAGACAAAGTGGATGTGCTGCTGGAAGCCCGTCGTGGCCCGGTGATGGCCTTTCATTCTCTGATCGTGCCCATGGCCATCATCCAGGCCCTGATCATTGCCGTGGCTAGGGCCGATGAGGAGAAGGCCATGGCTACCTTGGACAGATTGGACGATATCCGCGAAAGGCTGAACTTCGTGGCCTCGGTGAGAATATAGCCGCTGGAGGTGAAGATTATGGAAATCAGCATGCCCGTTCCGCTTATGAGAGCCAGACCGGCGGCGCGACGGCTGGGTCGCTACCTGACCATGCCCCACATCATCCTCGCCTTCCTGTTCATCGTCCTCATGTTTTATCTCATCGTGTTCCCTCTGGGGCGCATGATTTGGACCTCCCTTACCTGGCAGTTAGGGGATGAACGCTTTTCACGAGACGCCCAGGAGGGGGCTTTCACCCTCTTTCACTGGCAGCGTGTCTTTGCCAGCAGAATCACCAAAGCCATGGTCATATCGCCCTTGCGCAACAGTTTCGTCACTGCCTTGGGAGCCACCGCTCTGGCCCTGGGCGTCGGCTCGATACTGGCCTGGCTGGTGAGCAGGACGGACCTGCCCCTGCGCCGGTTCATCACCAGTGTGGTGACCATACCGTACATGTTGCCTTCCTGGGTCCTGGCCCTGTCGTGGATCATCATCTTCAAAAACCAACGCATCGGTGGCGTTAGGGGACTGCTGGAATACTTGACTGGTCTTCAAGTCCCCGATTGGCTGGCCTACGGACCGTTGCCTATCATCATCACCCTCTGTCTTCACTACTATGCCTTCGCTTTTCTCCTCTTGTCAGGGGCCCTGGTCTCCCTGGACTCCAGCCTGGAAGAGTCGGCAGAACTCTTTGGGGCCAGCCGCTGGCGTATCCTGCGCAAGATCACCCTGCCGCTTATGATGCCCGCCTTTCTCTCCGCCTTCATCCTGACTTTCTCCCGAGCGCTGGGCACCTTTGGCACACCGGCCTTCCTGGGGAGGCCCGTCCGCTATTTCACCCTCCCCACCATGCTGTACAGCAACGTCAGGCAGGGGCTTTTCGCCGACGGGTTCATTCTGGCCTTGCTCTTGATCGTCATCTCGACCATCACCATCTACGTCAATCAGCGCATCATCGGCACCCGCAAGGGCTTCCACACCATTGCCGGCAAGGGTTTCCGTGGCCACCCAACGCCTCTGCGGGGCTGGAAATATCCCATCCTGGCTCTGGTTCTGATCTTCCTTGCTCTAGGCGTCTTCTTGCCTGTGGGCGTGCTCTTTTATCGCAGTGTCATGCTCTACGAGGGCGATTACAGCCTCAGCAACCTCTCGCTCCACTACTGGATTAACCCTGGCGGCGACGTGCGTTTTGCCGAAGGTAGCATGGGGCTGCTGCGTGACCCTATGATCCTCAAGACCGCCTGGAACAGCATCAGGCTGTCGGTGCTGACGGCCATCATCACGGCGGTGATCGGCATCCTGCTGGGCTATGCCATTGTCAAAGGTAGAGGCACTCGTCTCTCGCGCCTGGTGGAGCAGATGGCTTTCCTACCCTACTTGATGCCCAGCATCGCCTTTGGGGCCATCTATATCTCCATGTTTGCCAAGCCGTTGGGGCCCATTCCTGCACTGTACGGCACCTTCACCATCCTGGTGCTCATTTCGGTGGTCAAACATCTGCCCTACTCCTCGCGGGCGGGGGTGGCCTCGGTGATGCAGGTAGCGGGGGAACTGGAAGAGGCGGCTACGGTGGTCGGCGCCAAATGGGCCCGGCGTTTTCGCAGGATCATCCTGCCCCTGTCCAGCAGTGGCCTGATGGCGGGCACCCTGCTGACCTTCATCACCACCATGCGCGAGTTGAGCCTGCTTATTTTGCTGGTGACCCCCGCCACACGGGTGCTGACGACCATGACCTTCCGTTACGCAGAGCAGGACTTTGAACAATTGACAGACGCGCTAGCTGCCTTTATTGTAATCCTGGTCTTTGCTGGCAATTTCATCATCAACAGGATACGACGCACAGAGATAGGGGCAGCATTAAGATAGGCCGAGGAATAAGGAGAGAAGCATGATCGGAGTGACATTGCGCCACGTCAGCAAACGTTTCGGTGAGGTCGTGGCCGTAGACGATCTGAGCCTTGATATTGAACCAGGGAGTTTTCTGACCCTGCTGGGTCCTTCAGGCTGTGGCAAGACCACAGCGCTCAGGTGTATCGCTGGCCTGGAGGAGCCCGACGAAGGAGAAATCCAAATTGGCGAAAGGGTGGTCTTTTCCAGCGCTGAGGGCCTGTTCATGCCGCCCGGCCAGCGAGGCCTGGGTCTGGTCTTCCAGAGCTATGCCTTGTGGCCTCACATGACGGTCTTCCAGAACATCGCCTTCGGTCTGGAACTCCAGAAGCTACCCAAGACAGAGATCTCCGGCCGGGTAGAGCAGTCGCTGGCTGACCTCAAGATGGATGGCATGGAAGAGCGCTATCCGCACGAGCTGTCCGGCGGACAGCAGCAAAGGGTGGCCGTGGCGCGGATGCTCGCCGCCCGTCCCGATGTCTTCCTCATGGACGAGCCCCTGTCCAACCTGGATGCCCGCCTGCGCACGGACATGCGTTCGGAACTGAAGCGACTGCATCACATGGTGGGAGCCACGACGATCTACGTCACCCACGACCAACTGGAGGCGTTGACCATGTCCACTCAGATCGCGGTCCTATGCCAGGGCAACCTGTTCCAGGTAGGCACGCCCGACGAGATCTATCGCCAACCGGCCAATCTCTTCGTGGCCGACTTTATCGGCTCGCCCAAGATCAACCTGCTGGAGGCGACAGTGCGCACCGAGGACGGCCAGCCCAGGCTCGACTTCGGCTCCTTCAGCATCAGCTATCCTGCCCTGCCCGTTATCCAGGAGGTGGTGGCCGCCATTCGCCCTGAGGATATTGCCCTCTCCCTGCAGCCGGCCCCTGGTGCGGTCGAATTCGTCATCTATTCGGTCCTGCCGGCCGGCTCGGAGTTGATCGTGCAGGTCCAGCGTGATGAGGTATTGCTGACCATCAAGGAGACGCGGCGGCAGATCAACGTGGGCATAGACCAGCCGGTGTGGCTCCAATTTGACCCTGACAGCATCAACCTGTACGACAAACGAACGGAGCAACTGTTGAAGCTGGAGTAAGGAAAAGGAGGTGATGACCAGGACTAGATACCATTGGCAGCAGCCAAGATCGTCTCACATCATCTAAATCAAGAAAGGAGGAGTTCGATGAAAAACAGAATGCTGGTCATTCTGACGGTGGTCGCGTTGGTCGCACTCAGCGGGGGCTGCGGCCCTGCCCCCACCCCGGTGGTGGTGGAGAAAGAGAAGATAGTTGAAAAGCCAGTGGTGCAGACCGTCGTGGTCGAAAAAGAGGTCCCTGTCGAGAAGGAGGTGGTCAAGGAGGTCATCAAGGAGGTGGTAGTCACGCCCACCCCAGAGGCAGGCGTGCTCGCTGAGATCAGCCCAGAGCAACGAGCCTGGCTGGAGGCCGCTCAGCTTGGCCCCTTCGCCCCCGCCGAGGAGGACTGGGACGCCGTCTACGAGGCGGCCAAGAAAGAGGGGAAGGTCGTCGTCTATTCCAGCTCTTCCCGCATTTTTGACGTCGCCGAGACTTTCCAGGAGGCATATCCGGGGATCACCGTGGAAGGTTATGACATCACCACTCCTGACTTGATCCTGAAGGTCAAGGCGGAGCAAAACGCCGGCATCTACAACGCCGATGTCATCTTCGTAGGGGATCCGCCCACCGTCATCCCCGAGTTGGTGAAAAGGCACCTGGTATGGAACTATGTGCCTCCAGAGCTGGTGGATGTGATCCCTGAGGATTGGCGCGAGCCGGTGCTCATGCATCACTTCGGCATGAAGGTGATATGCTACAACTCCGAGATCTACGATGAGGCTCCCATTGACAATTGGTGGGACCTCACCAGGGAAGAGTGGAAGGGTAGGGTGCAGTTCAAGGACCCCTTCGAGTCGGGTGAGATCTTCAATCTGTTCAGCATGATGGTGAAGAACGCCGACATCATGGCTCAGGCCTATGAAGAGGAATTCGGCAAACCCATCGAGCTGGATGAGGACTGCCCCACGGCCGGACACCAGTGGGTCAAGGACCTGATTGAAAACGAGGTTGTATTGACTCCCAGTGACGGTGACGCGGCCGAGGCGGTGGGCGCCAAGGGCCAGACCGAAGCGCCGATAGGCTTCTTCGCCTATTCCAAGTACCGCGGCGTGCTCGATGGCGAATTGGCCTTCGAGGCCGCACTCGACGCCAAGCCGATGGCGGGAGTGGGCACCGGTACCACCCTCAGCATCGCCGACCTGGCCCCCCATCCCAACGCCGCCAAACTCATGGTCCTCTGGTATATGGGCGACCAGGAGGGCGGCAAGGGCTTCGAGCCCTACCATGTCCCCGGCGATCTCCCCACGCGCCTGGATATGGCCCTCCCGGAGGGTATGTTCGGCGTGGACGTAGCAAAAGAAGTGCTGTGGGACCTCGACTACGACTGGTGCTACCTCAACCTGCCCGATATCCGCGACTTCTGGACCGTCCACCTGGAGGAATAGGGCACAGTGAAAGAGGAGGCCAGGGCCTCCGTCTGACAGAGAGAGGGGGCACTCCCGCCTGGACAGGTGGGAGTGCCCCTTATCATGAGGATAACGACGGAAAGGAACCCATGACTATCCAGGCTGTCTTCTTTGACCTGGGCGGTACCATCGAGACGATATCCTACGATGATGAACTGCGCCTGACGGCCACCGCCCAGTTGCGCCAGCAACTGATGGATTGGGGCCTCGACCCTGGGCTTACGACTGAAGAGTTATATCAGGTCATCAAGAAGGGCCTTCTTCGATATCGTGCTTGGAGTGGGAGATCCCTTGTGGAACTGGAGCCCCCGAGAATCTGGCAAGAGTATATCTTCGTTGGTCTCAATCTGCCGCCAGGTAAGTTGGCTGCTGCAGCAGAAGAACTGGCTTTCTTCATCGAGAGGCAGTTCTATAGAAGGGAGATGCGTCCTGAGGTGCCGGCCGTGCTGGAAGCCATCAAAGGGATGGGGCTCAAGATCGGGTGCATCAGCAACGTGATGAGCCGAGGGCTGGTTCCCTACATCCTCCATTGGTATAGGATTGCTGATTATTTCAACCCCGTCGTCCTCTCCTCTGTTTACGGCCGGCGCAAGCCTGACCCGGCTATCTTTCTGCACGCCGCTCAATTGGCGGGAGTCCCACCCGGCGCTTGCGCTCACATCGGCGATAAAGTCTCTCGCGATGTGCTGGGTGCCAGACGGGCCGGCTATCGGCTGGCCATCCAGGTCGAGCACCCGCCCATTGACGGTCCGGAAGGCCATGATGCGGTGCCCGACTTTGTACTCCGTAATATGAGTGAATTGTTGGACATGCTGGAGGATGAGAGGAACAACTCGGCCAAGGAGGTCGTCACTTCCAGGCCAGGGAAGAAGGAAATAAAGGCCCTGCTCTTTGATGCGGGAGACCTGCTCTACCATCGCCCCCGCGAAGGGGAGCGGTTGGCCGCCTTTTTGTCAGAATTAGACTTGAGCCCCTCACCCGCGTCCAGGCGCGAGAGGGATGAGCTCAAAACAATGGCCATGACTGGAAAGATCACCAGGCAAGAGTATCAGGACAAGGTGTTGAAATTCTATGGTGTTCACGGTGAGGAGAATCTAGCCCGGGGAAGGCAGGCGTTGGAGGAGGAAGATGCCGATGTCGCTTTCTTCGATGGTGTGAAGGAGACGTTACTGGCCTTGAAGGAGCGCGGCTTCCTGCTGGGCGTCGTGACCGACACCTACCAACCGACGGCCTCGAAGCTAGGATGGCTCGAGCGCGAGGGCATCGGTCATGTGTGGGACGTCTTTGTCTCCTCCTGCGAAGTGGGGGTGCGCAAACCGGACCCACGCATCTACCGCATGGCATTGGACAAACTCGGGATCAAGCCAGAAGAGGCCGCCTTCGTCGGTCACAAGGCGTCGGAATTGCAAGGAGCAACGGCTGTGGGCATGAGGACGGTGGCCTTCAATTACGGGGAGGATGTTGAAGCCGACTTCTACATCGAACACTTCAGCGAATTGCTGGAAATGTCTGTCCTGTCAAAAGGAGGGAACCAAGAGTGAGTCAGCAAGGGTTGGTTGACTACCACATGCACACAGCGGTGACTGTGGATGCCCATATGACCGAAGCAGATGCGTGCCAGTCTGCCATCGCCCTAGGCCTGCAGGAGATCGCTTTCACCAATCACGTGATGCTAACCCAACCCGACTTCACCATCTCGCCGGAGGAACTGGTAGACCATTGGGCTCGGATCCAGGTCTGCCAGCAGCGCCATCCAGAGCTGACCATCCGGCTGGGTCTGGAGATAGACTACTACGCGGGGCGGGAGGACGGCATCGCGGCTACGATCCAGCGCTATGAGGATCTCATCGGTCGCCGCTTCGATTTCATCCTCGGTGCAGTCCATCACCTGAACGGTGTATTCTTCAGTCCGAGCCGCTACGCACCAGCCCTGTTCAACAATCAAGAAGTGGAGGACATCTATCATGACTTCTTTGTGCTGATGGCCAAGGCTGCACGGAGCGGCCTCTTCGACGTCATGGCCCACCCCGACCTGATCAAGAAGTATACAGGTAAACTCCACCCCCCTGTGCCTTTCGACCGCTATCGCGCTCCCGTTGGCGCTTTCATTGAAAGCCTCCTGGAGTCAGGGGTGGGGATCGAGGTGAACCCAAGCGGGTTGAAGCGCAGCGTGGCGGAAATCTATCCCTCAGATCCATTGCTCTGCCTTTACCTATCTGAAGCCAGGGCGCGCAGCGTTGAGCCGATTGTCACCCTGGGTTCAGATGCCCACCAGGTTGAGGACGTGGGAGCACGCCTCTCCGAAGGGGTAATGGCTCTCCGGCGGGCAGGTCACAACACGATCACGCTGTTCGAGAGGAGGGAACAGATCGCTTTTCACCTTCGATAGTGTCAGATAATTCCAGGGGTATGGAGGGAAGAAATGACCGAGGACATTGAGGCCATCTTTTTTGACATGGGTACTACGCTGAGGACTCGCGTTGCAGACGAAGAGCTGCGCCGCCAGGCAATGGAGCAGATGATGGCTCTGCTGGGCGAAAAGGAGGCACCGGAAGCTTTCTACCAGCGACTGGTAGAGCGATTCCGGGCCTATCGCCAGTGGGCACAGGAGACCCTGATCGAGGCCCCCGAAAAGGAAATCTGGACTCGCTGGGTGCTGCCCGACCGGCCACCTATGCAGATTGAACCCCTAGCGGGGCAATTGACCCATCTGTGGCGCGATACCCAGGGCCGCCGGGTGGTGCGTCCTGACGCCCGGCTGGTGGTAGCCGAACTGGCCAGGCGGGGTTACCGCTTGGGCGTCATCAGCAATACGAACAGCGCCTGCGCGGTCCCTCACGGCCTGGAGGAATATGGCCTGGCCAACTATTTCCAGACGGTGATCCTGTCCTCCACTTTTGGCCGGCGCAAGCCCGATCCGGCGATATTTTGGGAAGCGACTCGCCAGGTGGGCGTAAGTCCAGCCCGGTCAGCTTACGTGGGCGATCAAATCTCACGTGATGTGGTGGGTCCCAGGCGGGCTGGTTTTGCTATGGCCATCATCATAGACAACCCTCGCGCGCGCAAAGAAGCACAGGCCCAGTCGCTGTTCAAGCCCGATGTGGTCATCCAGGAACTCAGTGATCTCCTGGACATCTTTTGACCCCAATGGACATCATGTTTGCACGGCAATTAGGTCGAAGCGGTATCAAAGTCAGCGCGATGGGACTGGGCTGCTGGGCGATCGGTGGACCTTTTTGGCATGGCATCCGGCCAGGAAGGGCTTTCCCAAAGTAGCTCGTAGGGCAGGTTTCCGTACCTGCCCCTTGGCACGGCGGCTATAGAAAGCCGCCCTACCGGATGCTGTAGACTTAGCCTTAATCCGAGGGGTGAATCATGTGGGACGTAGCTCTACCCACGATGTGGGGTGTCGGGCGGTTTGAGAGCCTAGCTGATTTTTTCACTGCCGCCCAAGCTTTGGGTTTCACCCTTTTCGAGCTGAATCACCAGGTCAATTCAGCTATGCTGAACGGCGTGAACTTGAAAAGCTACCGCATCGTCAGCGTGCACGAGCCCTGCCCGGCGGATATCTCGACTTCCAGCCTCAGCGCCCGTAATTGGCTTGTCTCCTCGCCCGACGAAGATAAGCG
>Ga0315309_1000822_pt1 | contig 18984 bp, 17 predicted proteins | sample TDP4_MG_FD_203080 | JGI IMG/M metagenome (GOLD analysis project Ga0315309, IMG submission 203080) | Freshwater sediment microbial communities from Lake Towuti, South Sulawesi, Indonesia - TDP4 | ecosystem: Environmental > Aquatic > Freshwater > Lake > Sediment | place: Indonesia: South Sulawesi... | reverse complement strand
TTGATTAGTTCATAGATTGCTGGGTGTGTTCTGTACATTTCAATTAGATCGTGGGACTTTACACGGATATCGGCTAGTGACTTTACGTTGGTTACTATGCCGAGAGACACCGTATCCCTGTTTGTGTACAGGAAACCTCCGCCGACGACTCTTTTAATTCCCCCAATAGAGATGTACGCTGCGCCCTCGTTTCCATTCAAGTTGAAGCGCTTCTCTATTTCATTTTGTGGCAGTTGTATGATCTCCTTGATTCCCAGAGCAACGTTCTCTGGCGGGAAGTCTCCACGAATCTTTGATTTCCTGGATATGGGGGAGTTCACTCCATCCGCGGCCACAACTACATTGGCGTGCAGCTCTTCTGTGCCTGCCCTTACGCCTACTACTTTTCGGTTATCCCACAAAAGATCGTCTACACGTACGCCTTCAGCGACATTTGCACCCACGCTTTCAGCCTTGTCCGCTAGCCACTTGTCAAACTTGGCTCTCAGGAGTGTTATACCGTTATAGGGGGGTTCACTAGATCTTTTTGTTTTGAAATCTACACTTGTCCACGAATCATTTGACAAGAATGATAGGACATATCTAGTCACAAGTCTTTCCATGGGGAACTCAGAATCTTCCCAGAATCGAGGGATCAATTTGTTTAGGGCGTAGGTGTAGAGCATCGCTCCACTCATGTTTTTTGATCCTGCTTGCCTTCCTCTTTCAACCAGAAGTACATTGAGCCCAGCTTTCGCTAAGGAGTAAGCGGTGGCTGAACCGCCCGGACCTGCGCCGACAATGATTGCATCGAATTTCTCTTCTGCCATCTTGCCGTAAGCCTCAGATTCCCTATTCGCGAGCCTGTGGAATTTCTGTGTGTATTTAGCTCTTCGATCAGGAATTATTAGAGGGGTTCGAGAAATAGAAAAAAGTAAAAGAGGGATTTTCATGGAATTCTATGGCTTACTGTTTAGGCTGTTGCATGCCATATGAAGAAACCGAATATAGCTGCAACTGATGCCAGAAGTACAACGATGGCCAATATTGTCCATAGTTTAACGTTGAACTTCTTCAACCTTCTTTTTTCTCATGATGAGATCCAAAACTATGGCGAGGACGAAGAAGACTATTACAGCTATTACACCCTTGCCTACCCAGTGATGGCCAAACGTTGTTTTAAGCGCAGTGTTAAACCCACTGTTTAGCTCGCCGAAGATTGTCATAAACGCTATTAGCACCCATGTAACCATCGCTGAGATGTAGAGCGAATTGAGGTTGAATGTTTTTAGGTAATTAGACATGTTTTAGCACCTCCTCTCTAGAATGCCCTTGATGCTCCTGAGATAATCATGCCCGAAGCACCCATTGCCCAACCTAACAGCATGATGAACACTGTAAGTATGAGTAACCAGAGGCGAGCCTTCTTGTCCTTTAAAAGTGCGTCACCGTATTTCCAAGTAAGAGCTACCTGCAACAAAGCTAGGAACGGTATGAGTAAGAAGACATGCTCCTTTGTCTCCATGAAGATCTCGTGCGCAAGGGGATATGATCCAGCTAGGATCACAGGCTTTACTGTTGAACCATAGTAGGTTACGTAGTAGTAGCCACCAATTATCCAAGCAAGGATTACACCGGTGAACCCTACTAGTGACATCAACTTAATCCTTTTAATACCGCTCTCCTTAAGGTCAAATAGTTCGACTAAAGTCCACAGGAATCCGATGCCACCAACGATATCAGCAATTGCGATATGTAATGCAACTATTGTTTCGGTCATGGAACCATATCTGATCGGAGGAAGTGTAAATCGTTTTCTTTTTTTAAAAAGAAAATTTTATATAACGGGCCAATCATCAGAAACCACTATGTCTCTGCCCCGATATAGATTCTTGTTAGCAACAGTAATGTTCATGATAAGAGTTTACATAGGGTTCATTCTACTCGTTCCTTCTCTCTACAAAACTACAATATCCACAGAATTCGGTGTTTCATTGGGTCTAACAGGGTTCCTCACCGCTTTAATCATGTTCCCAGGCTTGGTTATCCCCCTCATGGGGCCGGTTATAAGTAAGGTTGGAGCGAAAAACTCTGGTCTACTGGCAATAGGAATCATAACAATCACAGGTTACTTGATTGGCTTTTCACAAAGCTTTGCAATAGCTACCATTTCTAGACTCTTAATGGGTTTCGGGGTGATCCTTGCTGTACCGGCCTTTTCACCTATGATCATGACATGGTTTACAGAGAAGGAGTATGGACGCGTAAATGCTATCATAGAGAGTAGTACATCCGTAGGGATTGCGCTAAACTTTGCTTTAACTCCAATCCTGTTCCCCCCGCCTCTATGGAGGGAAGCCCACATGGTCTACAGCACGCTCGCCTTGGCTTTGACTGTGATCTGGCTTGCTTTAGGAAGGAATCCCTACGGAAAAGTTGAGAAAGAAAAAGGGAAATATTTCGAGATGCTAAAGTCAAGTCTCGCAAGGCTCTTTGGGATCAGGGAAGTTGTATTAATGGGCGGCATCCTGTTCATAGCTATGGGAGTGACCATGGCTATAAGCGACTGGGTCTCAACATTCCTTGCAGATGAGAGGGGTTACGATCTCCAGTCAGCGGCGCTAGCCATCGTAGTATACGATGTCTTCAATCTTGTTAGTTGGCCTGCGGGTGGGTTCCTGTCCGACAAGGTTGGTTTGAGAAGACCATTCCTGATGGCTGGGGGATTCATGGCATTCGTATCAATTTTCTTAGCCACGACAACACCGTACTTTGCCCCCCCGCTTATAGTGTATATTTTAATGGGGTTATTCGGTTTCTTTAACGCTGTCTACGGTTTCGCGACGGCAACTATACTAATGGAGCATCCGAAAATAGATGCGAAATCAATTCCTTATGCTGTCTCAATCATCTTGTGGTTCGGCTTTATAGGTGGAGCGGTCATGCCAGCCGTCGTAGGTCTAATAAGCGACATTACAGGGTCGATCTACTACGGGCTATTGCTATGTTCGTTCTTCTACATCCTCGTTGCAGTCTTCGGTCTTCTGAGTAGAGAAACCGGCTGGAAAGCAACTAAAAAATAAAAAGTTAACTCTGTGTTTCCATTTCTTCTTTCGCCCCCCTACTTTACTCACATCGCAGAATTGTGAGGAAAACTTAGCCTCTGTATCTTATACTAACTTATTGCAATAACGCCATATTTTCATTCCACTCTACCAGCGCCACTTACATGATAGGCAAAGGAGGTTCCCTCTCAACTACAGTCCGAAAGAGATATGACGTTGCTGCAACTAGTTGATATTTGACGCTATGTTTATTGGCTAAAAATCCATGTGCAGCTCGTTTTGATACTGTTCTAAACCGTTTTATGCGTTTTAAAAAAGGCTTGAATGTACTCGCAATTCGTTCACTAAGTAAAGATCTCTCTCTTACTGCTTAAAGTGTTAGGTAGGGGATTTGGTCTATCATCATTGCGAGGAAGAGGATGAAGAGGTAGGGACTTGATATTTTAAACATTCTCCACGCTAGTTTTTTCGAGGGGTTAAGTGCTAAGCGTATGTTCCCTATGGCGAGTATGATTGTTAGTGGCATCGAGATTATGAGGTAAAGGATTCCAAGAAAGCCTAAGGCAAATGGGATTATTGAGAAAGCTATGAGTAGAAATACCGTTGAGATGATGCATCGGGTTGCCTTGTTCGTGTCAACTGTAGTTGGAAGCATTGGAACCTTTGCTTTCTTGTAGTCGTCTGCGTAGTATAACGCTAGGTTCCAGATGTGGTTGGGGATCCATAGGACAACTAAACTGGCAGCGATTAACCCCATGAGGTCGATTGTTCCCTTTGCAACTATCCAGCCGACTAGTACTGGTGCTGCTCCTGAAAAGCTCCCTAGGATAACGTTTACCGCTGTTCTTCTTTTCGTAAGTAAACTATACACCACAATATTATCCAATACTCCGAGTAACCCTATTGTGAAGGCTATTGGACCGAGTAGCCACGAAAAGCTTAATCCTCCAGCCGTTAGCATCACCCCGTATAGTAATGCATGTCCGGGGGTTATTCGACCTTGGGGTATTGGTCTCTTCCTAGTTCGCTCCATGAGTGCGTCAATATCTCTATCGATGTAACAGGTTACTGCATTACATCCACCGCTTCCAAGGGAGAATGATAGAATTGCAATGATGAATGGTGTAAGGGGTATAGCAAATCTGCTTGCAACAACCATCGCAGCAGCCCCACAGAAAGTGATTAAAAAAACAATCCGTGGTTTAGCTAACTCTAATAAGCTCCTAAATGTGTATGGTTTTCCAGGGCTTAAGACTTCTGTTATCGTGGTGCTCTGCTTTAGATTCATCTTCTCTGATTCAACTTGCTCCATCATTTTTCTGTCTACTTCATCCTCCTAATTAAATGGGAAGGAATAGAAGAGGGGCACTGTCGAAGGCATGGTTAGAAGATAGGTGTAAAATATCTATTTTTAAAAATAATAAGTGTTTCGAAACATTGAGAGCGATCTTCATATTTCTGTCATTATTTTCTCGTTGAACAGTAAGTCTATGTCCAAGAAGATGGTTTTTAGCCGTATCTATATGTGTGATTCCGAACCCTCCGTAGGTAGTCCCACTCATGCGTCTTCTCCACACACTCTATATGGCGTGTTCCACATTCCACAAGCGTCCTTCATAGCTGAAGACCACTTCCCCTTCAACTCCCTTAATGCTTTAAGAAAGTTATGTACTTGAGGTCCATATAGAAAGCTTTCCCATGACTGATTCGAAATGCAATCGCCATAGCATTGGCGATAGAAGATATATATGTTTTTCATAAGCAAATAATTCATTAAGCAATCTATTAATAGGAGAATCCATAGATGTAAATGGCTAGATGGTATCTAAGGAACATCATAGAAGTATGATGTATTTCCAAGAATTATTCAGTACTCAACTATCAGGTGAAGGAGACGATGTGAGAGATGCGGCCGTACGTAGAATTACTTCCTGTAATGTTTTTTGGCATCGTAACATTTCTACTAACTCTGCTCATGTTCTTCTTATCATACATTTTGCGTCCACACAATCCTCAAAGCGAAACAAAACTAAGTCCCTACGAGTGTGGGCAGATCCCGGTAGGGGAAGCCCGTTTAGAGTTCCCATACTCTTACTACCTTTATGCCATTGTTTTCACCGTTGTTGATGTACTCTCCTCATTTCTATTCATTCTAGCAGCATCAACATTAAGGGAAAACGTTGCTATCGCTTGGGCCACCTTTGCCTTCATAGTTTTGTTAGCTATTGGAGTAGCGTACTCACTGAATATGATCCCCAAGACCATGTTGACTAGCGAGGAGCTTATAGCGCTCCGCGAGGGAATGAAGTCAAAGGAAAACTAAACGAAGGTGAATCGAGTACGGAACCGAGGAACGTGAAAGATAGGAAACCACAGAGTTCTAGCAAGGAGCATGTATCTCTTGGTGTTCGTATAAGTAGCTTTATACAGAACTTGGGTTTGGTCAAGAAGCTTCAAAGGTGGGGACGGGCATATAGCCCTTGGCCTGTCCAATTTGGTCTTGGTTGCTGCATGGCTGAAGGAGCTGCTGCCATGGCATGCCGATTCGATACAGAGCGTTTCGGTATTCTCCCCCTCTTCGGTCCCCGTCAAACTGATGTCCTAATGATAAGTGGCGTAGTCACAAAGAAAATGTTACCTAGACTCATAAGGATTTACGAACAGATGCCTGATCCAAAATACGTAATCTGTTTCGGTCAATGCCCCTCTTCAGGTGGGCTCTTCTGGGATTCCTACTCCATGGTTTTCCCCATAGAGAAATATATCCCAGTAGATGTGTTCGTCCCTGGATGCCCCCCTAAACCTGAGGACCTAGTTCGGGGTTTTTTGTTGCTAGAGGAGAAAATAAGGAGAGGGGAAACCGAGTGGGATAAAAGACACAAAAGAGACACTAAGTAAGTAGTCCCACAATAGCAAATATGATTCATTATCGGTGGTAAGATGGCTATATTCTCAATTATTTTTCTTTTTGCCGTTCACCACCAATATAAGAAGAATGAATGAGAAAGAGAGGGTAAAAACTCAACTTGAAGGTTCTGCTTATAAGCCCGCCAGGCACTTCATCGAAATACAAGAGAGACCCATTTATCAACTTCAGTTCCCTACCATTAGGGTTGGCATATATGGGTGCCGTACTCGAAAAAAATGGCATACACGTTGAGGCAGTGGACTGTCAAGCTCAAGAAATGAGCCATGAACAATTGGCGAAGCATATTGAAAGAAGGAGTCCCGAGGTAGTTGGAGTTCAGGCATTAACTACATCGATCTACTCGGCAGTTGAGGTAGCTAACAAGGTGAAGCAGGTTTCACCTGAGACCCATGTTGTCCTTGGAGGTTATCACCCCTCCTTCTGCCCTGAACAGACACTCAACCTCTCCACATCAATTGATACCGTCATTAGAGGCGAGGGTGAATACACATTCCTAAACTTAGTCAAAATCTTTGAGGGAGGGGGGGACGGCAAGAAGGATGGTAGGTTCAAGATTAATGGATTAAGTTTTCGAGAGGGAGAGAAGATAGTCCAAACACCCCAGGCCCCACTTATCAAGGATCTAGATGAGCTCCCATTCCCTTCAAGGCACCTTTTCCCCGGTGACAAGTACACTATACTGGGACTACAGATGCCAGCTTTCACCATGGTTTCGAGTAGGGGTTGCCCATTCACATGTAGCTTCTGTGCTGTCTCAGCGTTTTACGGGCGGATATGGAGACCAAGAAGCCCACAGAACGTTGTAGATGAAATAGAGACTGTGAAGCCCACAAGGGGTGTTTATGGTATAGCATTCATGGATGATATGTTCACGTTAAATAAGAGGAGAACACTCGAGATATGTAAGTTGATGAAGGAGAGGAAGGTAAACTGCATCTGGGGAGCAACCATTAGAGCAGACACAGTTACATACGATCTACTTAGAGCAATGCACGACTCTGGGTGCATAATAATCTTCTTAGGTGTGGAAACGGGAGAACAGGAAATCCTTAACAAGATACGCAAAGGAGAAACAATTGAACAAATGAAGAGAATATTCAAGTGGACAAGCTCAATTGGGGTCGACACAGTTGCATCGGTTGCATTTGGGTTACCTGGCGAAACTAAGAAAAGTGTGATGAAGACAATCGAATATGTAAACTCACTGAAACCCGATCACGTAATCTTTGCTTTAGCAACCCCCTACCCTGGCACAAGCTTTCACAATGAAGCCACCGATAAAGGATGGATAATCGATAGCGACTGGTCAAACTACACGCTATTTAAACCTCTGATAGAGACATCTAATCTTACAAAAGATGATCTTAAGTCACTACTGAAGTATGCATACAAAAGGTTTCACGTAAACTCAACATGGCTTGCACGAAGATTGATCAGAGAAGCTAGGGTAGCGACAGCGAAGTACGGTATGAAACTATACCTTAAGAACCTTGTATGGTTTATACGAGCACTCAAACGAAACTTCTTCATGCTAAAGTAAGTGAGACACGAAAAAGTAACATCAAGAACACATCAGATCGTTTAAATACGTACAATATAGGCTTAAGCCAACAATATTCCCCCTCTTTATGAAAAGGATATTCAACGGTTCAACCTTAATCAACTTCCTTTTCGGGGTTTGATAGATGCGTTTAGAATCACGTGAAGCGGTGGAGAGATATAACTTCCTAAAGGGTGTAGTTGAATTCATAGCCTTGAATCCCAATACAACGATCCCAGAGATCGTCCGGTCAACGGATTGCAGCTATACGGCAGTGAAACATGCTGTGGATGAATTAGTTGAACAAGGGGTTCTAAAATGCGAGAGGCGAGTGACTGGTAAGAGGGGAAGACCAGCAGAACACTTTACACTTGAAAAACCATTCATAATCATAAGTCCCCCAAGGCAATACCTTTTCCTTACTAAAATGATTATGCAAGGTTTAGTCGGAGATATGGGAGTCGAAAGAGTAAAGAATTTCTTCTCAGAACTTGGACGGAAGATGGGAGTGGAAGTAGCGAAGAACATTGTTGCTCAAACTAGAAAAATAAGTCTTGATGAATGCGCACAGTCAATCGAGAATCTCTTCAACGAGTATGGTTCACACTGTAAGGTTTCGTTATCAAGGAACAACATGATTGTTAATATTCATAACTGCATTTTCTATGAGATCTCAAAGGAGTATGAAGGGATAATCTGCGCATCGCACAACGCGCTCTTCAAGTCGCTCTTCAACTCCCTTGACATAACCCTTCTGAACTTCTCGCACGCGAAGTGCATGGCTAAAGGCGACAAATGTTGTGTTTTTAAACTACAAGTCTCAAAATAGCTTTACTATAGCTCACCCTCTTCCGAACTGGTAGCATTCCAATCTTTTCTTTTCACATGACATGTATTGGAGCTTCAAACAACTACCTACAATCTACGCAGCGAGGGATCCTATTCTTCCGAGAGGGTAAATCACCATCCCCTGTATTTTTTGGGGTTGACGGATCGTCCCCTACTTCGCCAACTCCATCCTCACTCTAGATATTAGCTCACTTAATTCTTCAAATTGCTCATTGGCGAGATCACTTTCTTCCATAATCTTCAACGCATCCCTAAGATACCTAAAACCACCAACAGCGTCGCCAAGTTTACCGGAAGCAAGACCTATGCCACATAAAGATCTAATCTCACCATCACGGTCACCAAGATCTCTAAACAACTCCAACGCCCACTTAAAGTAATCCAGAGCCTCACCCCACCTACATAAACTGCTTAGGGCTACACTGATGTTAGTCAAGTCTTTTGCTTCACCATGCCTATCACCAAGCGCCCTATGTATCTCCAATGCCTGCTTGTGGTGCCCTAACGCCTCACTCCATCTACCCAAACTGTTTAGGGCAATACCGATATTACCCAACTCGCTTGCTTCACCATGCCTATCACCAAGCGCCCTATGTATCTCCAATGCCTGCTTGTGGTGCCCTAACGCCTCGCCCCACTTACCCAGACTTCTGAAGGCTAGACCAATACTACCTAAGTCTCTTGCTTCACCATGCCTATCACCAAGCGCCCTATGTATCTCCAATGCCTGCTTGTGGTGCCCTAATGCCTCACTCCATCTACCCAAACTGTAGAGGGCTACACCGATGCTAGTCAAGTCCGCTGCTTCACCACGTTTATCTCCAAGCGCCCTGCGTATCTTTAGTGCTTTATTGTGGTGCTCTATTGCTTCATTCCATCTACCCATCTTGCTCAGGGTTACACCGATATTTGTTAAGGTGTTTGCTTCACCATGCCTATCACCAAGCGCCCTATCAACCCTCAATGCTTGGTTGCAGTACTCTATTGCTTCATTCCATCTACCCATCTTGCTCAGGGTTACACCGATGCTAGTCAAGTCCGCTGCTTCACCATGCCTATCACCAAGCGCCCTATGTATCTCCAATGCCTCCATGTGGTGCTCTAATGCCTCACTCCACTTACCCAAACTGTAGAGGGCTACACCGATGTTAGTCAAGTCTCTTGCTTCACCATGCCTATCACCAAGCGCCCTATCAACCCTCAATGCTTGGTTGCAGTACTCTAGCGTCTCATTCCATCTACCCATCTTGCTCAGGGTTACACCGATGCTAGTCAAGTCCGCTGCTTCACCACGTTTATCTCCAAGCGCCCTATGTATCTCCAATGCCTGCTTGTGGTGCCCTAGTGCCTCGCTCCATCTACCCATCTTGCTCAGGGTTACACCGATGCTAGTCAAGTCCGCTGCTTCACCACGTTTATCTCCAAGCGCCCTAAGTATCTCGAATGCCTCCATGTGATGCTCTAATGCCTCGCCCCACTTGTTCTCTTTTTGTTTTACTAAGCCAGTTAGGTGCCTTGCAGTTGCTTGTTTTTGCTTCTCTCCTAGTTTTTCTGCAACTTTTAATACGTATTTGCAGTTCTCTTCGGCTTCGCTGGGAACCCACCAATCAAATTCGATTTTGGCGGCGTCGAGCATTAGTTGTAGGTCTTCAATACTTTCCGTATCGGTGTATCTCAAGTGGTGTGCTGCTGCAAGTAGGTATGTCTCTGTCTCTCCTACAATTTCTTTCCGCCGTCTCATTTCAGCTTTGAAGTAGTTTGCCAGTATTCTATGAATCTCCACAATGGTGTTTTGCGGCGTCTTTCTATCTATTGCTTCGCCTAGGTGGCTGTGGAAGACTTCCACTCCCCTACAAGTGTGGGACCCCACGGTCACTTTCTTCTCTCTTAGCACCCACTCTACCTCTCCGAGAAGCCTTTCAGCTCCCTCCAGACTTATCTCAAGAAGTTTACTTATGTGGTGTTCATTGAGAGGAATATAATCTGAGTAATTTACCAATCTGAGTGCTCTAAATTGGTTTTCCGCTTTCTCCTGGAGACGTTCCAGTATCCTTTCTTCGTAGTCCTGTAGGTCTCTGGGTGGTGGGGTTATCGTATAGTGAGCGCAGTAGTATAGGTATAGGGGGTTCCCCTCTGACCTCTTGAACAACTCGTCCGCGTCGCCCAACCTCTTTGGAGCCACGACCTTGATGTACTCTTCAACCTCCTCTCTTGTAAATGGTGGAACCTCCAGTCTAGCCACATTCATCCTCGAGGTGATGTCCTTCTCCAACTCGATGGCTTCCTTCCCCCCCTCTTCTAGCAATGGTAGTGTTCTACTTCTCGAAGCAGCCATGAAGCATGCATTCCCTCTGCTTACCTCCGAAACTAGTTTATTGGATTCCTTTCTATCGATTAAGTCGAGGTTGTCTAAAGCTATGATAAATCCCGGCTTAACTGATAGTAGCGCCCCCTCAAGCAGTTTCCGCTTGTCTTCAACACCCTTCACGTTTCTTGCGAGTTGGATGATCTCTGCCACAGTATAGCGGAGTCTTCTTCTTATATGGAAGTTGAGGTATGCAACGGTTCCCTCAAAATTATCGGCCTTCTTGAGGTCGATGTATACTCCATCATGCTTCCCAGCTATCTTTGCGAGAGTGAAGGTTTTACCCACGCCAGGATTCCCATATAAAAGTATGAATCTAGAAGGTTCTATTTGTTCCTCAATTTCCTTGATGAACTCCTTCCTTCCTACGAACCCCCGCTTTATTAGCTCCCTTCGTTGGAGTTCGAGTTCATCAACGGTTCTAACGCCTAGTGGCGCCTCGACAACTTCAAATGCTATCGTCCCGAACTCCGTAATCGTTTCCGCATTGGTTTGGGGGTTGATAAGGATTAAGACTGGTTCGATCCGGTATCTTCCTAATGATGTTTCACCCGCCTCATAGGTTACATGGATCGTTTCCCAGTGACCTGGGTCTATGGTGATATTACTCAGACCTACTTCTGTTTCTCCTATTAATACGCCTCTGTCTAGCTCCGCTATTCTGAGTCCCCCTTCTGGGATCGGGGCTACATTCCTCATTCCTTTTAGTTGGATTCTAGCTTTACTCATGCTGCGTACTCTGAATGCTACTCTAACTTCTTCTCCTCTGACCAGTTGAGATATGTCTTTGCTAAACTTACAATCTACTACTACTATTAGTTCCTCTTCTTGGCTATCCAAACCTTGATCTCCTACACTCGTCATTGCATGACATCAACAACAATAATTAGAGTAATAGGTTGATTAAAATGTAGTTTGCTTCTCTCGATCACCCCTCATTGTCATGGGCTGGTTTTTCCTTCGCATCGGAGCAAGTAATATCCGGCTGTGCATTACGCAAATCATTCGCCTTTAACAGTGTTAACATAACAGATATGCGTATACATCTTTACACGCTACTTAGAAGCGAAACCCAATTACATGTATGAAGTGTAAACACCCTTTTCCTATATCTAAGGAAAGATTTAATAATATCTGCGAATAACAGAGAACTAAAACTAAGAGAACAGGGGTTGTGGACTACAAATGTCAAGTAAAAGTAAAAGCGAACCTTCACGCATTGTAGCTTACATCCTCGTTAAAGTTGAGGCTGGAAAAGAAAACAATGTGACTTCACGGCTCAAAAGCAAGATGATAAGAGAAGCAGCCCTGATTTATGGAGCCTACGATATGATACTGAAAGTGGAAGCACCCCTCCCCGAAAACCTTGATGAATTCATATTCAGGGAACTAAGAAGCATCGACGGCGTTAAAGAAACAGCAACATGCATGATTGCCTCAAAGATAATTTAGAAGTGAGGAGGTAAAGGAGAAGGTATGACGGAGGTAGTTGCAACTAGGAAATTTCAGTTTAGGCTAACTTCAAAGGGGAATGTAAGTGAACTCGCTAAAGAGATAAACAGTAATCTATTCAAACTCCTCAATAAGAATATATGTGAAGCCTCAGCCTCCATAGACCCTGTAAACCCATCAACCATAGTGGTCGAAATGAAATGTGGAACAGGGACGGACATATACTCACTTGACAAAGATATTATACTTAGGATCATTAAAGAAAGTGAGAGAGACAAAATCGACCACATAATTGGACCGCTTGAACTTCAAGTTTAATCAAGCAGCTTTCCATGGAACACTTATCATGTTCGCCCCTCTTTCTTGAAAAGGATCACTATTTTTACTGGTGGTTCATGGACACTGTGGAGCAAATTCTTCCTTCATATAGGTTATTTTGATGGCTTTCCTCGTGTCCATGTGAAAAATAAGACAGGTGTGGAGCTGAGGGCAACGCGCCTATTTTATGGAGGAAGAGGGATATCTGCGAGTTCTCTTATAGGTTGTGAGAGCCTCCATACACACAAAGAAATAACCCACACAAACACATTTATGTCGAAAACAACAATTCTCATCATCCAAAATGTTCACACAATAGTTTCTATTGGCTAAAATACTGGCTTAAATGAAAAGATATATGTTTAATGAAAAAATAAATATATGGCTTCCTTAGGCATGTAGTGTAGAAGTGATTCCAACATGGAATGTCCGTATGATGTTCTGGTGGTTGGCGCAGGTCCTTCAGGTTCATGTGCTACTTTAGCTGCTACGGATAAAGGTGTCAAGACTCTCCTCATAGATAGACGAAGTGAAATAGGTGACAATAATCACTGTGGAGAACTCCTTCCGACACCTAAGGAGATGAGGGATCTTCTTCCTAGGGCAGATGAAGTGGAGAAGTTGGTTGATGTTCCCCCAAGACTTGTGATGGGGCGAACAAGGCTTCTAAGGTTGATTTCCCCAAGGGGGACAAGTTGGGAGTTTCCTTTCGAGTCCAATGTGATTGATAGACGAGGCTTTGAGAAACATCTTGTAATTGAGGCATCACGGCATGGCGCAGATATAATGCCTTCAACGAAGGCTGTAGGGATGCTTGACGGTCAGCGCGGCATATTAGCTGTGAGAAGAGGTGAGAGAATCGAAATCCAGTCCTCAATCACCATTGGATGTGACGGGGTTGGCTCAAGGGTTGCTAAGTGGGCTGGTTTAGATAGCAAGGTGAGTTCACGAGATTTCATAGTTGGTGTTCAATTTGAGATGACACGTGTCGAAGTTGAGAATGATGTTGTCGAGATGTATTTCGGGGCAAAGGTCGCACCTGGCGGCTACGCTTGGATAATCCCCAAGGGTGATGATGTAGCCAATGTTGGTTTAGGTGTACGAACCGTATTCTCTGAGAGGCGTGTACCTGTGATGGAATACTTACGACGATTCATAAATATCCACAAAGTTTCATCAGAGAAACTTTCAAAGGGGACACCTGTCGCCTTCCGCAGAGGATTCATACCCGTTGGAGGACCAATTGATCGAACATTCAACGGTAACATTCTCGTTGCAGGAGATGCTGGTGGATTCGTCATGGCTGCTAATGGTGGAGGTATGCCACCAGGCATGGTTAGCGGAAAGATAGCTGGAGAGGTTGCTGCTAGCCACCTGAATGAAGGAGTAGAGATCTCGCAGTACGAGAAAGAGTGGCATCACCAAATTGGTAAAGAGTTAAAGAATGCTCTGGTGATACGAAGATTAGTCGATAAGACGATGGTCTCCGATGAGAAGATGGATTCCTTAATGAATAGACTTGGAGCAGAATACATGAGGGAACTAATTAAGTGTAGACTACCGCTAACACTCAAGGTTGGCACAAAGGCCTTGAGATTCTAAAAACATGAATTCGGTAATATATTGAGATGGATGGAGAGAACTCCATTAAAGGAGTCGCCCACAGTATGTATGACATTTCCATTCAAGTCCCCTCTTTATACATAATTGATGGAAAAGATAGACGCGAGGTTTACTCTCAACATGATGTCTCCGTTAGATTCGTTGCTAGCTGATTATATCGAATCTATAAATAGAGGATTGGTCAAAACCTTCAAAGATTTCGAGGTTCCTAGCAAATGGTATCAGATTGCTAAGGAGCATGTCTTAGGTGGCGGTAAGAGGGTTAGGCCAATCATATGCATGGCAACATGCGAGTCGCTTGGTGGAAGTAAGAACGATGTTTTCGAAGCAGCTTTAGCTATTGAGCTACTCCATAATGCTTCAATGATCCACGATGATATCGTTGATAGAGATAAGATTAGACGTGGAAAACCAACGATTGCGGCGCAGTTCGATGACCTTACAGCGATGCTTGTCGGAGACTTACTCTTCTCCATATCCTTCAGGTATGCTTCACGTTGCTACAGTGACCCTAGGATCATAGGAACACTCTCAGAAGCAGTGTTCGACATGGTGAACGGTGGTTCTCTCGGTGTGAAGCTACGTGACGAAGTCAATGTGACTGAGAAAACCTATATTGAGGTCGCTGAGCTAAAAACCGCTGCCCTCTTCAGAGCCGCATCAACTATTGGAGCAATATGCGCCGGAGCAGAACAAAGTGGAATCAAGTTAATGTCAGAGTTCGGAACAGCACTCGGAGTGGCATTTCAAATCAAAGATGATCTCCTCGGTCTTATCGGAAAAGAGCAGGAGACAGGTAAACCCGTAAATAGTGATCTTAGAAACAGGGAGAAGACGCTAATAGCAATCCACGCCTTAAACAGCGCAAGTGGAAACGACGCAGAGATTCTCAGACGATTCTTCACCAGAAACAACTGTGACGGAATCCACCCAGACAAAATAAAGGAGATATTTGAACGGGTAGGGTCAATTGACTATGCCATCGATAGAAGCTGGTCACTCGCAAATAGAGCTAAGAGTATGATCGCAATCTTAGATAATCAAGCGAAGAATCTCCTCTCCCACTTATGCGACTTCGCAGTTACACGCATAAAATAAGAATTCTACACGAACCGATTTTGTAGAGTTGTGAAATAGAATGAGCAGGAGCAGCAAGGGTGTAGCAACTGCCAAGAGAAGTAAGACGGGAGCGTTCTCCTATTGGCTTAGAGAGCTGAGAGCTCCCTTCTTCACGGCCAGCATAGTGCCTATAACTTTAGGTGCAGCTGTTGCATGGAATTACTTTGGTTCCTTCAGCCTTTGGACATTCTTGCTAAGCTTGGCAGTTACACTATGCCTTCATGCTGGCGCAAATGTTGTTAACGACTACTTTGACTATGAAAATGGATGTGACATCGTAAACAAGGAATTTATCCCGATGTTCAGTGGTGGAAGTCGGTTACTAGTGGAGGGTATACTAAGCCCAAATAGTGTTTACATTGTTGCCATAGGTTTCTTTGTTGTAGGAGTGCTAAGTTCTCTAATACTCTTCTTCGTGAGAGGTTGGATAGTTCTCGGCATAGTTGCAATGGGCGCCATCACAGGGTACTTTTACACCAAACGCATAGCAACACGTGGACTCGGGGAATTATGTGTCGGATTGGACTTCGGTCCCCTAGCAGTGACCGGGAGTTACTTTGTTCAGACGGGAGTCTTAGACTTCAATCCGATCTGGGCTTCGATACCTGTAGGTCTAATGATAGCAAATATCCTGTGGATCAACGAAGTTCCCGATATCCCGGCTGATAAGAAAGTGGGCAAGAAAACGCTAGTTGCTAGAATGGGGAAGAGGAAGGCAATACAAGCCTTCAAGGCGATACTGATACTCACATATTTATCAATCGGTATGGGAGTGTTGTTTAACCTGCTACCACTCTTATGTCTGATCACATTTCTCACAGTGCCGTTGGCAGTTAAAGCGATTAGAAGTTCAAGTGAACACGTTGGAACAGGTCGCCCCTTGGCACCTGCAAACGTTGCGATGGTGAAGATTCACTTAGTAGCTGGACTACTCCTATCAGCTGCTTTCACATTGAGCAGACTCTTAGCAGGCATTCTGCCATAACATTTGTTCCCCTAGCGAAACCTTCAGATTACAAAACATGTGTACGACTGTTCCCAAAAAAAGGGGATGGTTCTAGAGGTCTCCGCCCGATACCGCGCGATCCTACGCCAAGTATATCTTAGCAAAGAATGGAGCTTTCTCTACAAGGTAGCTATCTAGCCCTAGAACTCTACCGGTGTTCCAGAACAACAGGGCAAGCCCTGCAAAGAACAGTGGCCAACTAGCGTAGACGAGCGGCGAATAGGGTGGTGCAATGTTTGCAATCTTAGAGTATGAGGCTGAAAAATATCCTATATAGCTCAGGGACACTCCTAAGAAAGCTCCGAGCCTAGTGAGTAACCCTGTGATGAGCAAGCCCCCCGCGATGAGCGCTACTACAGCCCAAATTCCATATGCGGCTAGGTACAAGGCGCCCCACACAACCCACGACAAGCCAGTCAAGATTCTCAAGGGAACAAAGTACAATAGCGGAACCTTTGCCTTAGACAGACTTTCAAACTTACTCAATTCTGTACTTCCCTCCTATGCAAAGATCTTCAAAGCGGATACTCTCCTAAGGAGATAGCTATCGAGACCAAGGTATCTTCCAGGACCAACGATTATGAAGGCAATCGATGCACCTAACATGACGATGTTGCCCATCCAAGAATTCATCCCCAAAATGAAGAACACTGAGAACAGAAACATACCAAAGGATCCAAGTCTAGCAAATACTCCGAATAATAGTGAGAGTCCCGTTAGAATCATCCCGAAAACAACAAGTGGGAACATTAAGCCCACGTTAGCTACAACCCAGCTTCCAATTGCAGTACCAGATCCACCCACTATCGTTGCGAAAACGGCTTGACCATCGACCAGGTGCTTCATGCCAGCGTTCAGAATCTGCACTCCAAATATCACTCTGAGAATCGCGAGTAGCGCAGCTGACCCATTTTCCCTACGAAGGTTCTCAAACACAGCTGGTCATCCTCCTTTCTATTTTGACCATAATTGACTTGCTATGTTCTATTTATATATTTAGCGGTTGATCAAAAAGATAAATATTCTATCGGGCGAAAATTTATGATTTTCCTTGCCTCTTTGCTCGGGTTAGTGTTTGAACAAATATTTATTAAGCCAAGCAACATCTTTTCACTATAAGGTGCTTGTGAGATACGCTGGCTTGCCTAATTAGCAGGAATTCCTGATAGGATGAGTATTTGCGTGGGAGGATTGATGAGCATGCTGCTCACACCTAAAGGTTCGCAGTACCGGGTCAGTTCGCCAAATCTTGCTAAGGTGGAGAGGTTTCCTTATGTTTTTAGATGGAGTAAGCCTCAGGGGAAGAGTGTAGCTGTTTCAAGGGTTATAACTACGTTGATAAATCCTTGTGAGGGTGAGATGGAGTTAAGTTTCGCAGTTTCTTGTCTTAGGGAGTCATTCAACAGAGTGTTTCGTTCCCTGAGTGATGTAGTGAAGTCATGTGATAAATTGGACAACCAGATGATTGCACTGGATATGTCAGAATCCAGTCATGTGGTTAAGGCGTATTTTGACTGTACGCCTCCGATAATTCTTGAGAGGGCAAGCGACTCGATCGAAGTAAATTTAAATAAAGAGATCTCAATTGCTGACGAATTCTACGTGATGTGTGAGGGTCGGGTGTACGAGTGCCATGAAACTACTATAAGGGACATAATGCATTCACCACTATACATTCGTGAAGGCTACTCTGTTCGTGATGCAGCTAGGCTGATGGATGAGAAGGAAAGGGGTTCGATCCTTTCCACAGACGAGAATGGTAGAGTTGTCGGGGTGTTGACTGAACGAGACATACTGAAAAGAGTTGTAGCACAGGGGCTTGACCCACGTGATGTTCTCGTTAAGCAAGTTGCAAGTTCTCCGATCACCACTATCGAATGTAGTACAAGTATTGATGAAGTTGCCAAACTCATGACTGAAAAACATATCAGAAGACTTCCCGTAATCGAAGCTGGCGCCATCGTCGGCATAGTTACCGACAGGGATTTGATCAGAGCAATCCCAGCGATCTTCAAGAGAGGATCGTGATCCCTTTCTCATTTTCCGTATCCTTGATACTACAATTTACTTCGGTTGGGATACCTGTTCATAGAGTATTTACTCGTTGGTATATACAGTAATCGCATCTAGAATATCTGCCCCATGCTGATTAGAAAAATTCTGGTGCTCATCAAGAGGGTCTAGTCCCTTATTGCTGTTATTTGAACAACCTACCTTGCGCTGAATTAGATAATCGGGGAATTGCTTGTGTGAGATTAACCATACGCAAGCACTTGGTCAAGGCAAAACTACAGGACTCCGGTGAGTGTTATGTTTGAACGAAACGAGAAATGGATTGGAGGAGTGTATCGAGCGTGTATGACTGGTTATCTGGGCTTATATCATTGGTTTGGGGGTTCATGCCCTACTATACTGCATTCTCCATCGTCGTTTTCTCTGTAGGGTTAATCTCGCTCAGTATTAGATGGTTTTCACGTTCACCACGAGAACTTGGGGTTAAAGAAGTCGGTGGACTAACTAAACTTCCCTTCGGAACCCGCATTAAGGTCGTATTCAAGACAATCTTTGGTTTTTGGGCCGTTAATATTCAAGTCTTTAGGAGAAGTTGGGTCAGATGGGTTATGCATATCTCGATCTTTTTGGGTGCAGTAGGTGAAATTATTTTTCATGGAGTTGTTCAAGTGGTGATTCGGCCTCTTTCTGGTCTGACTGAAGGGGATATCTGGTTCCCAGGTACTC
>Ga0315309_1000821_pt1 | contig 18999 bp, 18 predicted proteins | sample TDP4_MG_FD_203080 | JGI IMG/M metagenome (GOLD analysis project Ga0315309, IMG submission 203080) | Freshwater sediment microbial communities from Lake Towuti, South Sulawesi, Indonesia - TDP4 | ecosystem: Environmental > Aquatic > Freshwater > Lake > Sediment | place: Indonesia: South Sulawesi... | reverse complement strand
AGAAGCACAGAGCCTACTGCATGGCACTTCAGACTAGAGAGCAGCACATAAGGCGAGAAAGAGCTACCTCCAATATCTGCACCAACCAAGCGCTGTGCGCTCTGACTGCCGCCGTATACCTTTCTCTGCTGGGAGCCTCTGGAATGAGGGAGCTTGGTATGGCGATTCTTTCGAAAACACACTACGCCATCAATGAGCTGAGCAAAATCAAACGGATCAAAGTTCCTCTCATGCAGGCGCAACACTTCAAGGAGTTCACGGTAAGCTTCAACGAAAGTGGAAAGAAAGTTCGGGACTTAGAAAACCGTCTCCTCACAAAGGGCATACAGATCGGAGCGCCGGTGACTGAAAGTATTCCTGAACTGGGCGAAACTGCGGTTTTCTGCGTCACTGAGATCCATTCGAAGGAAGACATAGACAAGCTTCGCACCGCGCTTTTGGAGGTCTTGCGAAGTTGACCTTCAAGCAAGCGAGTTGGAATGAGCCGCTAATCTTTGAACTCTCGAAGAAGGGCAAGATAGGTCAAACTGCTCCGAGATTGGCTGAAGAAGAGCGCTTTGCATTAAGTGAAGCCATGAAAAGCTTGCCTGAAGACATCCTACGGAAGACTTGGCTCAACCTGCCTGAAGTATCTGAAGTAGAGGTTGTGAGACATTTCACCAGGCTTTCTCAAGAAAACTATGGAGTAGACCTCGGGACATATCCATTGGGAAGCTGCACGATGAAGTACAACCCGAAGATATGCGAAATCCTAGCATCGTCACCAAAATTGAAGAATCTACACCCCAGTCAGAATATGTCACTCACTCAAGGAATCTTGAGAATACTATACGAACTTTCAGAGTTTCTGGCAGAAATAACAGGAATGTTCAAGTTTTCTCTCCAGCCCTCTGCCGGCGCCCAAGGCGAGCTTTGCGGAGCACTCATCATCAGAGCCGCCCATAGGGAACGAAACGAACTCGACAAGAGGACAGAAATGATTGTTCCTGACAGTTCGCACGGCACAAATCCCGCGAGTGCAGCCATGGCAAGCTTCAAGGTTGTTGTGGTTCCATCGGACAGTGAAGGCTGTATCGATGTTGAAGCGTTGAAAAAGGTTGTGGGCGACAAGACAGCTGGTATGATGATAACGAATCCGAACACGCTGGGCATATTTGAGAAGAGGATTCTTGAAGTTGCGGAGATTGTCCACGAAGCAGGTGGACTCTTGTACTATGATGGCGCGAACCTCAACGCCATACTAGGTAAGACCAGACCTCAAGAGATGGGTTTCGATATCACACACATCAACATTCACAAGACCTTTGGAACTCCGCACGGAGGAGGAGGCCCAGGCGCCGGACCAGTCGGCGTAACTCAAGAACTCGCGAAGTTTCTTCCGATACCGACGATCGAGTTTGATGGACAAAATTACCACCTAGACTACAATAGGCCTAAATCTATAGGAAGACTAAGAGCGTTTCACGGAAATATCTCAGTCCTTCTGAGAGCATATGCATACATTCTGTTGCTTGGAGCGGATGGACTGGAGGAAATCGCTGAGATATCTGTACTAAATGCAAACTACTTGGCAAGGAAGGTGCTTGCGTCGGGCCGGTATCAGATGCCGTTCGACTCAAAGAAAGTAAGGAAGCACGAGATTGTTGTGAGCACGGAGAAAATCACCGCTGAGACAGGAATACGTGCGCTAGATATCTCGAAGAGGCTACTTGACTTCGGTGTGCACGCCCCGACGATGTACTTTCCGCTGATCGTAAGAGAAGCTATGATGATAGAGCCAACAGAAACCGAAAGCATTGAAGCACTTGATCGATATGCGGACATACTCACGAAGATTGCTGAGGAGGCTTATCGACAACCTGATATTCTCATGGAGGCACCTCAGAACACCACTGTTGGAAGAGTCGATGACGTAGCTGCTTCCCACCCCAAGACAATGTGTCTGACTTGGAGGATGTACAGAAGTAAGCAGTCAACTTCCTAGATCCAGTTGCGCGGCTGGCCTTCTGGCTCATGTACACGTTTATTAGTTCGGAAAAGACAAAACCAAGAATCTAGAAGAAGCAATGTCAAGTGTCCCTCTGAGGTAAAGGCCGAGACCTGCAGCAGTGAAACGGAGAAGAAGTGAAGTGAAAGTGAACGTCAAGTATTTCGCAACGCTCAGGGAAATCACGGGAAAGCGAGAAGAGCAAATCGAACTACAAGGAGATTCTACGATGGGCGATCTCTTGAATCGTCTCGTCGAGATACACGGGCCTGCGTTCAAGAACTATGTGATGGAGGAAGCGACAGGCTCCCCGAAAGGTCACTTGCTCTTTCTGATTGACGGAATCAGCATGAACAGCATGGGGGGACTGAACGCAAGGCTCATCGAGGGCTGTGTGGTTGCCTTGATGCCTCCGGTCGGTGGCGGATAACCGGAAAGTTCACGGTCACTTGCGCGGAAAATTTGGCAAGTGTTGCTTGAAAACGTCTGAGATCAGCTTTTTCGAATTCGCAGATCCGTGTCAAGTTTTCGAAGATGCTCAAAGTGAGATTCGTCAATAACAAGGATCAATGTTACGTTTAGTATACACTTGAACTACGATCTCCTATAAAGACTCACCATTGAATTGTCTAGTGCCGAGCCAAGGCAAGCCCGACTTCGCTTGAGGGCAAGAGAGAACATTGAATCCAAACGTCCTTTCACAAGCTAGTCTCGTGGGGTCACCCCTAGATAGCACTCTGCCTCGGATACTTGTCTTGGGCCTAGGCGACCTGGGCGACAAAGTCACGGAAGGCCTCGTTGAGAATGGACCTACTGAAGCCCGATGCATATCCATCAGCGAGGAGAGACTACAGCTCGGATCAATTCTTGCTCACAGAGCCCTCATTAGAAAAGCAAACATGGGAAATTTCGAAATCTCGAAGCAGTTCAAGTCGACAGCAGAGAACACGCTGATGTCTCTTCCGGAGATATCCCCCTCAATGATCGATAATGACTTGGTGTTCATAACCGCTGCTTTAGGACGAGAAATGGGATCTCCTGTTTCGCCGGCTCTAGCTCAAGCCGCTAAAGCAGGAGGAGCCTTGGTTATTGGGGCAGTGACGATGCCACATTGGCGCGAAAGATCAGGGCTATACTCCGCTGTCCATACTCTCAGGGAAATGAGAGATGCCTGTGACGCGTTGGTTGTCGTGGATAGCAACAGACTTGAAAGACTTCCCATAGGCATTCAGGGAGCAGGCATCGATTCCGTTGCAAGCGACCTATTGAGCCAGCTCATAGGGGGAATAGTGGAAACGCTATCAACATCCAGCCTCATCAATATCAAATTCAGAGAGTTTGCGAGAATCATCCGAAGGAGCGGATTCGCAATTCTAGGGATGGGAGAAGCGAACACTTCTGATCGACCGGAGGAAGCAGTCAAGAACGCATTCAATTGTCCGCTGCTTCACGTAAGCCACAATGGCTTCGCAGGTGCATACCTTCATATCAGGGGCGACGACAGTCTTACACACGCCCAGGCCTCGAAAGTTGTAGAACTTGTTTCAGGAAGACTTGACCTGTTGTCTGGCATCATATTCGGCGCGAGTGCGGATTGCTCTCTTGGTGATTGTCTCCGTGTCACCTTGATGCTGACGGGCGTGAAGTCACCTCAGCTCCTTTCGGTCTATAGGGAGACCCCGACCCAGATGTATCAGAAGGAAGAGGAGCAAAACCCAGAACAGCAACTGAGAATAGATCCCGATCTTTACCGACTAGAAGACTTCTAGAGGTATTTGGCCAGAGCCATCCGCAGCCCTAAGATTCTATTCCTAACGCTTGTTGAAGAACCGCAAGGAGTTGTCTTGCCCGAACGAATAGATTCAAGGATGCCTTCAACTGAGGGCGACGAGACATCAAGCAGAGTGTAGGCATCACCTATCGTCGACGGAATATGAGAGTCGCTTCCAGCCACCATGGAAACTCCCAAAACCTTGGCCGCCTTCTCGGACCTTCTCTTTGCAAGCCAGAATGGAATCATCGCCGAGTTCACCGTCTCTATCCCATCAACACTATTCCTAAGATGAAGCGGATCCACGCTTGGACTTGAAATGTCATATGGATGCGGAACCACTATAACGCAATTCTGGCCACGAAGCAACTCGATTGTATGATCTGCAGACAGACCTCTCGGGACAGCATCACATATACCTAGAGCAACAATGTGGCCATCCCTTGAACTCACCTCAATCCCGGGAACAACCAAGATCTCTTCAGATCGATAAGATGAAAGCATATCATGCTCCGTGACCGCGATCCCGTCGAGTCCGCGTCTCTTAACGATTCGAGGAATGATATCAGGGTCTGTGAACGCGTCCTGTGAGCATTTGGTATGAACGTGCAGGTCAAGCTTGAGCAGCATTTCTGTCTAACCTTGAGTTGAAGGCGTAGAGACTATGTCGAAGGGCCCTTAAGTCTCTCAACCTGTTTCTCTATCTCTGCGTCCTCTATCCTTCTAAACAAGACCTTGGGTTTCCTGATTTCGTGACCAGGGACGATCTGAAGAGATGAGATTGAATTCCAGTCCTGATCACTTGCCGATCCCTTCAGATTCAACAGCTCCCAGAGGGCCTCTGCCGAGTTAGGAATGAATGGTTCGATCAAAATGGCAAGAGATCTGACTGCGTTTGCACTAAGGTACAGGCATGTGGCTGCCCTCTTCACATCTGTCCAAGGCTGTTTCTTCTGAAAGTATTGGTTACAATAGCTTGAGAACTCGAGGATTCTCTTGAGAGCTCTGTCTAGCTCTATTCTTGATAGTTCCTTCCCAACCTGAGCGCCCAAAGCTTCGATCCTATCTTGAAACTCCTTGTCCAAGTCATCGAATTGATCTGGCTGCGGGACTTTGCCGTTGAACCTTGACCATATGAAAGTGAGTGTTCTATGCACAAGGTTGCCCAAGTTGGCAACAAGCTCGTTGTTTACTCTTCCTTGGAAGTCTTTCCAGTCGAAATTCACATCCGATTGGCTGTAAGGAGTGATCGCGGCAAGATAGTACCGCAAATAGTCTGCTGGGAATGTGTCGAGAAACTCTCTTAACCCGACATACCATCCCCGACTCTTCGAGAACTTACCTCCGTGAAGCAATAGGTGACCTCTGGTCGGGATGAATTCGGGTAGCTTGTATTCACCGACACCGATCCTCATGGCGGGAAGGAAGAGGTAGTGGTGGTATACTATGTCCTTGCCAATGAAGTGGAAGATTGTTGAACTATTCCAGAACGCTTTCCCATCGATCCTCTTACTCTCTAGGAATTTCAAGGTGCTCGAGATATAGCAGAGATGGTTGTCGAACCAACCGTAGAGCACCTTTCCCCTTGCCTTATCGAGCGGTATTGGAACGCCCCATTCGATGTCTCTGGTTATGTCCCAGTCTTGAAGGCCCTCCTTAATCCAGTTAAGTACGTAGTTCTTTACCTCAGGTTGGAGGTTATCATTTTCTTGCAGCCACTTCCTCAACGGTTCAGCGAACTCGGACAGCTTCAGGAAGAAATGTTCACTAGCCCTCTTCTCAGGCTTTGAGCCGCAGATTGCACAGTGAGGATCTTTGATTTCACCTGGCTGAAAGGCCCTTCCACATCTTTCGCAACTGTCTGAGTATTGCTCTATTGCTTCACAATACGGACATGTGCCTCTCACATACCGATCGGGTAGAAACTTCTGACAGTGAGGACAGTAAGGCTGAAGAATCTCCCTCTCGTAGATGTAGCCCTTCTCATAAAGGCGTCTGAAGAAGTATTGAGTCAGATCTATGTTCTCCTTTGAACTCGTTCTGTAGAATATGTCGAAATTGATGGACAGATCCCTGAAGTCTTGTAGGTCACGCTGGTTCCAATATGCAACGAACTGCTCAGGCGCCTTCCCCTCCTGCTCTGCAGCAATCAGTATTGGTGTTCCAAAATCATCCGTTGCGCAGATGAAGGCTACCTCGACCCTATTCAGTCTACAGAACCTGACGAAGATGTCAGCTGGGAGATAGGTGGATGTTACATGCCCAAGATGTATTTCTCCGTTCGCGTATATGAGAGCACAAGTAACTACAATCCTACTCCAAGCGAGATCTTTCGTACGAGCCGAGTCACGTAAATCGCTTGAGGAGGCGTTTAGAATCAATCCCTCCGTGGACTTCCCCTTTAAAGTAGTCCGCTTGCTGATTAACCTTTCCATGATATCCCATGTTTCCTATCTGTGAAGGGGGGGCTTTCCGGATGATCTCCCGCTACAGGAGTTCGGGGATCCACATATTGCAGTATCCTCGTCTCCGGACCATTTGAGATATCCTTAGCGAAGATTATGATTTTGCTCCAAGGTTAGAAGGATTCGCATAATCATGCTGACACTTGTTCTCCATGAGTTGACATGGAACCTATGACTGTCTGTCTCAACTTTCTGAAAAGGCGTTTAATAGGCCAAGTATCAGTCTAATGTAGCAGAGCGGGTCTCAAGAGGATGAGTAAGGACTACCAAGTTCTACTTGACAGAGCTCTAGAGAGGATTCCGAAGAAGAAGCATAGCGGAGAACGTTTCGAGCTGCCAAGGCCGCAAGTTATGAATGCGAAGACAAGGACTTGGGTAGGAAACTTCAAGGAGATCTGTGACTATCTGAACCGAGATCCGCACCACATCTTGAAATTCTTGACGAGAGAACTGGCTACTGCTGCGACATTCGAGGATCCTCGGGCGATATTCAAAGGAAAGTTTGGTCGAGAATCTATAGGACGCCTCTTGGACATATACGTGGGCCGATACGTGATCTGTCCGATATGCGGCAGACCTGACACAAAGATAGCAAAGGAGGCAAGGTTCCTGTTCTTGGACTGCGAGGCATGCGGAGCGAGATCTTCGATCCTCCGCTGATAGCAAAGTGAAAAGATCGATGGAACGGGTATATCTTCGAATTTTCAAGGACAAAGGATACGTTGTGGTCGCCGCCTGCGACAGGAACGTTCTCGGAAGAACTTTTCGAGAAGGAAAGCTGAGATTAGAGGTTACAAGCCGATTCTATGGAGGAGATCTATGCGGTGTCGAGGAAACAATGCAAGCTCTACAAGCGGCTGACATAGGAAACCTAGTCGGAGGAAAAGTCATAGACGCGGCAGTTCAGAGAGGACTCGTTGATCCTGATGCAATATTGACGATAGGGGGAGTACCTCATGTTCAAATCATCAAGATCGGTAGGCTTCATTAGAAGACACAACACGCTGACATACACTTAATAGCTGGTCATTTTTCATTAGGAACAAAGAATCGGAAAAGGCGCTTCAAAAATGGGAAAGAAGAAAGTGCTCAGTGAAGGAGAGCTGAGAGAAATGGTTCTCCCAGCACCTGATCAAGTACTGGGCATAGTCAGTCAAATGCTAGGCTATGATAGGCTGATGGTCAAATGCGCGGATGGTCACGAGAGGGTTTGCCGTATCAGAGGAAAGATGAAGAGAAGAGTGTGGATCAAGGCCGGCGATGCGGTGCTCGTTGGCCCATGGGATTTCCAACATGACAAAAAAGGCGACATCCTCTGGAGGTACACAGAGAGTCAAGCAAACTGGCTCAGAAGCAACAAGTATCTGAACATAGGCTGAGGAAGAACGGAACGTGGCGGAAGAGGCTCTTGAGAAGAGGCTGCGACTCAGGGAGAAAAGGTATGAAGTCGAGCAGCTGATGAAGGAGAAAAGAAGCGAAGAGTTCGAAGCCCTCGAAGAAGTTTTTGACAAGCCCACACTGATGCTGGTCTACCGCATGTTGAATCAAGGGCACTTGTCACATCTTCATGGATGCGTCAAAGCCGGAAAGGAATCTAGGATTTACTGGGGAAAGGACTCCAAAGGAAAAGATGTCGCGGTCAAGATATATCTAAAATCATCAGGGGAGTTTCGCAAGGGCAGACTGATCTATTTGGAGGGGGATCCTAGGTTCCAGAGAGTTAGGAAGGACACGCGTTCACTCGTGTATCTGTGGGCCCAAAAAGAGTTCAAGAACCTTCAGGCTGCTTTCTCGGCAAGGGTGAGTGTCCCGAGACCAATTCTCGTGAGAGGAAACATCCTAGTAATGCAGTTCATTGGAAGCAAAGGTACACCTGCCCCACTATTGAAGGACCTGCAGCCTGAGAAACCAGCAATGTTGTACAGGGCATTGCTAAAGAATGTTAGGTTGCTCTACGTAAAGGCTGGTCTCGTTCACGGAGACCTGAGCGAGTACAACGTTATGATATGGGGGAATAGACCCGTAATATTCGATATATCTCAAGGAGTCTCGTTGGAGCATCCGCTGTCAGACATGTTTCTGAGTCGTGACTTGGAAAACTTGAATAACTATTTTCGGAAATATGGCGTCGACGTAAAGCCGATTGATCAACTTCATTCTTGGGTGACTGGAAAGAATGCAAACTAAAGTCACTTGTATGATACCAAGGGATAGAGTGGGCGTACTCATCGGATTCGAGGGAGAAGTAAAGAAGAGAATCGAGCGCACACTTGGCGTCCAGCTAACAATTTCAGGTGAGACGGGCGTTGTGGAGATAACGCCTCAAAGCGAGAGCACAGATCCCATTTCACTTCTTAGAGCAAAAGATATCGCGACTGCCATCGGAAGAGGATTTTCACCTGAGAGAGCCTGCCTGCTATTCGATGAAGACATGGTCTTGGAACTGATAGACCTAAGAGAACTGTACGGAAAGAACGAGAGCGATATTAGAAGAGTTAAGGGCCGAATCATAGGTCAGGAAGGCAAGACACGAAGGATAATGGAAGAAATGACGAAAACGAGTCTTTCAATATACGGTGATACAGTCGGAATAGTGGGAGGATGTGAGGAAGTCGCTACTGCCAGAGAAGCGGTAGACATGATATTGAAAGGAAAGCAACATGCAACGGTGTACAGGTTTCTTAGGGGCAGGCGTCGAGAAGCAAAGAGGAAACAAACTCTGGAGCTGTGGGAAAAGCCTCCTCCGCAGCAATGAGGCCAACTATTAAGAAGAGACTTCTTCTCAATTTCAGATTCGGCCACGTCTTCAACTTAAGAACGGGCCGTGTTAGATTGATCTAAAGCAATTTGGATGTAGAAGCAATGCGGGAGTTGACGATCCTCCGTCATTCACTTTCATCACATAGGAATGGAGGAAATAGAGCAGATTTGAAAGGATTGGTGGAGGACCTTGACTGAAGTCTTCCAAGAGATAAGCCCAGCGGATTTCTTCTATAGGAACAGGGACATCGCTGGTTTCACAAATCCTTCCAGAGCCATATACTCAACGGTTCGAGAGCTCGTCGAGAATTCCTTGGACGCCTGCGAAACCTATAACCAACCTCCCGACATCTATATCCGAATTTCGCAGATCTCGAATTCAGAAGAAGGCCCTGGAACATACACTGTCAGGGTTCAAGACAATGGGTGTGGCGTTCCATCAGATATGATCCCAATGGCTTTCGGACAGGTTCTTTTCGGATCGAAGTACAGGCTCAGACAAACAAGGGGAACCTTCGGTCTAGGCGGAAAGATGGCGCTTCTCTATGGGCAGATCACGACGCACGCTCCGGCTCGAATCATGTCAAGCACGGGACGCGCGAAGATCCATGAGTACGAAATTGCGATTGACATCCAACGCAACAGACCGATTATACTCAAGCGGAGAAAGCATCCCAACCCGACCAAATGGCGAGGCACTATTATAGAGTTCCAAACTGAAGCAGACTACACTCGCGCTATGTCCAAGATTCTCGAATATATGAAACAGACGGCGATAGTCGCACCTTACGCTAACCTGACATTTGTCGACCCGAAGGGCCGCCTCTACAGGTTCACTAGAGCCACAACAAAGATGCCCAAACCTCCAAAGGAAACCACTCCCCATCCCCATGGTGTCGATGTGGAAGCTTTGAAGAGAATCATAGAGGCTACTACGGCGCGAACGATGAAGGAGTTCATGAAGAAACACTTTCAACGAGTCGGGGATGCCATTGCCAGAAAATTCTTGGACAATGCAGGGGTGAGCTACAAGAAGAATCCAAAGAGGCTTGAGTCAAGCGAAATAGTAAGGTTGGTAGCAGCTATGAAGAATTTTAAGGGGTTCTTGGCACCAGATGCGGGTTGCCTGAGCCCGCTGGGGGAAGATTTGCTCGAAGAGGGGATAAGAAAGGAATTCTCCCCAGAATTTGTAACCGTTCACCAGAGAAAACCAGCCGCCTACTCAGGTTTTCCATTCATCGTCGAGGTTGGCATAGCCTACGGCGGGCAGGTTCAGAACGCTGAAAGCGTAGCATTGTATAGGTTTGCAAACAAGATCCCATTGCTTTTTGATGAAGCCAGTGATGTCTCTTGGAAAGTGGTGAATTCGCTGATCGACTGGAGGCATTACAAAGTTCCTCCAGATGCCCCCTTGGCCGTCCTCGTGCATCTCTGCTCTACAAAGATTCCATACAAAACTGTCGGCAAAGAGTTCATCGCCGATAGACCTGATGTCGAGCGAGAGATACTGAACGCTGTGAGGGAAGCAGCAAGAAGATTGTCCATTTTCCTCTCTAAGAAGCAACACTTCGAAAGAGAAAAGAAGAGGCTGGACATATTTGAAAAGTATCTACCGAAGATCGCCTCATTCTCCGCTGAGCTCGCAAGAAGGAAGGACGTTCCCGAGATAAGGCCGCTTTTGAGGAGTGTAATGAAGTATGGTCCGGAAGACGAAAACACAGAAGACATCTAAGAGCGTAGTAAGACAAAAGAAAGAGAAAGTTCTCAGCAGTCTGGAGAGCCTAGGAACTCAGATCTGCCAGCAGATCGACCGTAAAGAGTTCCCATGGATGAAGATGCCCAGCAGGTCAATACAGAATATTCTCTACGACCCTGAAACGAGGCAATATGTCCTAGGAAACCGGCAGGTCAGGAGGAGTGCAAGAAACATTAGGCACATAAGGCCGTTTACTCAGCTCGTCTGGACAGCCTCTTTCGTAGATGAGCTATCTAAACAAACCAGAACAAGCACACTGAGAGATGTCTTCTATTCTGCCCAAGCATATGAGATGGATTTCATCGACCAAGCAGAGAGCGACGACATAATCACCGATCTGGAGACGCTTTCAGGCATGGCAAGGGAGGATTTCAATGTCTTCCCTGAAGAAAGATCAGCGATCTTCGGAGATCTCACGATTGAGTACACAGTTCCAGGTTATCAAGGAAAGAAAATGAATCTTGCAAGCCACCCCGACGGTATGATGATTGGCCCAGCCATGACGAACGCCGAGTTTGTCGACTGCAAGGCGAACAAGGTTATTGCAATAGAAAAAGGCGCATTGTTTACGAGATTTGTGGAGGAGAAGGTTCACGACAAATACAAGGCAATTCTGGTTCAGACTGCAGGTCAAGCTCCGAGGGCTACCAGAGCCTTGATCAGGAGGTTGAACCAAGAACTCAAACTTCCAGTACTCATACTGACAGATGGCGATCCTTGGGGGATGCACATCGCCATGGTGATAATCTCAGGATCAGCCAATGCGGCCCATATCAGAGAGCTTAACACGCCAGACGCGAAGTGGGGAGGCGTCTGGGCGAGCGACATAGTGAAGTACAAGCTTCCAAGCGGAGGACTCACTGACCTAGATATTAAGAGGCTCTACGAACTCAAGAAGGATCCACGATACGAGGGAAAGTTGTGGAAGAGAGAGATCGAGACGTTCCTGCGCACAAGGAAGAAAGCAGAGCAGGAAGCATTCAGCCGTTACGGCTTGACATATATTGTTGACGAATATCTTCCAACGAAACTGGAAGAAATGAAGATCTAGGACACTGGGCTACCAACACTGTTGCTGTCTGGACGACAGGTTTTTGACCTCGACAATAGATGCAAGAAGAGACCTGATGACGCATTTGACACACCAGAAAGCTGATAGAGTCCTGGATTGCATCGGGCTCTTCTGTCCAGTTCCAGTGTTCAGAACAAGAGAGGAAATAGACAAGATGGCTGTGGGGGAAGTTCTCGCGGTACTGGCTGATGATCCGGCCGCTGAGGAAGATATTCGCTCATGGGCGAAAAGGACGGGCCACGAGATACTGGAGCTGAGGAAAGAACCTGATCACATTAGCATATTGGTACGAAAAACCAAGTAGGAAAGAATGGCATGAAACGCGTCTATTTTGACTATCAAGCCGGATCCCCCGTTGACTCCCGCGTCTTCGAAGCAATGACTCCGTACTTTGGAATCATGTTTGGAAATCCCTCCTCAACCCACGGCCTCGGTCAAGAGGCAAAGACCGCAATCGAGGACGCAAGAATGAAAGTCGCCTCATTGATCGGAGCTAGGAAGAAAGAGGAGATAATCTTTACTTCAGGCGCAACTGAAAGCAACAACTTGGCCCTGATCGGAACTGCCCAAAGAAACAAGGAGAAAGGAGATGGCATCGTAACCTCAACGATAGAGCACATATCCATCTTGAATATCTGCAAGTATCTCGCCAGACAGGGATTCAAGGTCAAACATGTGCCAGTCGATAGCTACGGTCTAGTCGATCCGACAAGCGTTGAGAAGACCATCTCCGAGAAGACTATCCTTGTCTCGATCATGCATGCGAACGGAGAGATAGGAACAATAGAACCCATAGCTGAGATCGGAAGAATTGCACACGCTCATGGAGCGGCATTTCACGTAGACGCTGTTGCTGCGGCGGGTAAGATCCCGGTAGACGTAGTAGGAGATAAGATCGATCTGCTTTCCTTATCCTCAAATGACCTGTACGGTCCGAAAGGAGTGGGCGCGCTCTATGTGAATGAGGGAACTCGAATGGCGCCAATTTTGATTGGGGGAGGACAGGAGCGAGGATTGAGGTCTGGAACGGAAAACGTGCCGGCAATCATTGGAATGGGAAGAGCTGCAGAGATCGCTGCCCAAGAGATGGGTGACGAATCAGCGCGACTCGCTCGGTTAAGAGACAGGCTCCATGCAGGAATCGCTAAGGAGATCCCATATTCGTACTTGAACGGACACCCGGCGGCTCGCCTGCCGAACAACCTTAGCATGAGGTTCAGCTACATAGAGGGAGAATCCCTTGTGCTGAGCCTTGATATGGAAGGCATAGCGGTTTCTTCCGGATCAGCATGCTCTTCGAAGACTCTTGAACCTTCGCACGTGCTCAGAGCGATCGGTCTCGCCCATCAAGAGGCTCATGGCTCTTTGCTCTTCAGTCTGGGTAGATGGAACAGTGACGATGATGTAGATCAAGTGCTGAGCGTTCTCCCCAGTATTGTTGGCAGACTTAGAAGAATGTCGCCTCTTACTCCGAAGGACTTGCAGGTGTGAGAAAATGTACAGCGAGGAGGTTATGGATCACTTCAGAAATCCGAGGAATGTTGGAGAGATCCCTGACGCCGACGGTGTTGGGACGGTTGGAAATCCGGTCTGTGGCGATATGATGACCGTATACATAAAGGTTCAGGACAATAGGATTGCTGACATAAAGTTCAAGACTTTTGGCTGTGGCGCCGCAGTGGCGACGAGTAGCATGGTTACCGAGTTGGCTAAAGGCAAGACGCTGGAAGAGGCGGTGAAGATCACGAGGAGTGATGTGGCTGAGCATTTGGGAGGCCTTCCCCCGATCAAGATGCACTGCTCAAACTTGGCGGCTAACGCTCTTCACAGCGCAATCGAGGACTACTTGAAGAGGAAAGGATCCAAGTAGTCTACTGTATTATGATGGCTCCACTCGGGCAGTTCCTCACACACGCAACACAGCCGGTGCAAGAGATATCCGTCGTGGAACAACCGCAACATGACTGAGAAGCTCTTCCTCCAAGGCATGCATCTTCATCTTCGATGCTTACAGCTCCACCGCGAAGCATCAATACGCCCACAGGGCATACGTCGACACAGACTCCACATGTGTTGCAGTTCCCCTGATCTATCTTGATCTTGGGCAATGTTGCTTCTCACACCAATCTGTCTGCGATTATGGTCTTGAATCTCTTCAAGTTTTCGCACGTATCGAAGGACGAGAACAGGGATTAGTCGATCCTCTATACGTTTGCTAGCAACCCTTAACTGCTCCTTGATCAAGATAGGCCAAAAAGGTGATTCAATGACCGGACAGAAAAGCTGGACTTGGGAGAGCGCCATCGATAGAGCCATCTTGATGGAGGAGCAGTCGCATTCTCTGTATGTCTCAGCCCTCAAGAGAGTCGTTTCACCAAGCAGTAAAGCCCTTCTTGCAAATTTGGCTGATGATGAGCTTCAGCATAAGGCAAAGCTGGAGGAAGTCAAAAGAACGAGATCGTGGAAGCAACTTGGTACAAAATCGAGAGATGTGATAGATCTTCAGATCTTGGACCGAGTAGAGGATGTTAGGCTTTCTGAGGACGCAACCTATGAGGAAATACTGATTTTCGCAGGGAAGCGCGAAAAGGAAACGCACGAATATTATCTTGAGCTCAGTACTAGGCTGTCAGACACTGCTGCTGGTGACGTATTCAGGAGGTTGGCGGATGAGGAGCTAGGCCACAAGAACAAGATAGAGAACGAATATGAGTCAATCATAATGAAAGAAGGCTAGTAGGATCCAGTCTCTTCAGGTTTCTTTTTCTCCACCGTTTCTGGTATGGAGAACTCCCTCAGTTTCTCCGCCATAGTTCGAAGTTGCTTGTCAACTTTATCGTTGATCGATCCGGCCTCAAACGTTCCGTCCGGTAGCCTTCTGCCGGCTTTTGCACCGGTCAGGACCTCGATTCCTTCATCGATCGTCTTTATGGGATATATGTGAAACTTGCCTTCGGCCGCGGCTTCAACTACCTCTTCTTTGAGCATGAGGTTCTGAACGTTGCTTTCCGGAATCAGTACGCCTTGATCACCTGTCAGTCCTTTTGCCTTACATATCTCAAAGAACCCCTCGATCTTCTCGTTGACGCCTCCTATTGCTTGTACCTCCCCTTTCTGGTTGACTGAACCTGTGACTGCTAGGCATTGTCTTGTGGGAACGTTTGCCAGCCTTGATAGAATTGCATAGAGTTCCGTGCTTGACGCGCTGTCTCCTTCGACCCCTTCATAACTCTGTTCAAAAACTAGTCGAGCGGACAATGTCAGAGGCTTGTCTTGCGAGTATTTCTGGGCTAGATATCCGCCCAAGATCATGACTCCCTTGCTGTGTATCGGGCCGCCCAGCTTCACTTCTCTTTCAATGTCAACTAGTCCCTCCCGTCCAATCCCGACGCTTGCCGTAACTCGAGAAGGCCTGCCGAATTCATAGTCCCCGATTCTCATCACGGACAGTCCGTTCACTTGGCCAACGGCTTCTCCGGCGGTGTCGATAAGAAGAACGTTCCGTTCGATATACTCTCTTATCTTCTCCTGAATGAGACTTGACCTGTATATCTTCTCGTCCATCGCCTTCTTCACATGCTCTCCCCTTATGAAATTGGACTTATCTTGAGAAGCGTAGAAGCTGGCTTCTCGAATCAGATCGGCTATTATGGCGAACCGGGTCGAAAGTTTTCCCTGATGGTCAGCTAGCCTTGAGCTGTATTCGATCACCTTTGCAACTCCTGACCTATCTAGATGTTTGAGGTTCTCGCGGCTGCAAATTGTGCAAATGAAAGATACGTAGCTCTTGATGTTCTCCTCTGTTCTCTTCATATCAATGTCAAAGTCAGCCTTGACCTTGAAGAGTTCACTGAAGTCCGGGTCGTATGCGTACAAGAGTTGAAAGACCAGTGGATCTCCGATCAAGATTACTTTCAAATCCAAAGGGACGGGTTCCGGAGACAGTGTCTTCGTCGTCAGGAACCCATAGCGTTCTGCTGGGTCCTCGATCACAATCCGGCCATTCTTCATCGCTCTCTTCAATCCGTCCCATGAGAACAGGTTCTTGAACAGCTCCTCGACTGGGACTACTAAGAACCCGTCGTTGGCTTTGTGAAGCGATCCGGCAATAATTAGAGTGAAGTCAGTCGTCAGTGCGCCAAAGACTGCTTCCTTCTCAATCCTTCCGAAAAGGTTCGTGTAGGTCGGGTTTAGCTCCATCACTACCGGAGCGCCTTTGAGGCCTGAGCAGTCGGCTACGATATTCACCTCATATTTTCTGAGAGGAAGTTCCCTTAGCCATGGAGTAGCAAACGGCAGACCAGTCTGTGCGCTTGGTCTGGCAATGAACTGTTCGTAATGCTCGATCATGTCATTTTGCACATCCTTCAGATAGGCTGTGACTTCGGAGAGATCCTTGTATTTCTCAACCAAGTCAGTGATCATGTGACCGATAGCGTACAGAGCGATATCCTTGTCCGCTTGGGCCAATTCCTCGCCCAGCTTTTTCTCCAGTTCGCGGATTTCTCGAACAGCATCTTTGAAACGCGCTTCCAATACTTCTCGTTTCTTCAGAATCTCCTCGCGAACTCTCTCACCTAAGCTTAGAAATTCTTCGTCCGTTAGAGGCTTGCCTTGGATGACTGGAATGAAGATAGGGCCGATCTGTGTGATCTGGAAGAGGAAACCGTCTCTCCTTGCTTTCTCAGCCAATTCTGCTAAGAGATCTTGTCGTTTCTTCTCGTATCCCTTAGCAATCATCTCTCTTTTCTCATGGTAGTCCTTGCTTTCGAAGGTCTTCTGAATCGCCCTTCGAGCCTCTTCCACGAGGGACTTCATGTCTCTCTTGAATTTGTTTCCCCGTCCAGCCGGTAGTCGCAAAGCGTTTGGCTGATACGTGTTGCGGAAATTGTTGACGTAGCACCAGTCGGAGGGTAAAGGCTTGCTCTTGGCAAACTCTTCGAGGAAACTCTTTACTGCTGTTGTTCGGCCTGTTCCGGGCCAGCCTGCGACGTAGATATTGAAGCCTTTCTCTTTTATCTCCAAGCCGAACTTCAGTGCCTTTACCGCTCTTTCTTGGCCCACAATAGTATCCAGAGGGACCGCGCTTTCAGTGGTCTCGCAGGTCACAATGGAGGCTTCGCAGGGGCATCGAAGCTGTGAAGGCTTGAGCTCATCTACCATGAATATCAACCACGAGACATCTGTCGCTAAGCGTATGGGTCGCTCCCAAATCAGCTTTTCGAAATGTCCAGTCGCACGAAGGCTCTTTTGCAGTTATCATCTGATCTCTGATGGCCGCATCGCCATGAGGATGTGCTCAAGAGGGTGCTCCTCAGGAAGTGCTCGGACGAAATGGATCTTATCGTTGATAACCACTTTCAGCACTCCCATCACGACATGTTTTTGAGCGAGGTGAGGAACTCCGTCACTTCCACCATGTCTGACCGGATAAAGCCACTTTCGCGAATTGATGAGTACGCCTTGTTGCGGCCGGACAGTAGGGGCAGGTTGGAGTGACGAAGACCTAGATGTGGACTGGTTGACTTCGATTTCAGCTTTCTCCTCGATTCCTCAGATAACTTCGTAGAATCTCGTGAGACTGAGGCTAAGCCGGAGGCGTTTGGACGGTTTATGTGACTGCGAACAGTTTAGCATGGCATCAGCTTCGAATGTAGGGTGCCTCGCGTCGCCTCTTCGACTCCGACAGCTTGATGACAGACTGCAACTTGTCCATGGGTCTCAACTGGAGTACTCCTGCTTTGGCCGCAGATTGCAGGAGGTCGTGTGCCTTCTGAGTTCGAGTTATTACAGTGCACCATCCCACCTCTGAGCCTGCATGTCCAATTGAAATGTCAGCTAGTTCAGCGCTGAAGTCCTGGCACTTGCCGCATCCAAGATGTACGTAGGATTCTAAGTTCTTGACAGGTATATCGAGCTTTGCTTCGCTGCCATAGTACGCTTTCAGATGCCCGTTTCTTATTTCGATCTTACTGATCCTCTCAAGATCCAGCTTTTGTTGTTCCTTGAGGTAGCCAATGAATAGAGGGTTGTACTTGTAGGCGTTGTAGCAGAAGAGACCGACGGCGAGTTTGACTCGTTCCGCCAGTTTCCGAGCGCCATGAGGGGACGTAGCGATTCTTCGAAGTGCTTGGATTTGACACGGCATACCGACGAAGGCAATGCTAGAGCCAGGGTATCCAGCTGTCGCCTCTGCCAGCGCGCCCAAGGAGCCTGTTACGGTATATTTCGAGCCTGCATTCAAGAGTAATTCGTCCCTTGTGCTAGCGATCGTGGGATGCGGCCTCCAAGGCGCTTCAGAATCCCTTCCTATTAGTATGACATGGTGGACCAGCTTCGTTTCAAGAACGAGTTGCAGGAGCGCTGTGACTATGCCACCGTCTTGGGATCTTGCAAGGATTTGTTCATCTGAGCATCGTGCAGAGAATGCGCCCAGTTTCACTCCCAAGGGTTCGTCAGCTGTTCGATTCCTTCCGAAAGTGAATCTCTCAATACTTGGGAGAGGGAGTTCGACTCTAGGACATCCGTAGTAGCATAGTTCGCATAGGACGCAGCGTCCCACTAAGGTCGGCTTCTCATCATCTGTGTGAGCGACAACGTTTACTGGGCAAGAGGCGATACATCCCCCGCAGTACATACATAGCCCAGTATTCACTACTTCTGTCAAGAGACTGCCGAAGATCTTCGGTGGCTTACTCAAACCTTACGTCCCCTTGATTGCAGTTGGCTTCACGTATCATGTTTTCCGAATTCTTATGCTTTCCCCAATTAGGCGAAGAATCTACCGCATTCTTCAAAATATTCAGAGGAAATACTCCCAAGATTGTCCTTTGATTCTGTGGTGTCGATGTGACAGAGGCGGATTGATAATTCTCATCTCTAGGGGCGATTTGGCGCCGCCGGTCCGGATCGAACGGACGACCAACGGGTCTCTGCGTTCAGATCATGGGGTATAACAGCCTCAGCCTCAGCCTTGGATTTACGGTTGAGTCCGCTGCTCTACCACTGAGCTCTCGTCCGTGCCTTGCTGTTCACGAACGGCGGCTCAATTTCCGGCGGCGAGATTCACTGTCAGAGGAGGTGGATATTTAAGGATTCATCAGCCTAGTGCGAACGGCTTGCTTCAATGCTCATGGAAAAGAAACTCTCTCGGCAGATTGTTTGAAGCACAGCGTAGTTGAGCGGAGC
>Ga0315309_1000820_pt1 | contig 19020 bp, 16 predicted proteins | sample TDP4_MG_FD_203080 | JGI IMG/M metagenome (GOLD analysis project Ga0315309, IMG submission 203080) | Freshwater sediment microbial communities from Lake Towuti, South Sulawesi, Indonesia - TDP4 | ecosystem: Environmental > Aquatic > Freshwater > Lake > Sediment | place: Indonesia: South Sulawesi... | reverse complement strand
GAGGAGTTTATCTAAACCGGCCACCCTCGCTTTCTTCATCCGGCGTTTCACCATCCACTTGCCAAGGCCGAAGAGATTCATCCTGGAGAGAGGCCCTTTTTCCAGTCCACCTTTCTTGAGGCGCTCGAGCCCCCAGAAGGTAAAATAGAGTGATACTTCCATTCCCATTGAAAGCGCCCCGTTTCCTATGATAAGTGCACTGTAAAGCTTGTCCATATCGCCGCTGTGGACTATTATGGTAGCTTTATCGGCCATATTCTCCCCTCGCTTTCATCTGCGTATCCTGATCCTCCACACCCCTCCTTGCTCTTGCATGTCCACCAGTTCAAGGCCCAAGGCCTTAACGGCCATTGGTATTTCCTTCTTGGAAGGGGGATGGGTGCCTATAACCTCAACTATATCGCCCGGCGATGCTTTCCGCAAAGCCTTCCGCATCTCAACCAAGGGTACCGGGCATGTCTCCCCCCTCACATCCACTTTTACCTCAGCCATTTCTCATTACCTCCAGAAACATTTTAATATGCGCTATGAGCCATCTGCCCGGGAGGAACTGGTATCTGAAATCTCCACCCAAGCCACAAATTTCTACAATGGCAAATACGCAATTCATTGCAGGTCGTCGCAAGCATTGTCAATCAGTCTATCAATTTCTGCTATCTGAAAGGGCTTCGTAATTACTCCATCGGCTCCTATGCGACTTGCCAATATCTCGCCCATTGCTGGAGATGCACACATCAAATAAACTTTTCTTTTCCTTTCAGTTCTTTTCATTCCCTCAACCAGTGGCAACCCTGACGGCGTGCCTAAAAAAAGCATATCAAGCAATACCAAATTTGGTTCTTCTTTTTCCATGACAGAAATTACTTCAGTGATGTCTTTAGCACCAAACGCTTCATGCCCTTTGGCTTTTATGAATGACGCCAAATAATCTGAAAAATCGGTTTCCTTGTCTACAATCAAGACTCTTATTGCTTTCCCCATTCCTTCACTCCTTTCGCTACAACACGACTCCTCTTCCAGTCGTCTGACCTAAAGGTGTTAGACCCATGGCTTTTCTCAAAATTTTACTGAGTATTCTCTCTTTTTACAATAGGCCAAAATTCCCATTTTTATGAAATTTTCGTCTCAAAAAAGTCCCATCAAAATTTGTCTCTCTCGTGAATAAATTAAATGCTACTTTAGAATGTAGTATCTGTTGAAAGCGTTCTACACGCATCTTTCCAATCCGGAATCTCATCTTGGTCCTAAGCTACAAGGCCACCTTACAGCAGAACTCGCTAACTGCAATCCTTAAGTCAGTAAGATTGAGCAGAAATCATAATAGGTAGGAACTGACCTGCGCTGGCGGTATTCTTTCTCGAAAGGTTATGCTTGGTGCAGTGTATGCCTTCTCCTTCACTCCCTTCGGTCAGTCGACTATCTTTCTTTCATTTCTATCGAGGTTTCTTCTGAACAGGCTTCGCACTCGCCCTATAGATATTTCCCCAGCTAAAGGTAAGACCAAACCTATGGAGATTTCCAATATCGTGCAAATTGAATGCATAATCGAATGAGAGAGATTCTATTCTCAATCCCAGTCCACAAGTGAAAGTCCCCAAATGGTTAACTCCCAACCTTAAATTCGCTCTTTTAGAGGTAGCTAAACCACTCTTCTCCCAGGGAGAAATTTCCACCCCGGCGCAGAAGTAGGCCTTCTCATCAGCGAGCTTATTGGTATCGGCAGTTAGAATAAGACGACGAGATAATGTCTTTAGTGCTAGACCGGCTTTCAAATTGATTTTATATATGTTGGGGGCATCCCTTAAGGTCACCCTTGGCTGGAGAACATTCTGCAGGGCTAGGCCAAGACTCAGTTTATCCAGGGGCTCATACAGTATCCCTAAGTCAATTCCCTGGCCATTCCCTGAATATCCCATCACTCGCTCGAAGATTAGCTTGAGACTTAGTCCCAGGGAAATCCGTTTATGAATCCTATTCGCATACGAAATGATTAGTGCATTCTTGTATATTGATTCGTCCGTCCCAATGACTTTCCCAGCGGCGTCGACTTCTTCATACCCTCCTGAATGGAGAAGAACATCGGAAATAGCGAGATTCCCCGACTCTCCTAAAGGATGAACATAAGAAAAAAAGCTGAGACTTGTCTTTTCAAAGAATGGAGCATACATACAAAGAAACTGGTGCTCATTAATCTGTTTCAGGCCTGCAGGATTCCAGTATGGTGCACTGGCTTCATCTGCTAAGGCGACATAAGCTCCGCCCATTGCTAAAGACCTTGCTCCCGCCCCATACTGCAAATAGTCATTAGCCATCCCATAATAATTATCTGCCCTTATAACTTCCCTCCCCACCCCAAGAACTAGTACCAAAACAATAAAAACTCTCTTTGGCATTATCTCCGACTACTTTCTATTTAGCAACGGCAATCTTCCTCACCATATGTCTCTTTTCTCTCTGAACCCAGATTCGACAGATATAGCCTCCATTTGCCACCACCTCTCCAGAGAGATTCCTTCCGTCCCAGGGAACGCTGTTTACCTTACTACCACCATTTTCTCCTGCCTTATAACTCTTACGCCAGACTTCTTGGCCCAGGAGGTCGTAAATTGCGATTGTCACATTGGAAGGTTCATTGAGATTATATTCTATCAGAGTTTCCTCTTTGCCTGCACGGAATGGATTGGGCCGATTGCGCACTTCCACTTCCTCGATAACGGGCAGAAGTCCTGGATACTCATAAGCCCCCATATCAACTATTGAAGCCCCATCCTCATCGCCATCTTGAGGCCTGTACTTCCCATCAAGGTCGTAACCAGGAGGAGTATCAGGGTAGCCAGAATCTATACAAGGAGAGTTCTTTTGCAGATGGAAATCATGGCCTGCGACATTAACAAATCTCGGGTCTTTAGCAATCGAATGTTCCCCTGAGCCTGTCATAATACCAGACCTATTATGGTAACAGTTGTAATCAACCACCGCGCCAGTAGCAGATGAACTATCTATTATGATTGCAGATTTGTTTCCACTTATGCTTATAATATTATTCTTGATTTCTGAATTAACGGCTCCTTCAAGGAATTGGATTGCATCATAATTTGGGTTCATATAAATAGTGTTGTTATGAAATTTGATGCCGGTTGAGCCTTGGAAATAGAATGGTATGCGATAAGTCCCATGCATTCCTATATTATAGAAAAGGTTATTATAGAATTCATGGTCGGAAGTAGCTCCCTCGTTTCCTTGCCAGTCCCATTTGCTTTCATAACTTCCAAAGCCACAGTTGTAGACTATGTTTCTATACCACTTATTTCTGGCATGTGCTTCCCCGTGTACACTAAAGCAATAGCTATAGAATGCTTCATCTTCAATATCATAAATAATATTGTCACAAACTTCAGAATCTTCATTAGAGCTAAGAGCAATCCCTGTTTCGCAGTTGTAAATTGTATTGTTTCTTACAATGTTTTTGTCCCCGCTCCCAATATCTATACCCAGCCGATTCTCATAACAGATATTAGAATCAACTACTAAATTATCCGCCTGTTCACTTGCTATGCCAGCAAATTGCTGATTGTGATGGGCGATACAATTTCTTACTGTTACATGATGCGGGCGACCATCGTACAGATAAATATCGATTCCAGAATACTGTTGACTATAGCTCATCTCACAATTTTCAACGACAATTTGACTTGAATCACCTCTTATTTGTATGTTTTCCCATTGACTATAGGAGACTCTTACATTCTTGACTTCAATGTTCGCAGAATCTTCTATAAGTACCCCCCACTCTCCAGCGTTTCTTATCTCAAGTCCATCTATCTTTACATAATTTTTGCCAACGATACTAAAGGCAGTTCCACTTCCGCCTGCATCTATGACTGACTTATGTCCCGGATAAACCCTATAGATTATTAATTCTCCAGGAGAACCTGAGTCTTGGACCACAACTCTCTCGGTATAGACTCCTTCCTTAATGTAAACAGTATCTCCAGCAGCCATTGTATCAGCAGCCTTCTGAACAGTCACCCAGGGATGTTCAATAGAGCCATCCCAACTGTCGCTACCCCCTTTTGCCACATAGTAAACATTTCCAGTTGTTAATTTCTCATTCAGGGTGTAGCGGAAATTGCTATTGGGAATTCCGTAATAGTTATCTGTCCTAACGGCTTGCAGCTGCATCCCCAAAATTGACGAGGAAAGAAGAAATAGTCTGAAGGCTTTCTGTCCAATCATCTTCCCTTACTTTCTATTTGGCAACAGCAATTCTTCCTACCATATGTCTCTTTTCTCTCTCAATCCAGACCCGACAGATATAACCTCCATTCCCCACCACCTTTCCGGATAGATTCCTTCCGTCCCAGGGAACACTATTTACCTTGCTTCCACCATTTTCCCCCGCCCTATAACTTTTACGCCAGACTTCCTGCCCCAGCAGGTCGTAAATTTTGATTGTCACATTAGAAGGTTCCCTCAGATTGTACTCTATCAAAGTTACCTCTTCGCCTGCACGGAACGGATTGGGCCGATTGCGAACTTCCGCTTCTTTGACTGGAGGAGTAGCTCCTGGATACTCATAGGCTCCCATGTCCACTATCGCGACACCCTTTTTGTCACCATCCAGAGGCGTGGACCTACCATCAAGGTCGTAATCAGCAGGAGTACCAGGGTCACCAGCATCTATGCAGGGAGAGTTGGGCTGCAAGTGGAAGTCGCGACTTGCCATGTTAACAAATCTTGGGTCTTGAGAAATGCTATGAATATCTTGTCCGTACTTTTGTAATTCAGCAAGTGTTACAGGGCTATACCATCTGCTTATGCATTTTGGATTGTTCGGGTCATACCAACAGTTATAATCGCTAACTGCACCCGTTGGAATTAATAAGACAAAGTTTAATCCGTCGCTTCTATATCCGATATTATTCCTTAGCTTATGCCCAGAACCAGAAATATAATATACTTGATGGTCTATCCCGTTCTTGCCAATACAGGTGTTATTTTCGATTAAGAAATTGCTGCCACTTACTGCCATTGCATGGGTGCCACATCCATAGACTAAATTTCCTCTTATTTCTCCATTTGTCGGCCCCCCAGACCCTGGATGTATTCCTGTGCCCCCAATATTATATATTATGTTATCTAGGTATTTTTCCCCCTCACCACCTACCATCCCTAATCCATGATGTTCACAGTCGTGAATAATATTGTTCCTTACAATTGTTCTTTTAGTAGCACCAGATGTATGAACTCCATGGCCATGAATATCAAATATCTCATTACCCTCGACAATATTATCTTCTCCTGTGCCAAAATCTATTCCTATGTTTGTGGGACTATGAATTAGATTATTACGGAATAGACAAAATTTATTAGTGCTACCCGCCATTTCGATACTCCCCCATACGAAATCAAACCCGTCAATTTCGACATTATCCACAGATTCCAAGTAAAATTTGCCGACTTTTGCCTTATGTTTCTCAAAAGACCTATAAGTTGCTCCTGAAACTGAAACAATAGTTGTACCATTATACTCCCCTGGTTTAACTAATACGGTATCACCAGCAACCATAATATCAGCAGCCTTTTGTATGGTTAACCAAGGGTTTTCTTCCGTTCCAGGATTATCATCGTCGCCATTTATTGCCACATAATAGGTTTTTGCCTCCACCCGAATTGGAATACATAATAGCCACATTAGAGCTAATGAAAATATTAAGCAATATTTGAGGAAATTTTTGAAAATAATCATTTCACTACCCCCCATAAAGAGTTGTCTATTTGAAATAGGTTATACGCTTATTCCATTTAAGCTATTGTATAGTTTCTCTCAATCAGCAAAGAAGAGATAACCCTTTTTTGTTCTAATGTTTATTAATTTGGTTTATGACTTTATCTGGGCTGCCAGCAACCCCGAATCGGCTGGAACATCCTTGCCTGGTCATAAACCAACCACAATCAAAAGAATTTCTTCTCAGTAACTACCCCCGGCTCGTAATATTTCAAAAAACCTATGATTTTGGTCCATATTTTTTGTACCATATTCCAAAAGTCAGAACTAAAAACAAAAACGAAGTAAAGTCTCCCTGATTACCCAGATGTCTGTTAAACATCTTCACTAGTGCCGACCGGTCAAAAATTGTTGGGTCAATGCATCTCTCATCGTGGATAACATTCCAAATGAGTTGCTGTAGCTTAACATTATATGTTATTAGTTGTGCCATATTTGGCCATGCTCCATCAGTGTAGTATGGACAGGAAAATTGAGGTCGGCGAATCTTACTAAGAATCTTTTGTCCTGTAGTGACTGTCCATTCCATAGATTTAGGGGCCATTGGAGAAATGCCAGTATTTGCGTAAGGGATTTTTCCAAGTTTAGGATTCAATTTCTTTAAGGCTTGAACGTATACCGTCTTATTAAATCTTAACTTCGGAGGAATTTGAAGATGGAGGTCTAATAAATCGTTATCAAAAGCGACTGCCGTCGCTTCTATACAATGGTGCATACATGTGGTATTTAGACTTGCAAAAAGCTTAAAAGGAAAATAAAGAGCAAAATACTCGTATCTATTACAACAATTCTTCGCATGGTCACGACTGTTGTTTAGGATTGATTCGACTGATTTCTCTAAAGCGACATCGAAGTCTCTCTTAAAATCTTCCATAAAAAGACGGCTTGGCTCTTCATTCCAAAGGGAAGTCGGCATTTTTCCAAAAATAGCCCGCAATAATGTCTTTTCTGAAAGAACATCAAGAATAGGTAAAGAGATCGTCTTTCCAAGAATATGTAGTTCCCTATTGGGCAGAAAAAAACCTTTGAACATACAGTCAAATGCAAATCCATGAAATAGAACATCGCATTCACTTCTTATCCAGTCAAATAAGCCGATAAAATGACCGTGGTGGAAAGAATTCATCCCATCTCCTAATTCTACTGCCTTCTCTACAAGATTTGGATAGTAGTCTGGATCGCGTTTGATAAAGATGTGTTTACAGCCCTTTGCTTTTGCAACTTCTTTAGCTATTCTTACCTCGCGATTCTCAAAGTCCGCTACAGTAAAAGCCGTCATTGGACAATCGGATGCAGCCAACACCGTTCTCGAGTCCAATCCTCCACTCAGAAGAATACCATAATGGTGGTTATCGTTAGTTCTCCTTCTAACAGCCCTTTTAAGAGCATTTACCAAAGCGTCCACATAGTAGGTTTTAGAATGTCGCCCTTCTTCACGATAATTTCTTTCCCAATATTGACTAATGGTTATGTTCCCGTTCTGAAATTTTAGAATTGTCGCTGGTAGCATTACTTTTACATCCTGATAGTATGTTTTTGTCCCTAGCACCGTCCGAAAAGTAAAAAATTCTATGACTGCAAGCGAATCAAGGTTTCGAGGAACTCGATGAGATTGTAAAATAGCTTTTAGTTGACTGCCAAAAAAGAGATACCGACCCGCTGCGTAATAAAAAAGCGGTCTAGAAGAAAAACGGTCGCTGACCAGGAGTAGCTCCTTCGAGCGAAGATTATAAATAGCAATCAAGAATGACCCGTTCAAGTTTCTAAATGCACCTATACCCAATTCTTCATAAGAATGCAGGCAAAACTCGGCATCATTCTGCTTATATTTGAAGTGATGTCCTTTACTGTATAGGAGCCGTTTATCAGACTCGTAATCATATATTTTCCCATCCATAAGAATGAGTAGGGATTTATCTTCATTGAACAGAGGCTGTTCTTCTGAATTCACAATTCCGTGATGAACTCTTGAGATGCCAAGAAACCCATCTTGCCATTGGTCTATAAGGTCACTGTCTACATACTTTATTGCTCGACTCATCAAAGCAAGAAGTGAAGGCTCCTTATTTATTATACCCTCACCAACATATCCGACGATACCTGCCATGTCGCTCCTTTTCGTCCTATATTCGTTTCTTTATAATACTTTTATCAAACTTACCTATTTTTCCCCTTTTCACCTTGCGCCAGTCCCAAAAAGCACGACAGGAATTGTCTTAAGAAGGATTTTGAAATCCAACCATAAGGACCAATTGTCAATGTATTCTAAATCGAGTTTCATCCACTCTTCAAAACCGACCTCATTACGACCGCTAATTTGCCAGAAGCAGGTCAATCCTGGCCTCATACTCAGTCTTCTCCTTTGCCATGTTTCATAGTTAATAACTTCACCAGGGATTGGTGGACGAGGCCCAACAAGGCTCATATCCCCTTTTAAAACATTGATTAGCTGAGGCAATTCATCCAAGCTGGTCCTGCGTAAGAACCCGCCAATCTTCGTCATCCGAGGGTCATTCTTAATCTTAAATACCGGGCCATCCATCTCGTTCAAAGTGAGAAGTTCTTCTTGCATCTTCTCCGCCCCGACCACCATACTTCTAAATTTCAATAAGGTAAATTTTCTACCGTTCATTCCATTTCTTTCCTGCTCAAAAAATATTGGCCCGGGAGAGCCTAATTTGATAGCTATTGCTACCAGTAGCAAAACCGGGGCCAAAACAATCAATGCACCCAAAGAAACAATTGTGTCACAAGCCCTCTTTATAAACAACTGCCACGGCAAGCCAGGAGTTGTTTCCAGTCGCATAAGGGGAATGCCACCTAAATCCGTTGCTTGTAGTTTTCCAATTTTGAAATTGAATAGGTCTACTGCAACAGACACTTTTATCCCCTCTCTCTCGCAACTTAATATACTTTCTTCAATACGGCTAAGCCACGAGCGAGGAATAACAAATACAACTTCATCAACTATTTTTCGATGGAGAACGCCGGGAATGTCCTTCAACAACCCAATTACCTTAATGTCTGAAACGTCCATACCTATCTTGTCTCGTTCGTCATCTATAACACCGACAATTTTTATCCCCCACTCGGGATGTTTTTTAACCATTTGAATGAACTTCTCAGCCCTTTTCCCGGTTCCCACAATTAGGAGATGTCTATAATTATTTTCTCCTAACCGCGAATGCTTGAAGCCCTCAATTATTACCAATTTCTCCAAACTTAGGAATCCAACACTCACAACCGAGAAGAGAATCGTAAAGATTCTACTGACATAGGTGAGCTTAAGTATAAAAATTATAGCCCCAGTTATTAGAGTGGCAAAGAAACCGGTTTTCATGATAATCCAAACTGTTTCTGTAAAACTCTTAGTTCTGAAGGATTCATATATGCCGTGAAAACTAAGTAGTCCGTACCATACAGGAAGAATAATCAATAATAGCCATAGGTACTTATCCAAAGGATGAATAGTCCCCATAACCACTCTTGAAGGAAATAGGTCAAGTTTATAAAATATATAGATATTTTTTCGAAGGAAATATGCTAGAATGAATGATGCGCCGACTATTAGAACATCAGTAAATACCATCATCTTCTTTAAAAATGCTTCATATTCTCTTATCATAATAACTAATCCTTCGAGATTTTACCGACTACCACTTGCCGATAACCTTTGTTGGTTAAATACCTTTTCATAGGCCTTTATTATCTGTTTTTTCGTGTGATTCCAAGCAAGCTCTTCTTCGATTCGTTTTCTTCCATACTCTCCCATTTCTCGTCTTCTTTTCTCATCGTTCAATAATTCCAAAATCTTATTCGCGAAATCTTCTATCTTGTTGGGTCTAGCGTACAGTGCGGCATCCCTAGCGGAAAAACGCGTCTCCTTCAAGTCAAAGGCAACAACTGGCTTGCTCATAGCCATATATTCCATAATCTTATTCATCGTTGAGATATCATTGAGCTCATTTTTCGGGTCGGGGCCAACGCAGACATCTGCTGCAGAAAGATACCTTACCAATTCCTCATCAGGAATTCTCCCCGTAAATAGGATATGCTCTTGCACACCGAGTTGAATGCTCATCTTTCTTAACTGATTGAACGAATCTCCTCCACCAATCAATACAAAAAGGATGTCCTTCCTCCTATGTTCTTTTACAATGATTTCGACTGAGCGCAGGAGGTAATCTACTCCATCTTGAGGCCCCATTACTCCCACATAACAGACCATATATCTCCTTCCCTTTTTTAGCCTCGGCTCGGCTTGGGATGGTTTGAGCTTTTCCAAATCTGGGCCCGTCCTTACGACAAAAATATTGTCCTGCCCCACGCCACCTCTTTCCGTGGCTATTTCTCTATATGACTCATTGGTCACCATTACCAAGTTAGCTGTTTTGTAGGACAATTTCTCCAAGAATAGCAGACCTCTGAGAAGTAATGGTTTTCTTGCCTCACCGAATCTTGCCTGATAAAGTTCAGGACACAAGTCGTGCTGGTCAAAGATAAATTTCTTGCCCAGAAGCTTGTAAAATGCTCCCAAAAGAAAGAATGTATCCGGCGGGTTACATGCGTGAATAACATCAAATCCTTCATTAAAGGCTATCTTCATAGATAAGAAAAATGTCATAAGCCAGCAATATGAAAATTCCCACAGGTAACTAAGAAAGCCGCTCGTAGGTGGGGGCATGCCGTAGCGCCAAAGAGTAATTCCATTTACCACTTCATATTTAGCATCGTCCTTTCCTCTAGGCGATATCACCGAAACCTTATAACCCTCTCCAGTAAGAGTGTTAGCTTCTAACCAGACTCTCCTGTCGAACGGAACCGGAAGATTTTCAACTATGATAAGTACCTTACCAACATATACCTTCGTATTTGCTTTTTGTCTCATTTTTTCCATTCACAATTCTAACCAGATCAATCAATATTTGGTCTTCCCGCATCAACTGGGGAATTTTCCTGAATTCGTCAGAATTATTTCCAATCACCAGCACTTCCGAATCTTTCAAAACTTTTTGAATAGATGAGCACATTAACGATGATATGTGAGGGATTTCTTTCTCAATATACTCTTTATTGGCACCGAAAATTCTTGCAATGGAAACATTCTTATCATAGATACTAATCTTATAGCCTTTCCCCAGTAAAGTCTCTATCAATTCAACCATAGGACTTTCTCGAAGGTCATCGGTGCCGGGTTTGAAGCTGAATCCGAAGATTCCTATCTTTTTCTTTTTGGTTTCGGTTATCAGTTTTATTCCCATTCTTATCTGGTTCTCATTGCTATCCAGTATGGAGCTAAGTAATGGCAATCTTAAGTCTTCTCTTTGCCCTTTGTACACTATAGCCCTCAAGTCTTTGGGAAGACAGGACCCTCCGAAGGCGAATCCTGGTTTAAGATAACACGAAGATAGATTAAGTTTTGTATCCATACAAAATATTTTCATTACTTCATGGCTATCAATTCCAAGTTTCTTGCATATATTACCTATTTCATTTCCAAAACATACTTTAAGCCCATGAAAAGCATTATTCACATACTTTATCATCTCAGCAACTTTTATGGAGGTTCTGACAACCGGAGCATCTATATTGGCATAAATCTCTTGAACAGCGTCCCCGCTTCTCCTGTCAAGCTCTCCAATAACTATCAGTGGAGGATGATAGAAATCATAGACTGAGCTACCCTCGCGCATAAATTCCGGATTCATACACATCCCAAAGTCAACTCCTGCTCTCTTCCCCGAGGTTTTCTCTAAGATGGGAATTATTTCACCGTCGACACTCCCTGGTAACACAGTGCTCCTGACTATCACGACATGGTACTTCTCTTTTTCGCGCAGACCGGCCCCAATCTCTGCAGATACCTTTTTAACATAACTCAGGTCCAGACTACCATTGTCATTGCTCGGTGTACCCACGCAAATCATAGATATTTCAGAATGTTCTGCCCCTTCTCTTTCATCCGTCGTAGCTACCAATTTCCTACTCTTTACCACCCTCTGGATGATTCCATCAATATCTTTTTCTACGACCGGACTTCTTCCACGGTTTATTATATCCACTTTGTTTTGGTTTACATCTACCCCGATAACGCTATGTCCACTGTCTGCCAGACAGGCAGCAGATACACAACCTACATATCCTAAACCGAACACGCTTATCCTCAAAATTCTCTCCAATCAAAATTTTCGAATTTCTTTTAGAGTTTCAACACTTTTTCTAAGCTACGCTTTGATAATTCGGCTACCAATCTTTGAAACCCTGTTAATCTCATTAACGCAAAAATGAATCCGCACTGCAGAAGTTTTACCTTTTAGTTCCTCTTACAAGTATTCTACGTTCACTATTGACAAAGGTTATATTATGAAATTTCTCCTCCTTAAACCAATTTATTACCTCATTTTCAGTATGGCGACTTCTAATTGGCGCTGACAAATCGACAAAAAGAAAAAAAGCGGTTGTCCTCAACGAGGCTCCGGGCATATTGAGTATTTTTTTGATTAAAGATAATGGAACTGCAACAATGTAGCAAAGAGAAAATAATACATTCTTTGGTATTCTGTGAGAAATTCTCAGGAAATCTCGCAATTTGTCACCAAAATCTTTATGTCGCGTAGGAAGTAGAGAGACAAACAATTTGCCAGACGATTTCACCAGATTACATAGACTTTTAAATGTACGTTTGGTGTCGCCGGTCAAAAATATGGAACCAAAGCTCCATACATAGTCAAAAGTCTCTCCTCTAAATGGTAAATTAAGCATATCTGCTTGAATTATGTTGGCATTTTCACAATGTTGGTAATCTTTATAAACATCCATTAAAGTAGAAGATATATCTATACCGAAAACTTCAGCCCCATCCTTAACCAAAGCTTTCACCAGTCGTCCACGCCCACATCCAGCATCAAGAATGAATTTGCCTCGTAAATTATCAGGGACAACATCCATATAGCGAAAAAACCGCTTTAGCTCTTCATCTTCTGTAATTCCATATAGAGTATCAACCTCAAACATTCCTTCTGCTACCTTAGTCCATGCAAAATCCCAACTTTCGGCTGTTTCTTTTCGGTTACCCAGATTAATAATCATTCTTGGTACACCCTTATTTATTTTAAACAGCTTTTGGCAATTACTACACTCAAGAAATCCTTCCATTATCTCCTCATTAACTGCTTGCGTCTCAATTAAAGTTAAGTCGTTCTTGCAATTCGGGCAACATAAAAAATTTAGTATTTCCCTTTTCATTTTTGTTCCCCTCCTAAAAGTGCTTCATTATGTCCACAATGAAGGGAAGAGGGTCTGCTATTGAAAATACTGCAAATTCTTTCTTTCCTTTCAGAGAATGGAGATAATCGGTTATCTTCATCTTCCTTCTTAGAATCTCAGTAGCTACAGTAGGAATATCCGTTATCAAGCGTATCCATTTTATATTCTCTTCAAAAGAGCTTATCTTCACGCTTTCGCCTAGCATGTCCTTATACAATAGATAAGGAAAATCCACACCAGCACGAATTGCCAAGGTATGCCATGCCCATATTCTCGCATTTATTTCTAACAACTGATATTTTCCATCCCTGGGGTCTTGCATGAATTCAACTTCTGAAAGGCCATAATAATTTATTAACTTTAAAATTCTCTTGCCAATATTTTCCAACTCCGGCACATCTATAGTTTCTGCATAGGTTGTCGAACGGCCAAAATCCATGGGACGCTGCCTGGCGCGTCTGGCAATAACTTTGCCCAATACCTCTCCATTCTTAAATAATGAACAAAATGAAAATAGGTTATCTGGCCCGCCAGGTACGAGTTCCTGAATCATTATTTCGGAACTATCGATAATAGAAAGCGTCTCCATATATTTCTGGACAAGTTCCTTTTTACTATTGACCCGAAGTGCCTTTTTTCTTGTCTTGTTAAAAAAATGCGTCTTTATTGAAGGTTTAATAATGACAGGAAAGTCTAAATCTAACCGTTCCAATTCGTCGAAATCCCCAGGGAAAAAAGTTTTCGGAATATCTATGCCGGATCTTTCAGCTAGCTGATAGGTTAACTTTTTATCATAAGCAAACCTCAGCACATCCCATGATGGAGTTGGAATTCTATAGTATTCGTTGAGTTCTTCTCTATTCTTAGATAGAACATAAACTGTTTGGTCGCTGGTTGGAAATAGTATCCAACCATTCAAGTTTTCTCTTTCTGCAATCTCTTTCAGGAAACTTAAAAAAGATATCTCATCGTGGGGATTAGGACATTTTATGAACTTCTTTCTGTAGCGTGAGAACCTTCCAATACATAATTCAGTGTCTAACAAACAAATTGGAATATCTTGCTTAGCTAAGCTCCTTAAAACACCCAGACCTGAAAAATCTCCCCCTATAATCACAACACCAATTTCCCTTTGTGTCAAATTATCTCCTGTCTCTTCGATTCCTGACCACAAGGACGGGAATATGAAACTCGGAATCTCTTGATGTAACAAGTGAGGTCCCACCTCTCTGACGCTGGAAAGTAGCTCAGCCCTCACTAATGTCTCACACTCACCTTCTTTCTACCACTACGAACACAATTTTGGCAAACTTTCTAATTCACCAGGACATCTAATAGTTCGAAAGTACCTTCGCCGATACTAAAACTCATTTGATAAGAATTTATTCCTATTCTCTTCGAACTCATCCATAGCTCTTTGATAGTCATCATGTCGGCCTATATCTAACCAGTAGTCAGTGCTTGGATAACCAATTACCTTTTCATTATTTCCCAGTATCCTTTTTACTAAATCTGGAAAATCTAACTTCTCGTTTTGGTTGATATAGCTCAGGACCTTAGTCTCAAAAACATAAATGCCCATGCTGACCAAGTATTTTAGATTAGGCTTCTCAATGTAATTAACAATCTCGCTATCTGTATTCAATTCAATTACACCGAAATCAATATCAACCGTCCTTTGATGCATAGCAATTGTGGCTATGGCCCCTTTTTCTTTATGGTAGTTAATAAGTGTTGAATAATTAAGCGTAGTTAAGACATCTCCGTTCATAACCAAAAAGGGACTGTCCAGACCGTTAATCAGGGAAAGAGGGCCAGCTGTTCCCAGGGGTTTCCCTTCTCGGGAATATTGAATATCTATTCCATATTTCCTTCCGTCTCCAAAATAGGTCTCCAGAAGCTCAGCTAAATAGCCTACAGCCATGGTCACCTTCGTAAATCCATGGCTTTTCAACTGCCTCAAGACTATATCTAGAATGGGGACATCTCCTATGGGCATTAGTGGCTTTGGAAAAATGGTCGTATATGGCGCTAATCTCGTTCCTTTGCCCCCAGCAAGTATAATTGCATCCACATTTCTCTCCTAAACGTTGTATATATAAGGTCTATACCTCTCTTGAAATTGAGAAAACCAATCTATTGTCCTTCGCAAACCCTCATCTAAAGAAACCTCTGGCTGCCAGCCAAGCAGATTTTTTGCTTTAGAATTATTGGCCACTAATCGTTCAACCTCACTTTTGGACGGTCTTACCCTTTCAGGATCTGACACAATTCTTACTTCTTTCCCAATCAATGAAATAATCTTATCTGCCAAATCACCGACAGAAATCTCAAATCCAGAGCCCAGATTAATAACTTCGCCAATAGACCTTTCAGATTCGGATACCTTAATAAAGCCTTCCACTATGTCAGCCACATAGGTGAAATCCCTCGTTGGCTCTAACGACCCCAGAAATACCTCGTTTCCAGCCAATACCTGGGTAATAATTGTTGGAATAACCGCTCTTGCAGACTGTCGTGGACCATATGTATTGAATGGCCTCACTGTAACAATCGGTAAATCATACGACCTGTAAAAGCTTTCGACAAGCTTATCTGCGCCTATCTTGCTTGCCGAATACGGCGATTGCCCTTGGAGCGGATGTTTCTCGTCAATGGGCACATATCGAGCTGTGCCATAAACTTCACTTGTAGAAGTATGGACTATTTTTTCTGGTCTGCATTCTCTCGCCGCGCTTAAGATATTCAAAGTTCCCATAATGTTAGTGTCTACCACATCTCTAGGATGAATGTAGGAGTAGGGAATAGCAACCAGTGCTCCCAGATGAAGAACAATATTAGCATCTCTCATTGCGTTTCTTACCGTTTCAGAATCCCTTAAGTCCCCGACGACCACCTCAATTTTTTCCTTAACAGAAGAGGGCAAAACTTCTATCCACCCCCAATCGTTACGGGAATCATAACGGACAAAAGCTTTGACTTCCGCTCCCAAGTGCACCAACCTTTCCGTCAAATGGCTACCTATAAAGCCACCAGCTCCAGTTACAAGAACCGTTTTTTGGCCCCAGTCCATAAATTATGCCTTCCATTTCCTACTGAACCTGTCGCCGCCAATAGTCCAGCAAATCTCTCAGTGTCTCCTCAAGCGGTATAATAGGTTCCCAGCCAGTTTGTTTGTGAATTTTCTCGAAACTTCCCACTTGTGCAGGAATATCGGATATCCGCATTCTTTCCGGGTCTTTCCTTATAACGATGTTTTCTCTTGCCATCTGCAACAGAATCTTCAAAATCTCGCCTATAGAATAGGCCTTTCCTGAGCAAATATTGTAGACTTCTCCCCAAATCCCCTTTTCCGATGTTAACCAATAGGCCCTGACAACATCTCTAATATCTACGAAGTCCCTTTTAGCCTCCAAATTGCCAACATGAATTGCCTGTTCTTGCTTACCTTTTTCAATGAGTGCTATCTGGCGAGCAAAGCCAGAACAGACAAAATTTTCTCTCTCGCCCGGCCCTGTGATATTAAAAGCCCTCGTCCGGACAATCTTCAACCCATAATTCTTATGGTATTGATATCCAACCATATCCTGCGCCAGTTTGCTTATTCCGTAGGCGCTCAATGGACGAAGAGGATTGGTCTCCTTGACTGGATTTTCATTTTCAGACACCAATCCATATTCAGCACTTGAACAGGCGATGTGAATTATTGGGTCAATCCTTAGCTCTCTAACTGCCTCAAGCAAATTGATAGTGCCAAAAACATTCGTAGTATAGAATCGCTCAGAAAACTCCCGTGGATTCGCCTGAAAGGTCAAACCTGCCAGGTGGAAGATTTTGTCAGGTCTAATCTCATCTATTGTTTCCTTCACTTCTTCTTTTTTCAGCATATCACAATTAAGAAACTTAACATCTTCCAAGAAGGGCTTAACACCCTCACTGCCATTTCCTGCGATATCAATTCCATACAGCTCTACTTCCTGGCTCTCATTATTTCGAGACAGAATGTATTGGGCTAAATGGATTCCTGTAAATCCGGCTATTCCTGTAATTACTATTCTCATAGAAGACCTTGAGTTAATTCTCTGTATAGTGCCACTATCTTCCTGGCAACCTTTCCTGACGAGAGATGTCCGATACTATCTCTTCCGTTAGTCCTCATTCCATCATCAAGGACTAATTTTATCTTATCAGCAATGGCAGACGGGTCTTGCTCGCAAACATAGCAGTTCCGGGTATCCTTGATTATCTCTGCAGCATCACCAACATTGACAGAGACGATGGGTAGGTTACAGGCCATAGCCTCTTTTACCACAGTAGGAGAACCTTCGGAATCGGAAGTTAACACTAACACATCGCAGGCGTTCATGACCAATGGAACTTCAGCATAAGGCCGTCCATTATTGTTCAAAATTACCGGGACTATATTCTGGCTATCTTTCTTGAGCAATTCCACAGTTCTCTCAAAGATATCAAATCTTTTTTCTCTCCTTTTAGGACTGCTGGGAAATAAAACAAGTCTCTTGTTAGATGGAAAACCTAATTTTTCTCTCGCCTGTTTTCGAGGTATTGGCCTGAAAAGTCCAAAATTAATCCCGAAAGTAATCAAGGATACCTTACCAGGATCTGCCCCTAACTCGCAAATGAGGCTTTTTCCTATGCCAGAACTAACCGCAATGAGATGATTAGACCGCGAGATAACAAATCTCTGTAATCCTTGATAGATCCTATTCCTCAAAGGTTCTCTTAAAGCATCACTTCCAACAAAAGTTATTATCAGAGGTCTTCTTTTTATGATTGCTGCGAATAAGGCAGAGTGAAACCCGTAATACGCATGAACTATATCGTAAGAACGAAAAAGCAAACAAAAAATATATTTCAAAACAAAAGGAAAGTAAGCAACAAAACCTGTCCGATCCTTCACCACTTTTACTATCTCCAAGCCCTGGGCTTCCAGTTCCTCTACTTGCTGCTTTATAAAGGTCCCCAGATGACAGTTCCTGCCAGGGTACATATTACTAACCACCAAAACCTTCACTTGTTATATCCTCCCTCAAGCCACGAAAAGCTTACTCCACAACTCAAAAGTCAAAAGCCTGGAGATAAGTTCTATGTGATTACATTTACCTCTAATATGCTCTTCCAGGATACGCTCCACGGTCTTAATATTTAAGATACTTCTACCATAAGCTTCTCCATCCAATAATGTCCTGCGAATAAAGCTGATTAAATTCCCATTTTCTCTTGACCATTGAACATACTTGGTAAAAAGACCAATTGACTGACCTCTGAAATGTCTAACCTGAATGAGCTTTTTATTGAGCTCTTTAATCTTTTTGTTCAAATGTTTCTTAACTAAACACAAGGTCATTTTTGCAAAAGTACTGCTGGCATAGATAGGCAACCCGGTCTTTTCCCACGGAATTTTTGAAAGTTCGGGGAAAAATCTTAAAAAGGCTCTGATATATAGCTGCCGATACATTCTCTTACTGGGTGGAAGAGTAATAATAAAATCGATTAGATTGTTGTCAAAAAAAGGACTTCTAATTTCCATGAAAGTTCTTTTCACAAGATTCCCATAATTTATCAAGCGCCGCTGTCGTTCAGCAGCGTTCGCATAGTCCAAAATATTATAAACAGAAATAGACCTCCATTTTTGACAAATGTTTCTGATAATTTCTCCAGGCCAATCCTTAATTTTTTCATGATAAAACTCGGTAAAAATAGACCTGCATAGGCTAGGCTCAATACGAGGTTGAAAAAGGTTTGAAACCAATAATTTTTCCTTTCCTAAGAAAATATCAAGTGGCCTAAAAAAGCTACCAATAACTTTCATTCCGTCAAGGCAAACATCCGTGTAGTCTCTTATCAATTCAAGTTTCATATTTCCAACAGAATGGAGAAAAGATATCATCCCATCAGTAATGTTTACTATCTCTTTTGCATAACTAATAATATCGTTAGGTGAT
>Ga0315309_1000819_pt1 | contig 19026 bp, 14 predicted proteins | sample TDP4_MG_FD_203080 | JGI IMG/M metagenome (GOLD analysis project Ga0315309, IMG submission 203080) | Freshwater sediment microbial communities from Lake Towuti, South Sulawesi, Indonesia - TDP4 | ecosystem: Environmental > Aquatic > Freshwater > Lake > Sediment | place: Indonesia: South Sulawesi... | reverse complement strand
CTGGCGTTGTCCCCTTTGCGCCGCCTTGCCAGATAGTTAAATTGCCTTTAAGATTATTGCCTTCATCATAGATTTCAGTGAATATGTAATTCAGATCGCTTGTGCCATCCCCTGTAACATCCACTACCTCTATGGCAAAAGTCGTACTGGCATTAGTTTTGAGTCCTATAGCTTTAGAATATGTCCTATTGCCTCCTTGAGGTGCTCTCAAGCCAGAAAGCGAACAATAAGCCCCTTGAATATTCGCTACCAGACCAGAATCAATGCTGGTGTCGTCCCACTGTAGACTTAATCCTTCCACACCTACGCTAGCGCTTAAGAATAAGCTATTATAGATTGTTGCGCTTACTGTGGCTATAAGCAGTGATGCCAACAATAGCGTTATGAATTTTAGGCTTTTCTTATAGTTTATTTTCATTTTATTGCTTCACCTCCTTCCTTCTTTTTCTTTCCTTTAACGTGTCTATCCATATTTTTGCGAGCACGTAGACACTGACACCTAAGACGAGAACGCAGGCCAATGCAAGGGCTATTGCTGAAACAACGAATGCTGCCTCTCCCCACGACGGCTTGTATAGGGCATATATGCTTGCACCTGTTATCGCTGTGCCTGCGCCTATGGCAATGTACCACCATTTGGGCTTGAAGAAGACGTATGTGCCTAACCCCACAACCACAATATCGAAAGCTACAATGCCTATGAAGGTGGCTTCCCAAGACATATGAGGAGTCATTATCAGCGGATGAACAGCAACATCAGCATAATTGGACAGGAAGAAGGCAGCCAAAGTCAGAGCTGGAAATGTAACTGTGAACATTAAAACCTTCGCGTAATTCAGCAGTTTCTTCATTATGCCAAGATAAGCATTGACTGCAATGATGTTTGCCAAAGCCACGATTAGATACAGAAGGCTGTACCAAAAGCGCATGTACTCGCCAAATAACGCCATGAACTCTCTGCTTACGAGTAGCTGTCCAAAGCCTGCCAAAGCCGCTAGCTGATATATGTATGGTAGTTGCCATGGAAAATGCTTGTCCAACAAGCATGTCAGCAGACTTATTGCTAGAAATAAGTCTATGCCTAGCAGTGCGAAGAACTCTGGCTGTAGTGGGGAAGGCATTTCCGTGTCGCATCCGAATGTCTGGTTTCTTTTTATTTAAGTCGTATGAATTCGGAATCAAAATCCGAATTCTACAATAAAAAGCAAGGTAATAGAAGATAAATCTTCTGTAGTAATATTTAATACACACTACAAATCTTCTCACTACCCTAGCCATTTCCATCCGAAACTATTTTTTAGGAAGTGCTACGGCAGAAACTCCAAAGCGCTTGTGAATCTCTCTAACTAATGTTTCTGCATAACCGATGCGGAAGTTATCTGTAATTACGGCCTTAGGTTTTGAGCGTCTTACATATTCTATTAATCCATCAAAGTCTGAATGGTCGCTTAATGCTATAATATATTCTTTATCAGCGATTTCTCGACAAGGAGAATTAAACTCCCAACCACTCACAAAGATGCGGAAACTGCCAGAGCCAACCTTACTTCTTGAGCCCATATGATAAAAAGCAATGCAAGGCAAATTTCTTTCTAACAACTCCTTCGCTTCCCTTTCTTCAGAAAGCATTAAACGTCCAAGACGCATACCGAACCTTTCACAAACCCTAGAAACATGAAAAACCCTTTCAGGAACAATGAAGGGAGCTTCAACACCAGCCATGTGCAAAATCTGCATAACCTCTTGAAGTTTGCCATGATAACCAAAAACATACAATGTGCCTTGCTTCAACCCCTCTTCCACTAAAGAAACAAGCAAATCCTTAACATTTTTGTCGAAAGAACGTTTACACCTTGGGCTTCCATAAGTGGCCTCCATAACAAGAACATCAGCATCCAAAACTGGAGTCTCATCAACCCTAAAATCTCCAGTATAAACTATCCTAGTTCCTTCAACATCCTCAACAAGCACCTGAGCCGCACCCAAAATATGATCTGCTTGAAAAAACGTTATGCGTTCCTCTTCATGTTGAAGAGTTTTGCCATAATCAAGCGTCTCCACAAAGCCACCCATCAGAAAAAGCGGCCCTCTCATAACATCAATCAAATCCTTTGTGGCTTTGGTCATCAAAACTTTTCCGCATGTTCTTAGGCTTTGCCGCAAACCTATCATGTGGTCTGCATGGGCATGTGTAACAACTCTTAATGGTTTACTTTCGTCAAAAGCGTCGCAAGCAACATTCCTTCCGAGCAGAACAGCTCCTCTATGGGTTATTGTAGCTTTTACAGACAAAATCAGCACCGTTTATAGGGAGAAGTCATTAATTAATGTTGCAATAAACTTTGTTCCCTTAATAAAGCTCTCAATTTTCAGGTTCTCGTTGGGCGCATGTGTGTTAGCTTCAGAATGACTGCATCCAACTGAAACAACTGGATACCCCAGAAAGTTTCGGAATAAATGCATAGGTCCGGAACCTGCACTAATGGGGTAAATCACAGCCTTCTTACCATAAACCTTCTCTGCGGTATCTGCAACCAACTTCACAAAGGGATGATTAATTGGTGTTCTTGTTGGCTCAGTAGAGCCATGCTTGATTATTTCTAAATCTCCAAAACCATGCTTTTTCAAATGTCTAACAAGTTTTTGGTAGATTTCTTTAGATTTTTGGTTTGGAACTAGTCGAAAATCAAGTTTTGCTAAGGCTTCATGTGGCAAAACAGTCTTGGAGCCCTTGCCAGTATATCCCGATACAAAACCGTTAATAGTGCATGTGGGCTGGTACAATAACGCTTTCAGAGCTTTCAATCCAGACCTGTTTTGCAAAAATTTCTTTAAGCCCAACTCTTTCTTAGTTTCCTCTTGTTCAAAGGGAATATTTTTTAAGCATTCAATTTCTTCGGAAGGAGGAGATAGAACGTTTTCGTAAAAGTTTTCGATTAAAACGTTTTCTTTGTTATCCTTTAAAAGGTTCAATGCCCACACGAGGCGCCAAGCGGGATTTGGGATAATTGGTGCATTTGCAGAATGGATGTCTTTAGACGCACCGCTAGCTTTTATTTCGACGGATAAAACTCCCTTTAACCCTAAGTACAGATTTGGTCTGCCACGTCTATCTGTGCCGCCGAACTCCCAGATGGCTGCATCTGCAGAAAAGAAATCCTTATACTTTTTTATTATTGGTTCAAGATGGGGACTTCCAATTTCTTCTTCTCCATCAACAAAGAATTTTATGTTGACAGGCACATCACCTGTAACTTCTAATAATGTTTGAACAGCCTTTAGTCTCGAGACAAGATTGCCTTTGTTGTCTGATGCCCCTCTTCCATAGATTTTTCCGTCGGCTATTTTACCGCTAAATGGCTTATATGTCCATTTTTCAAGGGGTTCTGGTGGTTGCACATCGTAATGATCATAGAAGAGAAGAGTTTTACTGGATTTTTTAGACAATTTTTCTCCGTAAACAACCGGATTTCCCCTTTCACTGGTGAAAATTTCTGTTGAAAGTCCTATTTCCTGCATCATTTCTTCCACGAGTTTTGCACATGTTTCTATTCCTTCGCCTTTTGCTGAAACGCTAGGTTGCTTAACAAGCTTAGCAAGGTCTTCTACAAAATCGTCGGTATGAACATCAATGTATTCGTAAACTTTTTCTAAGCTCATCTTCATCACACTACCCAGTTTTTGGAGCAAGCCAATCGATAAGTTCCCTTGGATTTTCACATTCTATCTCAACCTTTATTGGTCCTAAAGGGGATTCTGCCACCTCTTTAGAAAAGGAAACATGTCCTGCATACGCAACCTGCTTATTCATACAGAAGTTTATGGTCTTTCCACTTAGCCCCTCGAAGAGGGCTCCTCTGGCAGCGTCGCGGATGCGTTCTCTACGCAATAAATTGTAAAGTTTTGTAAGTGTTTCGAGCCCTTTGGCTTCTGCAACTAGAAATTCACCCTTATGTAACGGTTTTTTCTGCACTGGTATGTTGCCGAAAATGTTTTCGATAGCCCTTTCCACTTTGTCTTCAGATTCTGTCGGGTTAATTTCAACTTCCACATAAACGCTTATTTCATCCATTTCTCCTCAACTCTCCTCAAAACTTCCTTAATTTTTTCTTTCAAAACTTCCAGCTTTTCCTCATTAACTATTAAATATTCAGCCGTTGTTATAGCGTTTCCTAATCCGACGCTTAACTCTCTCATGTCTCTTTCATGAAAGATTTCCCAGTTTTTAGGGTCGTCGCTTCTTTGGCGGCGGTAAAGCCTTTTAAACCTTGTTTCTGGTAATGAGTGAATAGCTATGAAAGTGAATTTTCGAAAGTGTTTTTTGAATTCTTCAACTTCGCTCAGGCTTCTTATGCCATCTACAATGATTTTATGCTCTTTAGCTTTCTTTATTTTTGGGATGCATCTTTTGGCTATAATGCTGTTTCCCTCTCTTTGCCTTAACGCAATCATTATTTTTCCAATGTTTTCTGGGTTTGGTTCCAAACCTCTCTTTGCTGCTTCTTCTCTCACCACATCGCCCATCACCACAACACCGTAGCCACTTCGTCTTGCGACATTAACAGCTACAGATTTTCCCGCTCCAGGCATCCCAGCCAAACCTATAACAAGTTTATCATTCATTTATCAATCGTCCTTTGTCTTAAGTTTTAAACGCAATACTAATCTTTTGCGTTTTTAATTTCAATAGTTTGCTTCAAACCGAAAAGGTGAATATTCTGGCGATGCTATAGTTGCCAAACTATTCTAGAAGATTTTTCCGCAAACATTATGTTTTAACTAAACTATTTTAGATTAGGAAAAGGAAGATGTTAAAAAGAACAATTTCTAGAATGATGTTAAAACTACTTTTAGTAAGTACTTTAGCATTGGCATTTAACATTCAACCAGTTAAAGCAGAGCCGAGAACTTGGACTGTGGATGATGATGGACCAGCAGACTTCAACACAATACAGGATGCAATAAAAAACTCAAGCGTTGGAGATACGGTGTTTGTGCATATTGGAGTATATTACGAAAATGTGGTTATAAACAAGAGCATATTACTTGTCGGAGAAAATAGAAGCAGCACCATAATTTACGGAAATAGGACGTCAACAATCGTTTACGTAAATGCTGACAATGTTCAAATTTGCAGTTTTACAATAGAGGGAAACGGAAGTCAAATCAGAGGCATATACTTAGAATATAGCAGAAACGGCACAATCAAAGAAAACTATGTAAAAAACAGCGGATTTTACGGCATTTTATTAGATCGCTCGGATGCATGCAACGTAGGAGATAATATAGTAAACAACGTAACGAATGGCATATCGATAGTCGTCTCTAGAAATTGCAACATCAGCAAGAATCAAATATCAGACTGCTATTATGGACTTTCACTTCTAGATACTGGCGTTTGTTTTCTTAGACAAAATAACATGACGAACAATCAACGTAATTTTAAAGTTACTGGGATAACAGTTACAGATTTTATTCACGATATAGACTTTTCGAATACTATCAATGGAAAACCTATCTGTTACTTGGTTAATCAACATGACAAACTGGTTTCCACTAATGTAAGTTTTGTAGGAGTTATAAATTCAACTAACATTACAGTGGAAAACTCGGAAATTTCTCATAACATGTGGGGAATAATTCTAGCTTATACAGATAATTCTTTAATAAGAAACGTAACGCTGACACTCAACGATTACGGTATAAGAATGCTCCACTCTAAATATTGTATCATTAGTGAAAGTAATGTCACCAATAACTCATACATCGGAATAGCGTTAGACCATTCTAACAATTGCCACTTTTTAAGCAATAATATGTGCAACTCTAGAAGTGGGATATATTTACGAAACAGTGACTACTGTACTATTAGTCGTAATTACGTAAACACTAACGGCACCTATGGTATGTATTTGGAGAATTGCAGCTACTGCATTATTAGCGAAAATAAAATAGAAAATAATTATGACGGTATTGCTCTTCATCACTCAAATTGTAGCAGCATATACCATAATATGTTCCTCAATAACACAAAAGAAGCGTACTGTCATGACTCCACGAATAACTGGGACAATGGCTTTGAAGGCAATTTTTGGAGCAACTACGATGGTGCAGATACAGATTATGATGGCATAGGCAATTCGCACTATGAAATAGATGAAAACAACATAGACCAACATCCATTGATGGGCATGTTTTTAGGTTTCAATACTCCTTATGGCTATCAAGTTAACTTTATTAGCAATTCTTCAATCTCTGATATTGAATTTGGTTTAATTGATTCATTTAATGCAACATTGACTTTTAACGTTACTGGAGACGCTGAAACTCGAGGTTTCTGTAGAATTTGTATTCCAAAAGTTTTGATTAACGGTTCCTATATTGTAAGATTTAACGGAGTTATCAATTACTCTCAAGTTAGAGAACTATCATGCTCAAATGAAACATACGAGTATCTTTACATAAACTACAGCCATGATAAGCAGAGAATAGAAATCAGTGGAACAACAATGATTCCAGAGTTTCCCTTATTCATAATCATGCCAATGTTAATGATTGCAACTATATTAGCAGTTATAAGCTACAAAAGAAGACATTCCAATTGAGAGAACATTTTTATTTTTGGTTTTGGTATTGCTTTCTTGCCGGATGATGAGAAGGCATTAGTTTGACATTTGGATGAAATCTCAGAGTTACTCGGACGGCGATTTGCGATTAGGCTTTTAAATGCTCCATACATAAAGGGTATTTGGCGATGCTAGTGTCTACGGCTTCACGTGGCTCTGATTCAGCTTTTTTGGAAACTGCACTAAAAGGGAAAACTCTCCTTGTTTATTGGTATCTATTACAACAGCCAACGCACACCGTCGGCATTCGTGAAATTCAGCGTGCCCTCGGCTTTTCTAGTCCAAGCATTGCTGTGCATCACCTTGAAAAGTTGCAGGATTTAGGACTTGTTCAGAAAAAGGGAACAGGCGAGTACGTGCTTCAAGATGAAGTAAAAGTCGGAATCCTAAGGTTTTTCACTCGTATGGGTCGTTTTCTAGTGCCTCGATATCTCTTCTACTCAGTTTTGCTTTCCACAATGCTAACAGCCTATTTGACCCTATGCACCTTGTGGCACATAACTCCCAGCTTTTATGCTGTTATGTTTGGCTTGATTGCATCCATTATTTTTTGGGTTGAAACTTTTAGGCTATGGAGGGCAAAGCCGTTTTGAAGCCTAGACATGCTGTTCTAAAATGTAGACTTAAAAGCTACCATTTCCTCTACTTTTCAAAGAGGCAGGTACTTTGAGAAAGATTCTAATTTCCTCCGTGTTCGCTGTGGTTTTGGGGATTCTACTAGTTCTGATTCCGCTCATTGTACTTGCAGACATCAAAGCTGAAAACCATGACGAAGCAATGTCCTATCTAAACGCTCTTCCTGAACAAATGAAAAAATTTGAGAGAACTACAAATGGTTTAGATACTCCAGCTTATTTAGCTGCTGATCTTCAGATACTAGCCGTAAGTTTTGCAATTGCATTTATTGCGTACGCATTGATTAAACGTAGAATATTTTAGAGATGGATTAGAAATATCTTGTACTAATTTTAGTACAATGATGTTCTAAAGCGTAGCATTAAGACTTCAAACTCCATTTTTTATCATGCTAAACTGTAAAGGTGAAATAAAATGAGAAATGTGAAAGTTGTAATTTTAACATTGCTTATCAGCATAAGCGCCATTGCAATGTTATGCACTAATGTAGAATATTGTACGGCTACACTCAAAAAGTTTCAATCATACGAGGAGCTAAAAGAATTCTTGCAACATAAAATAGACTCTAAACAGCATCCCTATTTATCGTTTTTAGAATCCTTTGGTTCAGCCAGGCTTAACGCTATTGATGGCTATGACTATTCTAAAACCAACATTCAAGTTGAAGGAGTAGATGAAGCAGACATCGTTAAAACCGACGGCGAATACATCTACATAATCTCTGGTCAAAAGGTGGTTATTGTAAAAGCTTACCCCGCTGAAGAAGCAGCTGTCCTATCAAGGATAACCGTGAATGGGACATTAAAGCAACTGTTCATAAACAGAGAAAGACTGGTAATGTTCTATGAGAGCGGTTCATGGGATGAAGCCAAAACTTTCATTAGCGTATATAATGTATCGAACAAAGTTAATCCAGTACCTAAAAACGAAATTACTGTTGACGGCCAATATTTCAGTTCTAGAATGATTGGCGACTACGTTTATGTTGTCGTTAGAAAAACCGCGTCACTTATTGAAGGCGAAGTAGCGCTTCAAAAAATTTATTCCGAAGGCGCGTACAGGATTATACCTGCCACTGACATTTACTATTCGAATATCGCTGACTGCGGATACATATTCACCACGATTGTGGCTGTAAATGTGTTTGAAGACGCACAAGAGCCAGCTGATGAAACAATATTGTCGGGATGGACAACAAACATATACGTCTCGCTAGAGAACATCTATTTGGCTATAGGTTACGGAGACGCTACAATTCTGCATCGAATCTACATTGAAAACGGCGAAATTTCCATTGCCTCCGATGGCGAAGTCCCTGGATACGTCTTAGATCAGTTTTCCATGGACGAGCATGCGGACTACTTCAGAATAGCAACAACATCTCAAATAACAAGTTCACCGGGAGAACCATCATGGAGACTTCTAAACCAGCAAAATAATGTTTACACCTTAAACATGGACTTAGACATGGTTGGCAAATTGGAAAACATTGCCCCAGGAGAAAAGATTTATTCAGTACGTTTTATGGAAGACCTATGCTACCTTGTAACTTTCAGAAAAGTTGATCCACTTTTCGTAATTAATCTTTCAGACCCCTATAGTCCAGAGATACTTGGTGAACTGGAGATAACAGGGTATTCTGATTACTTGCACATATACGATGAAAGTCACGTTATAGGCGTAGGCAAAGAAACAATACCAGCCGGCGAAGGAGACTTCTCGTGGTATCAAGGAGTAAAAATATCCCTTTTCGATGTTACAGATGTAACCAAACCGAAAGAGCTAGCAAAATACGAAATAGGTGACAGGGGAACAGACTCGCCAGTTTTAAGAGATCATAAAGCATTCCTATTTGACAGAGAAAAGAACCTTCTAGTTATACCAGTTTCAGTCGCAAGAATAAACGAGAGCAAATATCCAAGGGAAGTTCCTCCATTCGTTAGTGGAGAATTCGTGTGGCAAGGTGCATACGTTTTCACAATATCGCTGTCGCTCGAAGAGAAAATCGTATTAAAGGGAACCATAACCCACATTGAAAAGGGCAATGTTCACAACAGTTCATACCATATTACGCGAGCCCTTTACATAAACGAAGTTCTCTACACAATTTCAGAAAGCAAAATCAAAATGAATTCTCTATTAGACTTGAGCGAAATCAACGAATTAAGCCTTAACGAGTAAAGGAGGCTACACATTGACTCTAAGCGAGCTAGTCAAAATGCTGGGAGACTTCGCCGAAATCGCAGTAACAATTCTACTTGCCTACGTAGTGTACAAAATAGCAAGCCTCATAGAATCACTCAACAGTAAAATTAAGGGAGAAAGAAGCCAATAACTTGCGGGTTGAAAACCAAATGCCATCAAGACATTTATCATACTTTATTGAAGAAAGAAAAGCGAAAATGAAAATTCCAGAATCTCTAGAAGGTAACCAAAAAATACTTGACGAAAAATCGATTACACTAGCGCAAATATGTCTCCGTTGCGCAAGAAAGTTTCCATTCAAAAGAGGACGCAAACGCTGTCCAAGTTGTCAAGGTCTTCTTAGAACTAAGACATTGATACTTAAAGTTCCCTAATTTTAGTTCAATCTATGGTTAATTCTAGGTTTCTTGGATAATAGTTATTTGAACAAGAAGCGTGATGGAATACTGGGATAACGCAAGAAATAATATTAAGTGAATGTTTAGCTTTGAAATTCAATGGTTAGTATCTATGTTTTTGTGATTATGAAGTTTGTGGATTCTTCTGGGCATGTTGGTGTTCCGTCGTCTTGTGGCATGTTAGTGTAGGCGTTGGCGTATATTGTGGCGACTCCTATGTAGGCCCATTTTGGAATTTGCAGGTCGATGATGAAGATTTCTGTTTTTCCTGGTCTAATCACCCAATCTTGTAAGGTAACTAAGCCGATGGGGACTCCGCACTCGTCATAGACAACTATGGTTAGGGTTGCGGTTTTGGTAGTGAAAGCAATGTTTTGCACGGTTAAGTTGAAGTGTACGTGTTCACCTTTGGCGAAGATAGTCTTAGCGTCGCCGTACACATCAACTGTCTCTACTTGAGTTATTTCTACGATCCAGCCGACTTTGAAGGTGAGGGTGTCGTTGACTATATGCTCTGCAATGTCCACGGTAGCATAAACAGTCCAGTTTCCGAATACAGTTTCTTCAGGGTCTTCGCAGGGCCATGGAATGCGAAAGCTTATTGTGGCAACGCCGTTTTCGTCTGTGGTGTTGGTTCTATAGAGGTATGATTCTCCAGTGGGATTTTTCACTTCGAAGGCGACGGGTTTGTTTTGCACCGGGTTGCATCTGTATGAGACATAGGCATAGAGGGTAACTTCTTCTTGGGGTGCAAAGACATCACAAAGTTGGTTTAGACCGTATCCGTTGAAGGGTATCTTTTCTGAGTAGATGTCAATGTAGGGGCCTGTAATGTTTTTTAAGGGGAAGTCCTCGACTTCGCCGAATCGTGCTCGATACATGTGTTCCCATACAGGAGCGATTTGGTCAGGCGAGAACCCTGGAACCCCCCAGACTGGGGCTGGAGTTGGAGGCGGTGGGATTGGAGGGTCTGGGTTAACCAAGCCTACGTGCTCTCCATAATCCAATCTGAATCTGATCCATCTCGGAACGTCGCCTTGAGCCACGAAGACTGATGAGAGTAGCAGTACACGAGTGATAGGTGGTGATACGGCTGGAAAAGCGCCTGGAGGTGCTATAAGTGAGAGGTCGTGGGGCTGCAAGACCGTGTGTTCAGCTGGGACATCAAACAAGCCGTTCCAGTTCCAGTCGAAGAAACCGTTCACGTAAATAAGCCTGTTTGGTATTGACTGGTATCGACCTCCTTCAGCATCCCATACGCCTAAGTAATTCGTAGATACGTAGTAGAATACTGTTACTGGTTGTCCTGGAATCCAAGGTGGCGGTGGGTTAAACCAGAAGTTGACAGGTTGCGGATGGTCGAAATGATCGTTATCAGGGATAACACTGCATGGAAGGTTGGGGTTTTTTAGGACATCTTCATCGTAGGGGGCTGGCCATAAGGCGTCAACTTCGTTGCTGCATTCACCAAACCCGCGGCCTAATGGCAATCCAAACCATTCGTTTCCATCATCCCAGTGAAGCGCACCACCAAGGGCGGCTACCGTGTCGTATGTAATAGGAGCGTCACCAAGGTCTCCTGTGTATGGGTATCTAAGCCTGCCGTCTGACACTAATATTGGATCTGAATTGGGTGGAACACCAAAAGGTGGTCTGCGATCAACGCCAGAGGCTGGAGGTGTTGGTATTGGCGAGATGCAAGGCCATGGCTGTCCAAACTCTCCAAACAAGATGTCATTTTTCACTTCAAGGGCTGTTTTCCACGGGAACATGGCGAAGGCAAGTGATGCCACTCCTGATACGTGGGGTGCAGCATATGAGGTGCCATCATCCCAGAATACCCCCCACCCTACTCCGCCTCCGTCAAATCCTACTCCAGCACCATCGAAGAGGAGGCTCGGAATATCTTCTCCTGGCGCCGCAAGGTCTACTGAAATCCTTCCGTAGTTTGAAAAGTCTGCTATATGGTCTAAATGATTCGACGCTGCCACGGATATAATATTGGGTAGAGGATAGTTGCATGGGTAGCTGGCTGGACCATCGTACTTCCAATTGTTTGGAACGTCCCGAGGTCTGCCGTCAACGTGTTGGTTATCCACGTGTCGCTCATCGTAACGAAAAGCTCTTAAAACGCGTAACCAATCTGGGTCAAAAAGATCGACAAAGGAACCAGCAGGCATTCCAGCTGGCGGTTTTAGCCTTAAGTCATCACTACTTACCCTTCCATTTAGGTCGTCATCCAAATAAATTGGTTCGCCTGGGCTATACCAGCCGTCTCCGTCTGAATCGACATAGCCTTCAATTAAATCAAGAACTCCGTCTCCGTCCAAGTCTTCTGTACCTAACCCTACCAACGGAAGCCCTACATTGGGGTCACCAGCTGCCACATTGTTTACAAATCTAAATACTATCTCAGTATTTCCTAGCACAAGTCCAACTGGTTCGATTCGTCCATCGTTAACAGAAACCATTCCATTTCTGTCATTATCAAGATAGAAGAAAAGTTCTCCAGGGTCAATATTGCCGTTCGTATTTAAATCCAACCATATTACTCCTATAGGATCGATTACGCCATCGCCATCTATATCTTCATGCAAGAATTTTATCAGTGGAGTAGCTGCGAGCGCATCCCAATCGCCAGCAGCCACTTCTGTCCCAGCAGCATAAGTTCTTGTTGCATCTTTTTGAGGTGGATGTGCTGGGCCTGTATGGAAAGCAGTTACTTCACTAAGTCGATCGTCTAAAGAAGTAATCGTTTCACTGTCGTCAAAATCCCAATAAATGTATTCGCCAATATCAACATCCAGTGCCTCATTCCCTGCTGCTGTAACGAACAATATGTCACATGCTCCGGCTAAAGCTATCCACAGTTGTCCTGTTATATCATAAATTGGGCCACCAGCACTATAATTGATGACCCTAACGTTTGCGCCTAGTAGTCCACCAGTCAGCCACCATGCCAACTTCATAAATATCGCATATGCCATGCTAGAAACGAAGGCCTCCCTCGAAAAACCATCCGGCGTTCCAGCTCTCAAAGGCATTATTAATGCGTGCCAATTTACTCCGGCAATGTTTAACGGGTTATCGCCAATTGCCCCTATTATACCCGACACGAAAGTTCCATGGCTAAAAAGAGTGCCTGGCGGGAGTCCTGGAAGCGGTTCCGCAGCTGCATCAAAGGGATCGAAGCCTACTGGAGGAACAAAACTGAAACCATCAAAAAGATTACCAGCCAAATCTGGATGAGAAGTGTCGACTCCCGTATCTATTACAGCGACCACAGGATTTCCATTCCTCCACAAATTATACTCATCAATCAGCGACCAAGCTTGTGGCATGTCTATGTCAGCATCAATTGTGCCTGCAGTCTGCCCTGCATTGAGTAAGTTCCATTGGTCACTAAAGCGAGGGTCACTTGGATACAACTGGTGAACCGTAAGCGGTTGGATGAAGTTTGGCTCGGCGAATTCAACAGTTGCTTCATTTTCAAAAAGATGAACTACTTCCCAAACAGTGCGATTATCGGTAATTTTTAAAGAAAAGAACTTAGTTAGATTAAAGCCCATTTCCACAACATTTGGCCAGTACTCCCCAGTCAAATTCATGCCAAACTGCGTCATATTCATCTTAACTTCAGTGCCCAACCTCGCTATAGTTTCGCTAATTGTCTCATGAGTCACATTTTCATAAAAATGAACCAAAAGCTCACCTGGAACATAGTCTGCCTGATTCAATTCAGAGAATAGAAACTCTTTCACATCACTATACTCGATAGAGGAAGAGCTAGACACAGGAACCAAGGAAACTATAGCCAGAGTCAAAATCCAGAGAAGAACAAAACTCTGAACACTTCTCTTCAAATTCATATTCCTCTAACACTCCTTCTCTCAACATCTTGAAAGAATAAACTCAAAGCATTCAAATGGACTAAGAATAATCCTATTGATGCCAATTTCGTAATCAAGTCTCCTTCCCCCCGCCGAACGCGATATGTATTCTTCTAGTATTTCTATTTTATGAAAACATCTTCTATAGAATCAAAAGGCATCGCCATCTACCATCCATATACTTACATTACAATTCGAAAAAAGCCTTCAGACGCAATCCCAGACGCACTCCTTTTCTTTCTAACAATCAATCTTTCAAAGAGCGTTCACATTCGCATTTAAAAAATGTTTGAAACCAAGTACGCAAGCAGAATATTTAACTTTAGCAATCTGAAGAAAGGTTTAGTTTAATGTTAATGCCTTGCTGGTTTACGAGCGATAGTTATGTAACCTGTATGGCCAGTCATCAGGGTCTGTGGTCGCGTCTTTCCCCTTTCAACTTGCATACCGCGCATCAAACACTCAACCGTTTCTATGTCCACGAAGCCATTTTCCTTCAAGGCTTCTACCGTTTTGACAACCTGATCTATTGTTGGGCTGAAGGAAGCTATTGTTCCACAAGGCTTTAGGGCATTATAAGCATGGGGTACAACAAGCCATGGGGTTGCCAAATCAAGTATAACTGCATCAACATCACTTTCATCTATTCCAGCAGTAACATCCTTGTTCTTTAGTTCCACGAAGTCAATTAGTCCAGCGCGTCTCAGGTTTTTTTCTGCAGTTTTAAGGAATTCCTCTCTAATTTCGTAGCTGTAAACCTTGCCATCTGGCTTAACATAATGGGCTAAGGCTGTTGTTAATGCGCCTGTGCCTGTTCCCGCTTCTACAACACGGCTTCCCGGGCCTATTCCGCTGAACATAACTATTAGGGCTATGTCTTTTGGATAGGTTATCTGGGTTTTCCGCACCGACTTCATAATGTAATCGCGTAAAAGAGGCTTTAATGCTATAAATTCAACGCCTAAGCTACTCAGAATCGTTGAGCCGCATTCTTTGCCTATTAAATCGTCGAATTTTATGAAGCCTCTATGCGTATGGAAGCTTTTGCCAGCTTCAACCTTAACCAAGTAGGTTTTACGCTGGCTTAAATAAAGGAGTACGTAGTCGCCTTCCATTATTTTTTGGGTTGTCAAATGCCTTCACTAAGGTGTGTATTTGAAAGGATGCTTAGACCTATCTTTATTCTCTATTAACTCGTTTATAGTGGGCCTGCCTTCTATTGCCTTGCGAATAGCGTGGCGCATGGCCTTATAATTGTTTATGTAAACGCGTTGTCTGTCGACAGCTGTTGGATGAACGAAAACGTTTGCAATGATGATTAGGTCTTCAGCAACTTCCTTTGGAATTGTGCCATCTGCAACACTGTCAATGACGGCCTTCGCCACTGCCGTTTGAGCAGGTCCAAAAACCATGCTGGCTTGCCGCATACTCGTAATGGTGACTGTGGGAACGATTAGCGTTACTGGCTTAACTGTTAGGTTTGGCTCCAGAATAGCTAATAATGGTTCATGCCCTGGTGTTGGCGCCGCTTTAGCTTTTGCAAATGCTGTACCAATTGGACCGTCATTCTTGCCTATTAAGAGGTCTATGTGAGCAACTTCAGCACCCTGTCCGGCTAAAGCCTCGCCTACCCGTAGTTTAAAGTCTCTTATAGTTTCTGGTGTTATGTCTATCGCCATGAAGCGTTCTTCTGTAGGTTTTTCAGTGATTTCAAATTTTATTGGTTTGGGTGTTATCTTGCCAATTTTTTCTAAGTCGAGGCGTAGTTCTTCTCTTGCTTCATATGTTAGTTCTCCTCCGACGCTTAGTGGCTTTCTGACGGGGCCGACTTTGATTTTCATCATGTTTAGGGCTTCTTTTGTACCTACGGCTCCGCTTCCAGCTATGATGCGGGCTATTTTCTGCACTTTGTATTGTAGTTCGCGGGCTTTTTGCAGTTCGCCATTCTTCACATTGTTGTACACTTGAACCCAGATATCGGGTATGACGTTGGCGCTTGCAAGTATGGCGCCTGAGCATCCAGCTGCTAATGCTGCGACGACGACTTCGTCGTGTCCGCATAAAACTTTAATTTTGTCTCTGACTTTTTCCAATACTGCCAAAATAAAGCTTAGCTGTCCACTGCTGTCTTTTATGGCTACTATGTTTGGGATTTGAGCTAAGTCTTCAACCATTTGCCAAGGTAAGGGCAAACCCGTGCATTGTGGAATATTGTAGAGGATTATTGGCAAGTCGACTTCGCTGGCGATTGTGGCGTAGTGTTCGTAGATTCCGCGGTCTGTGGGCTTCAGATAAAACGGTGTAACAATTAGTGCAGCGTCAGCACCAACGTCTTTCGCGTATTTTGTCATTTCTACCGCTTGGTCTGTTCCGCTAGCCCCTGTTCCAGCAACCACGGAAACGCGTTCATTAACCTCGTCCACCACTAATTCTATAATGCGCCTCTTCTCCTCTGTTGTTAAATTAACAAATTCGCCAGTTGTGCCGCACACAACAACACCATGGACACCCAATTTGATACAATGGCTAACTAGAGCTCTTAGTCTTTCTTCGTCAATGGCTTTTCCATCATCTGTGAAGGGTGTAACTAATGCGGGTAAAATTCCTTCAGGCTTAAACATGGCTAATCTATACCTTTTACTTTAAACCATAATTGTTATATCATTTAAGCTTTGAATTTATGGGCAAAGCATTCGACCATCAAAGAAGGTAAAAGAATGAGCGGAAATCTGATCGGTCCTTGCGGGTTATATTGCGGATGGTGCCCCTTCTATGCTGTTGGCTCAAAAGAGTTGACTTGTAAAGGCTGTTGGTCTCGGGAAAAATGCAACATTAGAGATTGTGCGAAAAGTAGGGGCTTAAAACTTCACATTTTGCCGAGAATTTCCATGTCAAAAACTTTACGAAATGTATGGACAGATGGATAAGTTCTTTAATGACATAAAGAAGGCTTTTCCGCAAGGAGTTAGAAGAAGTTGAATAAAGGTGTGCTAATAAGCTATTGTGGGGTTTGCTGTAGCCACTGTGGCATAGTGGTGCGTGTTCCTAAGATGGCAGAAGAGTTGAAGAGATTTGTTGAAGCCTATCGTTATGGCGAATGGATAGCATATGTAACGCAAGATTTTGACTTTAAAGATTTCATGAGGGGGCTGGAATGGTTTGCTAATTCAGGCTGTAGCGGTTGTCTTCAAGGTGGAGGGATGCCAAACTGTGAAGTTAGAAATTGCTGTAAAGAGAAGGGTTTGAAGAACTGTTATTTCTGCGAGGAATTTTTGAAATGCGAAAAACTTGGTTATCAAAAAGAAACTTACGGGATTGAGGAAAATTACAGAAGGATTAGGCAGATTGGCTATGAGAATTGGTTGAAGGAACAGGAAGAAAAGTTAAGAGAAAAATTTGACAACATCTGCTTCCTCGAAAAGAAAACTTCCAAATGAAAACAGTTTTGTCAAAATCGTTATGTATAATTGGACACTTAGGCGTCACAAAACTAATGTTAGAGAAGATTTCTCCGTAAATTTTATTTTCTGATTTAACTATTTAGGTTTGGAGGAAGGGATTGTTTAGGAAACTGTTTTCCGGATTAATGTTGACGCTGTTTTTAACTGGTATGTTAACATTTGCATCTAACACTCAATCAGCTGAATGTGGACCTAGACGGATTACGGTTCCCGATGACTTCAAAACAATACAAGAAGCCATAAATAATGCAACCTTTGGAGACACGATTTTTGTGAGAGCAGGAACCTATTATGGTAGTATAATCGTCAATAAGACGGTGTCACTAATTGGAGAAAACAAGAATACAACGGTGTTAGATGGCAACAGAACGTCCATTGTCGTTAATGTAACGGCTTCAAGTATGGAAATCGGCGGTTTCACAATAACTGGCGGTTTGCTTCAGACTCCAATGGGAGGGGGAGGAATCTACCTATCCAATGTCAGCGACTGCCGCATTCTCGACAACAATGTAGTAGATAACCTTGTTGGCATCTGCGCATACAATTCAACTAACATTACAATAGAAAACAACTTGGTGAACCAGAGTATAGCTATTGGCATTTTTTTGTTTGCTTCAAACAAGACTATTACTGCCAATAACGAAATAGCTAACGTGACAGGAGCATGGCCCGGGCTTACAGCAGGTATAGTTGTAGGTGGTTGGGATAATATGGTTATTGGCAACGCTGTGATGAATGTTCGAGTTAGAGGTATAGTGATAAGTGGATGTAACAACACTGTCGCTGGTAACACTTTAAAAAAGGCAGGAGACACTGTTCCGGGAGGATGTGGCATTTATTTATCTGGCTCCATTAATGGAACCGTATCCGACAACATTGTGATGGATTGCGGTTATGAAGGTATTAGCGCGCTCCTTGCCTTCAATAATACTGTCAGCGGCAACATCGTCAAAAATAGTGACTACGGAATCAATTTGGACAGTTCATTTAAGAACACAATTTCAAACAATAAGGTCTTAAACAATCTGATTGGCATAAGAATTCCCGATGACCCATCTTTCGGCAACATTTTTAGAAACAATGACATTTCTGACAACAGATTTAATCTATGGTGTTGGGGGGCATCATATCTTACATTTCAAGACATCGACACCTCCAACATTGTTGATGGCAAACCCGTCATTTACTGGGTTAACCAAACTGATAAACAGGTTCCTCTGGATGCTGGCTTTGTGGCTTTAATAAACTGCAAAAATATTATGGTTAAGAATTTGACCTTAGCCAATAACAGCCATGGAGTTATTTTATCTTCCACCAAAAATTCTACCGTTGAAGGCAGCAATATAAGTTTCAACCATATGGGCATAGAACTTTACAATTCAAAAGAAAACAGAATAATGGATAACAATGTATCATACAATCTAGAACCTGGTCTATGCCTAGTGGAATCAAATAATAATACTCTTTACCATAATATGCTCTACAAGAATGGTTGGAGAAGCGGAGACGCAACATGCGATGGCTCAGTTGATAACGTATGGGACGATGGCTATCCCAACGGCGGCAACTATTGGACTGACTACAGAGGCGTAGATGAAAAAAGCGGTCAAGACCAAGACCAACCGGGAAGCGATGGAATAGGCGACACGCCCTATATTATTAATGCAAATAATACTGACAGATATCCATCAATCATTAACCGCGAATACGGGCAGTCTTCGAGATCATATTACGAGCTTAACTGGACTGTTGAGCAATTGCCACCATCAGTTACAGCAGAATATAACGGAACCGAAACAATACTGCACTA
>Ga0315309_1000817_pt1 | contig 19040 bp, 18 predicted proteins | sample TDP4_MG_FD_203080 | JGI IMG/M metagenome (GOLD analysis project Ga0315309, IMG submission 203080) | Freshwater sediment microbial communities from Lake Towuti, South Sulawesi, Indonesia - TDP4 | ecosystem: Environmental > Aquatic > Freshwater > Lake > Sediment | place: Indonesia: South Sulawesi... | reverse complement strand
TACTGTGCAAGCGCGCTTCTTCCCTCAGAAACAGCGACATCATGGGTTGCAAGAAAACTGTCGAGGTCCTCGTAGTAATAGTCGTATTTCGGACCGATCAGATACGGGTCTAACCCCCACCATATTCTCGCCCACGTCAGATACCATTGAAATGCCGAAGGGTCAACAAAGAGCAACCGATGCTTTGATGTGAAAGCTGGGTAAGGAAATCTGACGTTTGGATTAAGCGGATTGTCCCATTCTAGTCGCCAGTAGTCATTGATGGATTTTGCATCCATATCATAACGAGTAAAGTTGTACCAATGCTCCCATGAGTGATCGGGCGAGTCGAATTCAGTGAAGTTCAGCACATAGAAGGTGTAACCAGGTTTCTCGTCGTCAGCATAACCGTAAGAGTTGTCGGCGAACCATTGCTCAACGGCGTATGCATCAATTGCCATTCCTGACTGTGGCAAAAAGATGGACATGCGCGTTCCGGTTTCTCGCTGATATTCTAAAGCAGTTACGTTTAGTGCAGAAGTTGTTGCTGTGCCACTGACTGAATTCTCCAGAATGAAACTCTTCAAGTTCTCATAGTAGGATTGATCTGCAAACGCGTATTCGGTATTGAATGTGTATCTTAAGGAGGCGTCCCAGTAGGGCAGTTCATAGTAGTGCCCGACGTTAGCTTCTACTTCGGCGGTGTCAACTAAATCTACACTATATCCGACGAATACTATGCGTAGGTTGAAGTTATGAGTGATATTTTCAGGGATTGAACTTGTCGCTAAATCTGCTAGGGCGGCACTGGACTCCTCTCGAGCCTTCCCTGTAGAACCGCTTAGTCCAAAGGACGGTAACATCGAGAAAGTAAGGACGAAGATTAATACAACTGGGAAAATCCTTTTCAACCCTGATTCCTCCCGAGCAGCGATTTTCAATGTTTTTGCTATAGGTTTTTAACGATTGTGAGAGATGCTTCTAGACAAATCCTCTACTCAAGAATGTGTGTATGTGAGCAAGCGGCGATCTTCCTCGGCGCGGTTTTGATAGACAACAATGAATCTAGTTGGGGGTGCCAACGCGCGTCCTAGTCGATTTCGCGGCGCATAACGTGTGGAATATCGATCCGGCTGCAGCGTCGGCGTTTATTTGCTTATAGTGCGCTCATATGTACCCACGATTCATAACTGATATTTGGCATCGAAGTGCATGTTACTAATAGACCTTTTATGCCATTCAGAAAACCGAAGCTTCCGAGTTATGCCCCAAAGCGTCCCGAATCGCCAAGCTGCCATTTCAAGAAGCCATGCGACTACAAGAAAGACCACGGCGACGAGACCATCTGCCACTGGAAGGGCCGGTGCAATCAACAGAAGGAGAAGGCGGATTAACTAGCGCGTGTCAACGTGTTCGAAAGCGGCTGGCTGACTCAGCGGGTTTGGGCGGAATTCCCGCTGCTTTCAAACGTTCAACAACAGGTGGGTAAAGTATCACTTGTTCTGCTTCAAGACTTTCGGCTAGACTCGGATGAATCTCTCTCAGCCTCTGCTTCAACTTCTCAATGTTGTCTGGAGTGGTGAACGATACCATGATGGCTGGGTGTGATGAGACGCCGGCGCTTAGCAGATTCTCTAGAGCCTTTAGTTGGAGATTGAAGGCGTCGGGGTAGGCGCCGGTTAAGCGTCCAAACTCTTCGGCGTTCGTTGCTTTTAGAGAGACTCTAACGTGAACGTTATGAAACCGTGACAGTTGCTCGGTATATGATGAATCATGACCAATCAGTATTCCGTTTGTTTCCAGAATGAATGTTAAGTTTGTTTTGTCAACCAGCGCAAGCACATCAAGCAGGTGCTCTTTTCCAATTGTCGGCTCATTTCCGGTAATTCTCATCTGTCTGAGGCCGCGCTTTTTCGTGGCGCTGACAGTCTGCTCGAAAATCTGCTTTGGGCTATAAAACTGGCCGACAGCGTCGGGATGGTCTCTTGGGAAGCCGCTCCAGCAGAACACGCATCTCAGATTGCAGCCGCAGCAATGCGATTCTGCTATCCCACCGTACCAGCGGCTCAAGCGACCGACACGATAGTATTTTCTAAGCCTACCATTCACAACGATTCTTTCAGTTTCGCCGGCAAGTTTCAAAGGGTCGTAATTCGGCAAGTTTGAATTCCACGCGCATTGGGTTCGCGCATAATGCTCTTCAGATGACCCCAGCGGCTTTTACGTCCTTCTTGGCTTTTCTTTGAAGCCAGGCAAGAATGAACTCTTTTATCTCGCGTTCGTTGTAGGGGTCTCGCCAAGCTGCCTCCAGAGCCTCGCAGACGTTTGATCCGCCGACCAAACCAAAATAGTACAGAAGTTCGTTGTAAAGCTGCTTCATATCGGTATCGCCAAGATCCACATGGAAACTGATCCCACTCAAAACCTCGTTCAGAATAGTGGCAAAAACAAGTCGACTCAAACACCACTCCACCAACAGAATCACGTTAGAACAGCAGCATAAGCATTTGCGTTGCCCCGCCGCGCATGAAAAGAATGCTAGTTTTAAAGAGATACTACAGTAGTTCTCCAGAGAATGAAAAGAGAAACAGGCGTAGCCTAAACCACCGGAAAGGGGCTGTAATACTAGTCTTCATAGCGCTTGAAAGCTATTAGAATCAGTGTCTCTCTTACTCCCTCGATTCTGCGGATTTTGTCGAAGATGAATCTGTCGAGTTCGTCCTTAGTCTTGAAGGCGACGTCAACGTGTAAGTCGTATTCGCCATAAGTGGGAGTTGCGTGTTGAACTCCCACTGTCTTTCTGACCTCTTTGAGCACCTCATCGTCTTTTCCAGACTCTACTTTTGCCAGTATGAACGCGTGGATCAGATTAAGAACGCCTCATTGAAACTGGGTACAAGTCGTAGATAAGGGTAACGCCATTTTTCGCGCAAGTGGGAACCAATGGAGCAACGCTGGTGTTATCTCTCCGAGATAGACGCTGGACCGCGCCGACGTTCAGCCTGCCATAGCCATTTACACAAACTGAAACCTCAATTTCAGCTCCTTCTCTCAAATTGTGGAGCCTGAGGCAGGATTCGAACCAGCGACCACCGCCTTTCTGAGCATGCGTTTTATATTGGGCATCTTCTTTGTGCGCGTGTTAGTTCAACGGCAATTTCATTAGGATGTTTTTTAAGATTGCATATATAGATTAGAAGATGTGATGCAAGTGCGGAGTTGTTCTTGTGTCGTCTCATAAACGCAAGTTTGTTGTTCCAAGTCCTCGCCCTGTCGCTATGAAAGAGATTCAGCTTATTGATAGGGTTGAAGAGATGCAGATTCTCAGGGAAGCCGTTGATAGAGCGACGCATGGCGAAGGAGGAGTTGTTTTTCTTCATGGCGAGGCTGGAATCGGTAAGACAAGGTTGGCTAGAGAGTTAGGAGCTTATGCACGTTCGCGACGCATGCAGGTGCTCTCAGGCAGATGCCCGGCGTTGTTCAAAATGGACGGCGTGCCACCTTACATTCTCTGGAACGAAGTAATTAGGGACTACTTGGAAAATTGCAATCGTGAACAATTGTACAAGGTCGTTGGTTTTTATCCGACCGAGATTTCCAAGCTCGTTCCAGAACTAAAGCAGAAGCTTAGAGCTATTCCAGAGTCTTTTCCACTAGATCCTGAACACAGCCGCGATAGACTTTTTGAGGCGGTTTCGCAGTTTGTAACCAACATTTCTCGAGAAGCTCCGTTGCTGGTTGTTCTTGACGATTTACAGTGGACTGATCAGTCTTCGCTTTTGCTGATGCATTATTTGGCTCGCGGTGTCTACAGGGAGTCTCTGCTTATTTTGGGTGCCTATCGTGACACTGACATTGATGAGAGCCACTCTTTGTCTCAGGTTTTGACAGAGTTGAATAGAGAGCGATTGCTTCGAGATGTCCCGTTGAAACGCATGTCTTTTGATGATGTTTCAGAGATGATTAAGCAGATTTTAGGGCAGGAAGACGTTCCGAAAGAGTTCAGTGAACTGATTTACGAGAAGACGAGAGGCAATCCGTTCTTTGTGGAAGAAGTAATCAAATCCCTAAAGGAAGAAGAAATCATCTACGAAGAAAACAAGAAATGGGAGATCAAAGAGGTCTCAGAGATTAAGTTTCCGGAGACCGTTAGGAGCGTTCTAAAGAAGAGAATAAGCCGGCTAGATGACGAAAGTCAACAAGTATTGACCATCGCTTCCTTTCTTGGGAAAGACTTCACCTTCGAGGCTTTGTGCGGCGCTACAGGCATTGATGAGGATAAATTGCTTGAGATAATGGAGAATATGCTCAAAACTGGACTGCTCAAAGAAGGCGTGATACGTGGCGAAGATGTGTACTCCTTTGCTGACATCATCGTGAGAGATGTCGTCTACGAGGAAGTCAGCCGTCTAAGGCGTAAGAAGCTTCATAATGTCGTCGGAACTGCTTTAGCGAAGGTTTACGCTGAGAAGATTGATGAGCATTACGGGGAACTTGCCTTTCATTTTCTGGAAAGCGATGACAAGGAAAAAGCGCTAGACTACTTCTCGAAGGCGGGAGAAAGAGCACAGAATGTGTATGCCCTTGCAGAGGCTTTTTCATACCTTAAGCACGCTTTAGAACTTCTTGAAGAGAAAGAAGACAACACCGAAGAGAAAGCTCGTACAATCGAGAGGCTTGGCTACCTTAAGATGTGGATGGGGGAAAGTGATACCGCCTTTGCATACTTGAATAATTCGTTAACACTGTGGAGTCAGTTAGGAGATAAGAGAAACGTTGCAAGGCTTCACGCTAAGATAGCGCAATGGCTATGGCATCTCGTTGGTGACAAGGAGAAAGCTTCTGAACATCATCGCATCGCTCTAGAAATACTTGAGAAGGAGCCTGAAAGCTTGGAGTTAGCCAGTTTGTATGAAGATATTTCACACATGCTCTGGCGATCTGGAAAGTCTGCTGAAGCCTTGTCTTGGGCGCAGAAAGCGTTTGAACTAGCTGAGAGATTCGGCGACCCCGAGATTCTTGCGGGTTGCTATAACGATTTTGGAGTATTAAGTATGAAGTCAGGAGAATTCGAAAAAGGGCGCAAGTACTATGAACAAGGACTGAAGATAGCTCTCGAGAGTAAAGTCGCAGTGTATGCTATCACTTTTTACAACCAATTTTCCATGCTATACGGGACCACAGGAGAATTCCAAAAGATGTTCGAAACCGCTCAAAAAGGATCCGAATTCTCAAAAAAAGTTGGTAGCCTACACGGTTCAATTTGGCTTGACTCTGCGCTGGCAGGATGTTATGCGAACATGGGAGAGATGCAGAAAGCCATTTCGATCTTTGAGGATGTTTTAACATTAGCTAAGAGAACCAGACACACCGTTCAAGTCTCAGGTTCAATGAGCAGTCTTGGCTTTTGTCATCGGCTTTTAGGAGAATGGGACAAGAGTCTCCACTATCAAGTGGAAGCTCTTGACTTAGCCCAAAAAATCGGGGAGTACCAATTTTCTGGAAGTGCCGCTTTAGAGCTTGGAGAATTGTTCATGGAGATGGAAGACTATGCAGAAGCTGAGAAGTACTTCCAAGAAAACAACAACATCTTGGAAAAGGCTGAGGATACAGATGCTCAGCTTACTTGGACGTTTCCAGCCCTTGCAAGATTATATCTGAAAAAAGGCGAAACCGAAAAAGCCGAAGAACTGATTGAAAAAACCTACGAACACGCAGCAAGAACAAAAAACAAATTGTCTATTCATTACGCAGAAATGTTGAAGGCGATGCTCTTCAGGGAACAGAGAAACTGGGAGCAATCCATACAACACTTCGAAAAAAGCCTCCAAGGGTACAAATCCCTAAACGCACAAAAATGGTATGTGCACCAATACGCTGACCTTCTACACGAATACGGTCTAATGTACCTGAACCGGAACGAAGAAGGCGACAAAGAGAAAGCCCTCTCACTTCTAAACCAAGCACTAGAAATATACAAGAAAGTAGACGCGAAAAAGAAGATAGAAAAAGTCACGTCAACAATGACATACGTCGAATCTCCGACACAAGCAGTCAAACCTGAACCTTCTATAGGGAAGCTTACAGTTGTTGCTCCCCCAGACTGTATTACCACAGGATATGAAGACCTAGACAACCTATTGATGGGCGGATTACCCAAGAATTATGCGGTCATAATGACGTCGCCTTCTTGCGACGAAAGAGACCTGTTGATTAAAAGATTTCTTGAAAAAGGAGTAGAAAAAGGCGAAGCCACATTTTATGTCACTATCGACCCGGGTGAAGTAAAATCTGCCGCAGAGAATTTCCCAAATTTCTACCTCTTCGTATGTAATCCACAAGCAGACGCGATCATAAAAAGCCTGCCTAATGTGTCTAAACTGAGAGGTGTCGAAAACCTAACTGACATTAACATTGCTCTAAATTCAGCCTTTCGCGACCTTGACAAAATGCCAAGTGCACCAAGAAGAGCCTGCATCGAAATTGTCTCAGACATCCTACTACAACATCAAGCTGTTCAAACAAGAAGGTGGCTAACCGGCATCATCGCAGAATTGAAATCAAGAGCCTTCACAACTTTGGCAGTGATGAATACCCAGATGCATTCCCAAGAAGAAGTTCAAGCAGTTTTGGATCTTTTTGAGGGAGAACTTAATATTTATGAAAAAACGACTGAAAAGGGCTCAGAAAAGTTCCTAAGAATCAAGAAGATGTATAACAGGAAATACTCGAAGAGTGAACTGCGTCTACAAGAAGAAAAACTCCAATAGTATGAGTGGTAGCAGCAAAAGATAGTGGAGTGTTCGAATTTTCTACGCTCATGTGCATATATCCTCTTGTCACTGCAAATACGCTTTCTGACATTGTCACAAAGCCTACGGGTCAGATCTCCCAGCGCGGAGGAGACGGTTGCATTCGTCAGAGCTTCATTTTAATGAGAAGCCACTGGTTTTGCTTTCGGGGTTTGAGGGATGACTTCTTTGGCTTGATCAACGCGTACATTCCTGAGAGCTTTGTGCCGTTTAGACGGAATTCGATTTTGTCTTCTGTCCAAAGCTTGACTTCGTAGAAGCCTCTATCCCATAACTTTACGATGCCGGCTCCGTATTGCCCTTTAGGTATTGCTCCTTCAAACTCGCTGTATTCAAGTGGGTGATCCTCGGTTTGTACGGCTAGCCTTCTGGTTCCAGGTTCTTGTGGAATGCCCTTAGGAACAGCCCAGCTCTTGAGAACTCCGTCTTTGGCCAGCCTAAAATCATAGTGAAGTCTACGTGCATGATGCTCCTGAACAACGAAAACACTTCCGATGTCTTTCGCGCCTGTTCCTAGGGGTTCTCCTGTCTTGGTTAAGTCGCGTTTTTTGATGTACTCTTGTAGGGCGTTTTTCATGTTCTGTTTCTCTTGTTGATAGGTGGCTTGGGCTTTCTTCTGCAAAGTGTATTCGAAATCCAATGTTTGTCTGTGCTGAAACAGATCCTTCCAAGGGTGAGACTCCCTCTTCATTACGCTAAAGATGTTGAATGACTCAGGGTGTACTCCTTTTTCAAGCTCGTGCCATTCCAATGGAGTTGAGACTGTGGCGTTTTGGTCTGCTCTGAGGCCGTATGGGCATATCATGGTCTTGAAATGAGTGTTCTGCGTGTAGTCAACGAAGACTTTTCCGCGAAGTTTCGTTTGAGAAAATTCAGAAACCACCAAGTCGGATTCGCTTGCAAGTAGTTTGCCCATCTGATGGACAAACGCTCTCGTCTGCCTGAAAGTGTAAAGCGGAACGATGGGAACCACCACATGCAACCCCTTTTTCCCGGAGGTTTTTACGTAAGACTCAAGTCCCAAAAGATCGAGTTTTTCTTTCAAAAGAAGCGCCACGTGTGTTGCATCTTCGATGTCGGCTGGAGGTTCAGGATCTATGTCGAACAGGACAAGGTCAGGTTTGTCACCCGCGTCTATTCTTGATAGAGGTGTGTTAATCTCCAGTGTTGCCAGATTTGCCAACCAAGCTAAAGTTACGACGTCATTGCACACAACATATTCTATGTCTCGCTTCGCAGTCTCAGAATATCTTCTAATGGTCTTTACCCAGAACGGAGTGCCTTTGGGGACATCCTTCTCGTAAAATCCTTCTTTGCCGACTCCATCAGGAAATCTGTACATTGTTATGGCTCTGTCAAAGAGAAAATCAAGCATGAAAGGAGCTACTTTGAGGTAATACTCTATTACCTGATACTTTGTGACGCCTAGACTAGGATACAGGACCTTAGCCAGATTTGAGAACTTCACCCTTTTCGGGTCTGGACTCAAGACACTGTTGCCCATGCATTGTCACAATATCCACGCGTTCTTTACTGACTTGTTCTGTGTCCTAGCTAATTGACTTGCGCCTCAGTGCTGCTTGGAGCCTCGACAAGGACATGGTCGCGCAGCACAAGGCTTTACCCAGCGTCTGCCTCCATATTAACGTTGAAAAGAAGGTGCAAACCACGACAGCAGGGGAAGTTAACAAATGCCCCAAATGTGGGGGAGAAATGAAATCAGGAATGACTTCTGGATACTTTCGAATTCTTAAGCAAGGCGACTTAACGGGCGACAGGGCAAACGCTCTCTACTGCAGCAACTGCGGCTTCGTTGAATTATACAAAGAACCCTCAACAAAAGAGCCGCGGCGATGGCGAACACCGCCACCTTTGGAGCAGGCTCCTCCAAGCGAAGAGCCGCAAAAACCCCAAGAAGAAGAGCCTAAACGTAGAACCGATAAAAGACTAGTTAGATAGACTCTCCATCATTGACCGCCCGTGACAGCATGAAAACACATCACAACCACGTTCAAACGCACAACAGCCATGCCCAGACTTACTCCACACTTACACAGTCGGAGCAAACAGTGCCTTTACATTGTCTCCGTTTACATAAGTCTCGAGTTTTCTAGCAGTAATGCCAAAACCCTTCAACGCCTTAACAATCACGTCGGATGCATGGCTTGGAACCAAAAGACAGCCCTCACCGACCCTAAACCCACCTACCCTACCAAGTTCACCTACGCCACCTTTTCTGAACAAGAAATAAACTACCCTCATCTTATCCCTATAACTCAAACCACTCATCTCATAAACAACAAGACAAAAAGACTCTAACCCAACGGGACCAGCAAAAACCTCAAACGGAAACCTAGCAAAAAGAACCTTCCCATGTTTAAACAAATCATCCAAAAACACAGCGTTAGCCGTCTTCAACTCCTCCAAAGCCTCAGGAACCACATGCAGATTCAGTCGCAGGCCACCAACAGCCTCAAACAACGCATCCCAACTCCTCCACATCACCGCCTTATCCTCAAAAACAACAAGCAAATCATAATCGGAAAACTCATCAAAATCACCCCTCGCCAAACTACCAAAAAGAAAAACCCCGACAACGCCCTGAACCTTCGAAACCACGTCAACAATCTTACCTAAATCTAACACGTGCCTTTCTTTCAATCTCAATTAATACACGCTCCATAGCCTCAACCGCCTTCTTGGCACGGTCACCGTCAATACCCTCGTACTCCAACGCACCATACGCACCCCACAACTCATCCACATCCCGACTCAACCGTGGAAACTTCTCCTTAAACCACCTCATCCTCTCACTGTGCGCACTCCTCGGACGCAAATGAAAATGCCTATCCTTTAACGCAGCCAAAACCTCAACAGCCTGCTCAACAGCCTTAATCGCCAAGTCACCAACAACCATAAACCTCCCCTTCTCAAACTCATCCAAAGCAGCCCGCCTCTTCTCACGAACAGCCCTCAAATGAACCTCAACATCACTCATGAGTCATCACATCGAGTTAGTACAAGTAACGTTTTTCTTACATATAAGAATTCTCACCGTACGCCCACCACCAACACGCCCACTGTCCCAGTAGAAGAAGGCTAAAGGGACAGTTGTCAACCTTCTTCCGAAAAACATCCACACAGAACGCAGCCACAGCCAAAAAATCCTCTGCCCTCATACTAATAGGATCCACGCTGAATGGAGCCTCGGCGGATGCAGATTCGGCGTCAGTGTGAGATTGAAAGGGAAGTCCCTAAAATCGGTGCGCTCAGATAAGAACCCTAATCGGTCTGAACCACAGGTAGGGCAATGAATGATGCGTGAGCCTTGTCTCTAGCAACTGTTATCACAGGTGTCTCTTCCGCCGGAATGCGAGTGAAGGTGTCTTTGTCGTGTCCGGCGATGGCGATGCGAATGCAGTGGCCCTTTCTGATAAGAACGGAGGTGGGCAGGAGACCAAAGGTGAGTTCTGCTAATTCGCTTGGTATTAGAGGCATAGAATCCTTTTTCTTGAACGAGTGGTATGGCACGAGTTGGTTGTATGGTGGAGGGTCTTTTGATATTTTGCGATGAATGGCGCGCAGTTGACCTTCAGTGATGTAGGTCACCCTGCCCGTTTCGTCAACGTCTTCAAGATAGACGAAGAATGCGCCATCGTTGGCTGTAGAAGTCACGTAGAGCGTTACGATGGGGTGGCCAGTGATCTCAGTGTCCTTTTCAAGTGGTGGACTCGTGTATGTTAGCAAGCGACGGTCTTCTTGGGCGCGGTTTTGATAGACAACGATGAACCCTAGTTGAGTGTGCCACCGATTTGTCTTCCCTGTAGTTGCTTCGAAATCAACGGTGTACGTGTCAGCGCCAGAGTCAGTTTGTGGTCGATGCTGGGATAGAGAGTTGTTGGCTGCCAAGTACCAGCGTTGGGTGGTGGTTCCTAAAGGTGGCCAAACATTTGTTGACTTCCATTTCTCTTCTCCTAACGTGTAATAGATTAGTACCTTTTGACGCATTGCGCTGTCATCTGATTCCTTCAAGTAGTGGTCGCAGAAACGAATGCATTCCTGCCACTGAGAAAGCAGGCTCGGGTCAGTTGGGGTTTCTGCCGGCAGATAGGGACTTGCATGGTAAAGTCCACCGTGATTCCAAGGACCGATAACAGCTCGTTGAGGGTTGTTAAAGGTTAGAAATCGTCTGATCACAGCGTCTGCTATTCCAGCGTCAAGCCAACTGCCCCAAGCATATATGGCAACGCTTGAACGCTCAATGTCTTTCTCAAAGGAGAAAACGCTCAGATTATCGATTGTGAGATCTTTGGCCGCGATCTTACGCTTGTCGTCGCGATAGTTGTATCCTTGAGCCAACTCGTAGACACTGCCGTTTGCCACGTGTCCTTTAACTGCTTCTCTTAATTGGCGGCGATCTTTATCAGAGTCTACGGGTTTGACGCCTTTCACTAGATAGCGCCCCAGTTTCACGGCGCGGGCTTGAATCGAAAAGGTCTTAGGAAGTCGAACGCCGCTGAGAGACGCTTTCACTTCGTCTATCAGGCGATTTGTTTCAGTAAGGAGTTCCTTGGCGTTGTTCTCATCCAGTAGATGGTCAATGTTGGCCCACCGTTTTACGAACCATTCATTGAAGATTCCGCTTGGAAAGGCAATATCAGCGTATACATCGAACTGGCTGAATCTTGGAATGACAGCCTTCACGGCTGGATGATTGGGAACCGACAGAAATTCTGCTGTGGCTCCCAAATACGAGATTCCAATTGCGCCCACCTTACCGTTTGACCACGGCTGAGCCACTGTCCAGTCGACAACTTCGCCTCCGTCCATGATCTCGTCTCTGGACCATGGATAAGGCCAGACTCCGAACGACGCGCCCGTTCCACGAACATCGACAAGCACGAGAGAATAGCCATAGCTTGTGAAGACTCGTAGGAATTCCACATTTGGTTCAAATCGTCTAAATGGGAACCTCATGTCGCGAAAACGCCAATAGCGGGTCTGCATGAGAAGAGCTGGAATCTTCGCTGTTGGAGGCAGATTCTTGGGCAGTACAACCTCGAGGGCAATTTTCACGCCGTCACGCATTGTAAGGTACAACGATTGTGTGGTGAAACCTTTGTACTGCGGTTGCCTAAAGCCCTCATTCTTTCCGAACTCCTCTTTCTCCACTCGGCTACCCCAAGAACAGTAAGCCTTGAAAACTCTTATGATTTATGGCAAACTGGAGCCTCGGGCGGGATTTGGACCCGCGACCACCGCCTTACCAAGGCGATGCCCCACCAGGCTAGGCTACCGAGGCTCATGATATATTTGCTTGCACGCTATATTTGCGGGAGGGAAGCGTTTAAAGGATTTTGTCAGTGTTGTTACAGGTTCGTGCATGCCGATGGGTATACTTGAGCTCAAACGGGTCAGAGAACTGCTGGATCGCAACAGAATAGCCTATGAGGTTTCAGAACATGCGCCAGTATATACGTCGGAGCAAGCAGCCAGAGTGAGAGGCGTCGAGTTAAAAACTGGAGTAAAGGCTTTAGTCTTCAAGACAGAACACGAAGAATTCATTCTGGGCTTGATTGCGGCTGACAAGAAAATGGACCTCAAAAAGCTAGCCAAGATAGCGGGAACACGAAGGCTGGAGTTGGCTTCGCCTCAAGACGTTCTGAAAGTAACGGGATGCGGAATCGGCTCAGTTCACCCGTTCGGAAACCTGTTTGGACTCACCACGTACATGGACGCTTCTGTTCTGGAGAACGACTCAGTCAACTTCAACGCTGGACTGCACACCGTTTCCATCTATATGAAAGCAAACGATTTGGTCAAAGTGATAAAACCACGGATAACAGAGTTTGCGAGAACGCCGGCGTCGTAGGATAAAGGCTTGACCGCGCTCATCCGACTAAGAAGAACGAGTTAGCTGTGGTCTCCTAACCCAATCCGATTGTACCACAAGAATTTTATGTGTACGGCTCATACATGCATGGTTTTGTCAGATGATGAAGACGAGCAGGGATTAGAACCCTTCCCGGCTGTGATGACAGAAAAAGGTTAGCTGATGACGACTTATCCTATCCTTTTTTTCAATTCCTGCAATGCTAGTGGATTAAACTTTAAAGTGTCGAAGAACAATGCTACCCAGCAAGGTGAACCAAAATGCCCTACGACGTTGAAGTCACAGTTAAAAGCGTTAAGGGAAAATGCAGTTTCGGCAGCAAAGTTGGCGACAAAATCCAGTTCGACGGAAGAACAGTTAAAGGAGCCATATGCTACAGCGCCTTGATGGCGATCATGCCCAAAGTCTACGCCATGCGCTACGGCGCAGAATTCCCATGGGCAAAAAACAAAGACATCATCCACAACGCGTGCCCAGACCCCGAGAACCCAGTGCTCTTCGAAATAAAACGAATACGGAAATAAGAGCAACCACGCAACTAGCTAAGAGAACATATAGACGCGGGGGTTTCCAAGCCTGGTCTAAGGAGCAGGGCTTAGGACCCTGTGGCGTAGGCCTTCGTGGGTTCAAATCCCACCCCCCGCACTTATGCATAGAGCATAAGCTAGAGAGTTAAGTGACCTGAGGAAACAAACAATGAAAATCGAAAAGCGGAAGATAGCTTATCGTCGTGCCTCAATAGATGACGTCCCAGTTCTGGTTGATTATAGAATCCGATTCCTGAATGAGCTTTGCAACCACCCAGAAAACAATGAAACCGCAGTTGTGAGAAAGTCTCTTCTTGGATACTTTACTAAAGCAATTCGTTCTAAGGATTTTATTGCCTGGGTGGCAGAGTACGACGGAAAAATAATTGCCACAAGCGTGATGGTTGTGTGGCAAAAACCAGCGATATACGGAGGTGTGGAGTCAGGAAAGCTAGGCTACCTCTTAAACTTCTACACGATTCCAGAAGCGAGAAAGAAAGGAATTGCGACCCGACTTTTGAACGAGTTGATCAAGGAAGCTAAATCATTAGGGCTCAACTACTTGCATCTTCACGCATCGAAAGATGGAATCAGCATCTACAGAAAAGCAGGATTTGTTGAACCCGAACAGCCTGAACTCGAATTGAAGCTCGAATAGGAAGCGATGAATTCGAGAATAGAGATCTCCAACATTTCATATTCTTCGCCCGCAATGGTTCAAATCCCACCCACCCCACCACCCCCGGCACCAAAATCTAGGAACTACATTTATGATCTCGGTTTGCGCGTGCTGACTTTGATGGAAACTCTCAAGATTCTTTGCCGTGGATTATTAGAATTTATTCAGTGCATCGTTTAATCGTTCACGGGCTTCATCTGAATACCAACAATTTATGAAGAGTTGCTCTTTCTGTAACAGATGCTTTTGAACCTGTGTCTTGACTACCTCTACGCGATTACATTTAATCATCCCAAATGCTTTTTGAGGCAATGCACCCAATAGTTTAGCTTTCTCGATCGACCTTGGTAGTACCTGCTCCAAGGGCAACACTTGATCTACCATGCCTAGTTGTAATGACTCTTCAGGATCATAAAACTCCCCACATTCCATTATCTCAAGTGCATTTCTACTTCCTACTAAATGCCTCAGAACGCAATCACCCGGATACGGAACAGGAACTCCAAGCTTGACCTCGTTCAATCCTATTAGTTTACGCCCCTGTGCAATGAATCGGTAGTCACAACAGAGAGCCAAAATGCACCCACCTGCTGTGGCCTGTCCTGTTATCGCTGCTATCGTAGGTTTAGGCAATGTATACAAATCCATGCAAACTCGATTGAATGCTTGATAGAAGACCTTGAAATCCTTCATGGAAAGCTCAAATAGCTCAGGGATATCAAAACCAATGGAAAAGAACTTCTTATTTGAACTACCAAGCACAAGACTGTGCACATCTGAGTTGTCTCTCACTTCTTGTAGGTTCTCAGCCAATTGATTAACTAGTTGTAGATTCAGCGCATTTGTGATGCCTCGATTCAGCTTCAATATAGCTACTTTATCTTGGTGTTCCACATGAATAAATTTCACACTTGCATCCCTTCATTTGGGCTTTGTTTTGCCCGGACGATGAAATTCCGAACCTGCTTTTGGGACTCATGGAACTTTGGGCTTGTATCTCATTCTTTCTCCAAAGAAATCTATTGCTCTACACTTGCTCAAAAACTTCGCAGAATGGTTTGCATGAGTTGGGATAAAATATTCATCACCTTTCTCATAGATGTGAGTTTTGCCGTCAATGGTTAGTACCATTTTCCCTTCAACAACAATTCCCCATTGAGGAGAGTCGTGGCTATGCTCTGACACATCTCCCAAAGGCTCTATTTCAAAGAAGACTATTTGATGACTTTCGCCTTGAGCTATCCATCCCCTGACTCCTTTAAACCGAACATCTGCTTCTGGCAGATTCGTTATGACCTTAGGAAAGCCTTGTCTCAATATACCAACTCCGTATTCTTATAGTTGTTTAGATTCATCGGACATGCCTTCAGGCATTCAATACACAAATATGTGGCATGGTCATCAATTGCCATTGTGTTCAATAATGTCTCAAAAGAGTAGTTCTTTCCAATTTTTTGGTTGTCAAGCACAAGGGCAAGCAAAGGATTAGAGGTTGAAAAACGTATGCACAAATCGTGATCGACTTTCCCATTTCTGTCTATTGCCTTGGCGGGACATGCATCAATACAGTCAAAGCAATCTGAAGGGCAGATATCATCGCTAAGCTTTTCACTAGGTTCTAACTCTAGTGTTGTTATTACTCCTCCTAGTAGGATTCTAGTCCCGTATCGTGGAGTAATCAGCAACCCACATTTGGCAAGCCGACCTAAACCGGACTCCTCAGCCCAGTACACCAAAGGTTGGTGTCCCCAAAATCCACGATTCACTACTTTCCATGGAAAACAACTATAGACTGGAATGGCTGAGCAATTCTTTTCTTCTAGAAACGAGCACAACCTATTGGACACTGAATCTAACATTCTATATTGTATGCTGCAATAGCGCCAATAAAAGCTCAAGCTATTGTTTTCTGCATAGATGAGCCCTTTCGGGATCTGTATCCCATAGCAGATTGTTGATTTTGCACCCTTTAGGAATGCGCCCGGAGAAAAGTTCTTTGGTGTTGAAGGTAGTTGCTTGACTGCTGCCACACCATGAATGGACATGCCTTCACTACTGATAAAACTACTGATTTCTTCTTTGATGTTTTGTTCTTTCATTTTATCGTCTCAGTAATTTCTTGAGCTTTTGGCAGTTGTCCTAAAGTCTTTTTTCGTATGTTAAGTACTCTTGCACAACCTTGAATCCAACTTTTTCGTAGAGTTTTACGGCGTTTGTCGGGTTGTTATCTTCTGTGTCTACCATAGCCTTGATCATGCTCTTGGCTTTGAGTGACTTCAAACCCTGCAAGATTAGTCTAGTTCCAATGCCTTTTCGCCTATAAGTTTTCAGTACTCCAATCCTGCTAATTCGACCGCTTTTCACGTTCTGTTTAGTGTTGTATTTTTCATCTATACCCACGCCCGTGTACCCGACAGTTTTCCGGTCTAACACAGCAAAAAAGATCTCTTGTTCCCGAAGGTGTGGATGGTTTAACACGGAATTTCGAGTTACTTCAATTGTTCTAGGGCTGTAATTAGGAAATTCCTTATAACATTCGTTAGTGAGCCAATTGAGCGTTTTTATGTCTTCTTCCACATTTTTCCTAAGCGACCTAATAGTCACCTGTGTGTTTTCTCCTATGTTAGATGGAACATTTGAAAGGTCGATCTCCATATCGAAGGTCTTGTAGGCGCGTTTGAAGTCCAGTTCTTCCAAGAGCTGCATACGATCACTTCTTTTGCATCCGGTCCACGCTTGTATCACGTTCATTCCGTGTTTCTCAAGTTCATTTATGGCTATCTCTGCGAGTTTTTCTTCAACTCCGTGACCGCGAAACTCTGGGATTACACAGAAATCGTGAATTAGACCCTTTTTCTCTTCGCTCAGCGTGTCCGCACAAGCATATACTAAGCCGACTGGTTTTTCGTCAAGTTCAGCGAAAAATCGTCCTTCAAAGTCAAAACTTGGACGTTTTTCACGCTCGCGCATCTCCTCTACATTAATGCCCCTCCACCAACTCTCATATTCCTTGTAATCTGCGTCTAATACTTCGACCCAAACTGGCTCGTCGACGCCTCTTACAAAACGCCGAATTCTCAACAAGTCTCTCTACCCCACCTTTGTCTCAACTATCATAAGCACTACTTGAAATGATGCGGCATCTGCAAGCCATTTAAGATCTTTTGCGGTTAGCATGATGTTCAACGCACCTGAAAGCCCTCTTTTTCTGTCGTAAAAAGACTAAACAAGCCATATTTAAGGATTTCTATCCAAAATATCGAAGAAAATGCCTTATTTCACATAGATAAACGAGAAAAGACCGTCTACCGCCTTGCATTGTGAAGGCGTTGAACTGACAGTGTCTCATCTTTCATTTTCATCACACCTCCACCAATTTGTATTGTGGTAAATCTACGGAAAAGCTTTTTGTTTGATCGTATGCCAGAGAAAGCTGCGTGGGCTTCGTGGGTTCAAATCCCACCCACCCTCACCACTGCACTTCAGTCAAAGATTACTGTTTTGCTGTCTTTTTGGTGCTGATTCTCCGCTACGAAGATTATATAGTGCCAATCTCCTATTGTTCATAGAGAAGCATGAAACCTTTGCCAAAGGCGAAGGATAAGCATGAAGGGATTTAAGATGAGGGAGTTAGCTGGCATTTGCGGTTTATACTGTGGCGCGTGTTCAACTTATCGCGCCTTCAAAGATAAAGATTTGACTCTACTCAATAAGTTGGCTGCGGCACGCAATATTCCTGCGGAAAAAATTGCTTGCGAAGGCTGTTTATCCTCTCACTACCGCCTATATTTGCCTGCTGAATCCCGCGACTGCGATTTTCGTAAATGTACCAAGGAGAAAAAGATTACTTGGTGTTTTGAATGCACCGAGTTTCCTTGTAAAAGGCTAATAGATTTTTCGCGGGATGGCAGAGCACATCATACCGCAGTTATTGATAACTCGAAAGAGATGAAGGCTCTAGGGGTCGACGAGTGGCTCAAAATTCAAGAAAAACGCTGGCAGTGTCCGCACTGTGGTGAGAAGTTACATTGGAGAATCGGCTACCTATAAGAAAAACTAAGCGCGATTTCCGGTGGCAAAAATCTGAGAATTCAAACGGATGTGTAAGCCTAATCCCTCGCCACCAACAAAGCTCACCATTTAAGAAGGTTTGAGGTAAATGAACTGTCGGCTGCAAGCTAAGAGACTGGGCTACATCGTTAAGTACGTGCCTCACAAGGTTATAGCGGACTATAATGCTACGTACAACGTTGAATACAAGGGGCAGCACATAATCACTAGAGCAACTAAGAGGCTTGGGATACCCTTAAACGAGATTTGGATTTCTGAATTGTGGAAACCATACGAAGAGTATATCCTTTTCCATGAGCTGCGAGAGATTCATCACAGAGGAAAGGGGTTGACTCCTAAGCAAGCTCATGAGAAGACAATTGAGGATACACCTGAAAGATGGAAAGGGAAACCTGAATTCCAGAGAATGGTCGCCGAAATAAAGAAAATGGACGCAGTGACAGCGAAAAGAAGAGAAGGCAGGCGACGGCATAATATGACAGTACTCAAATCCCACCCGGCACCAAGGAATTCAAGTGAAAGATAGAGGAGGGGTGAATCATGACTGAAAACGAAGAGAAAAAATGCCCAAAATGTGGTGGAGAAATGGAGGAAGGAGAACGTTTTCTATTTCCTTTTTTTCTGATTGCTGATGAAACTGGTGATAAGACCATCATTTTCTCCTGTAAAGACTGTGGTTATATTGAGCTCTATAAAGAAATGAAGAAAAAGAAGGAATGAGGGAGAGATGCCGATGGTAAGGGTTCAAATCCCACCCCCCGCACTAAGCTCCATAATTAGAGTTTAAATTCTCGGTTTTCTTGAGTTCCAACGGGTAATTTTGAGTAGTTCAGCAGAGATTGTTTTAATTAAGATGCCTTGTCGTGTTTCATAAACCTCATAGAATAAAAAGAAGGAAAGGTGTTGGCTCACAACTATACGGTGTGCTTTTTATCCCTTCTCTATGAGTTCTTTTGTCTTTTTCATCGAGTAGTCCAGGGACTTCTCTATGTCCTTGCGAGCCTTCAGCTTGTCCACGATCTTGCCAAGCAGGGAGTATGGCAGTTCATATTCCAATACCAATGTCCACTTAGTCCCCT